>JAEEGL013507858.1_pt1 | contig 10409 bp, 6 predicted proteins | sample 9134231 | NCBI WGS metagenome assembly JAEEGL01 (sample SAMN16246548, study PRJNA631951) | gut metagenome | biome: gut microbiome; feature: rumen; material: fiber-attached | host: Bos | place: Iran: Karaj | collected 2018-10
ATACTGCTTGATGACAAGGAAATAAGCACGGTAACAATAGGTATTGCCACGATAGCTACTATAACTATTTTTCTTGCATATTTTGCAAAGTGTCCTACCAGAACTCTTGATGGAATCATAACTGCCCAGAACAGTGATAAAGCAAATTTACCAATATCTGACTTAAGTACCTCTTTAAAGAGGGTATCTACAAAGAAGGTAAAGCCGTTTTCGAAGCCTACATAAATGCACATGATAACGCAAAGAAGAAGGATTCCTGCAAGGATGAATTCTCCAGTTACTTTTGCTTTTGAACTTCCATTTACATCTATTATCTTGTATTCTCTAAGTTCGTCACCGGCTTTCTTTATTCCTACAAAGGAAACGATGCTTCCTATTGCAAGAAGTGCAAAAAGTGTTCTCCAGTCAAGGCCGTGGGTTAAGTAGTAATTTACAATAAGAGGAGAAACTAAAGCTCCAAAGGCGTACATTGATGTCATGTAGCCAATTCTTTTACTGTAGGATAATGGATAGGCGTCAGCCAGAGCAGCAATGGAAATAAACTGAAGAGCGCTGGTTGTAAGACCAAGGAAGAAAACACCAATTACAAAGAAGGTATTTGCCTTAGTCAAAAGGATTGCCACGGCGGCAACAAACTGTATTGAAAGAAGAATAGTAATACTGGTTGATTTTCTTACGCTGTCAGCCCATCTTCCAAGAACCAGGGGAGCAAGCATTGTTGCAAAAAGTTCAACTGATGCGAATATGCCCATTGTGGTAACGGACAGATCATATTCCTGACCGATGTGCCAAAGACTTGCCTGGTAGCCACCTGCCTCGAAGCCATTTATAAATACGATAAGGAAAAGAATTATCCAGAGAAAATCGAATTCTTTCTTAGGTTCTTTCATGTTTTTTCTCCTTTTTCTTTGTGAAATCCACCATTATCATTTTATCATCGAAAAATTAAACAGATATAAACGCGATATAATAATTGTAATAAATGCAAAAATGGGGTATAGTTTATTGTATTAAAGCGTAAAAGTGAATAGGGAGACATAGAAGACATGGCTGTAAGTAAAAAAAGAATTGTTGTGAAGGTTGGAACATCTACTATTACAAATGAAAGTGGGAACATTGATATCAGGGCAATTGACCATCTTTGCAGGGCTGTTGCCGGAGTGGAAAACATGGGGTATGATCTGGTGCTGGTTTCATCTGGTGCCATTGCGGTTGGTGCAAATAAGATGAGGCTTCCGCAAAAGCCTAAGGAAATAAAGATGAAACAGGCTGCAGCTGCAGTGGGGCAGACTGAGCTTATGCACCTTTATGACAAGCTTTTTGGTGAATATAACAGAATGGTGGGGCAGATTCTTCTTGATAATGCCGACTTTTCTGATCCTCACAGAAGCGAGAATTTGAAAAATACCTTTGATGCACTTTTAGAAAACCATATTATTCCAATAGTTAATGAAAATGACTCTGTTAGCCATGCAGAGATTGAATCAGATAAAAAGCTCTTTTCCGATAACGATATGTTGTCGGCTTTGGTTGCTATATTCTGCAACGCATGTAAGCTTGTAATCTTTTCTGATATTGACGGCCTATACGATGGCAATCCTCAGACTGATCCAGCTGCCAAGCTTATAAGCCGAGTAGAAGAAATCGATGATAAATTAAAATCCGTTGCATCAGGCTCAGGCTCTAATCGTGGTACCGGCGGCATGATAACTAAGCTGGAAGCAGCAGAGCTTGCCACTTCTCATGGAATAGACGTACTTGTGACCAATGGTAAGAATCCTGAGAAACTTTATGACATCATCGAAAAGAAGAAAGTGGGAACGCTGTTCGTAGCAAAAAAAGAGGAGGACTGAGCTTTTTATTATTCCAAAAACAAGTTCCCTGCAGGATATAAGTGAGATGTGCGTTGAAGCGGGACTTGAAAAACGTCAGTACTTAGTTGCTGTATTTTAGCAACTTAGTACCGCTACGTTTTTCACGTAGCGCAAGCGCGAGCAAAATGCACACTCACGATATCTGGCAGGGAACTGTCCAGTTAACTAATATAATAAGCGGTATAATTATACATTCTCGTGATACTTGTCGTAGATTTCTGTGAGGTAGGTCTTGACGATCTGGATGTTTGACATCTTGCGAAGATCTGTGTTACCCATGAGAACTGCGATTTCATCAGCAAGAAGGAGCATGTTGAAAATCTTGAGCTTGAATTCATCTCTTGTAAGCTCATCAACATTGATTTCCATAAGTGGAGCACCAAGCTTTAAGGTTACGTTCTCATCTGCGATACCTGTGAGCATAGCGTGTGTCTCAGGATCGAAGTTAACATAAAGGATAAGCTTTTCCTTTTCGTGCTTCTTAAGAGTGAGAACAGTCTGATGTGACTGTTCCATCCATTCGTAAAGATCTGACTCATCTGGATTCATGAGATACTTGGTAAGTTCTTCTTTGTGCTTCTCTACATACTGCATATATTTGCTGGCATTAGGACCAGTGTATGCAAGCTCAACCTTTACACCGTTATCAGTCTTTACAAGACGGCATTTTTCTGCAACTTCCTTAATCTTGAGAGAAGTTTCAGTATTGCCAATTACTTTAAAGGTACCGGTTTCTAATTCCTGTGTAAATTCCATTTTTTTCTCCTTGTTTAAAACATATTTATGGGTAAAATCCAAGATTTATGCGCTTTTTGACACATCTTTCAAAATCAGTAGATAGTATAGCATAAAGACATAAAAAATGGTATACTAAAGTCGCGTTAGGGCGCACAAATTTGTTAGTTGTGGGGAAAAAATGGCATCATCAAATACTAGGGGAAGTTCTAATAGAAAACCCAAATCAAGAAATAATTCAGGTCGTCCAAATTCAAGAGGACCAAGACCGGTTCAGAGACAGGAACAGGAGATTGATTATTCTCTTAGAAGCGAGATTGTTGTAATCGCGATGGTTGCACTTACAATCTTTCTGTTTTTGTGTAATTTTCACCTTTGCGGCAGCGTAGGCGAGGCTGTTAGCAAGGTATTATTTGGCATGTTTGGAATTACTGCATATATTGCGCCTATAATTGCGCTGCTTGCCGTGGTTATTGGCATTGCCAATTTTGGTTCCAGTGCTTCAATCAGGAAGATTGTTTCTGGAATTGTTCTTTTTATTATAGTTGGTATGCTTTCAGAACTCATCACAGCAAGACCTCAGAATGCTGAAGGCTACGATATTGTCGCACTTTTTAATGCTGCTAGTAGCGCAAGAAACGGCGGAGGAATTATCGCAGGTTCCCTTGCCTATCTTTCATACAGATATCTCTCACTGGTGGGTACACTGCTTCTTATCCTTGTGGCAGGAATCGCCAGTCTTGTTATTTTTACCCAGCACTCCTTTGTTGGCGGCCTCAAGAAGGGCAGCAAGAAGATTCTTCAAAGAACCAGAGAGGACGCTGCAAATTACAGAGAATTTGCTGAAAAACGTCGTGAGAAGATGCAGGAACGCAGAGCCCAGGTAGAAGAGGAAAAGCGCCTTGCCATCGAGCAAAAAGAGGATGAGAAGATCCTTCGCATGGACAAGAAGATTTCCGGAGTTATGCTGGATACTGAGCTTGACAAAGATTTAGATGAAGGTGAGAACGTAGAAGAAATAGTTCATTCTGATCCTGAGAATCTAGCAAGGCAGAATGCCTTTATTCCGGATGAAGAAATCTCTGACGATATTCATGAAATCGTACTTAACAGAGGAATTGAGACTGATGTTGAGCCTGATGGACAGAGAGTATTACGCACAGGCCCTGTTATTCATGGTATGGGCTATGATGACGATGAGGATACGGAAGATGACGCATCTTATGAGGAGAGTATCAGCAAGGAGCCTGTAGAAGACAATAATTATTCAGAGGGCAAGGTTGATACATCTGCTTTTGAGAACATCAACAAGAAGCTTGCGGCAAGACTCAAGGCTGAAGCAGATACTTCTGATGAGGAGCTTCTTCCGGATGTGCCTGTTCATGCTGAACATATTGGAAATGGAATGAATGGTGATTACGTCATCCACGCTCAGGATTATCTTTCAATGAATTCCAAGGCAAACACAAAGATTGATTCCTCAGCACCTTCTTCAGCATCTCAGGCAGCATGGAATGATAATGGCCCTCATACTACAAGTCCTGGAATGGAAAAGGAAATAGAAAACCATAAAAGACACATTCCTAAGAAGTATGTATTCCCTCCAATCAGTCTTTTGGAGAAGGGAACCAGGAATAAAAACGCGGATTCCGCAAGGCAGCTTAAGGAGACAGCTCTAAAGCTCCAGGAAACCCTCAAAACCTTTGGTGTTAATGTTACTGTTACTGATATTAGCCAGGGCCCGGCGGTTACAAGATTTGAGCTTCAGCCAGAGGCCGGAGTAAGAGTCAACAAGATTGTTGGACTTGCAGATGACATCAAGATGAATCTTGCAGCTAAGGATATTCGTATAGAGGCACCTATCCCAGGCAAAGCAGCTGTTGGTATTGAGGTTCCAAACAAAGAAAATCAGGCTGTAGCCTTTAGAGATTTGCTTGAATCAAGCGAATACAAGAACTTTGAGTCAAAACTTGCCTTTGCTGTTGGTAAGGACATTGCAGGCAAGACTGTCGTTGCAGATATTGGCAAGATGCCTCATCTTCTTATTGCGGGCGCTACAGGTTCCGGTAAGTCAGTCTGCATCAATACGATCATCATGAGTCTTATTTACAAGGCTAAGCCTGAAGAAGTTCAGATGATCATGATTGACCCTAAGATTGTTGAGCTTTCAGTTTACAACGGTATTCCACATCTTATGATCCCGGTTGTTACTGATCCTAAGAAGGCTGCTGCGGCTCTTAACTGGGCTGTTGCTGAAATGACCAACAGATACAAGAAGTTTGCGGATGCAGGTGTTCGTGACCTTAAGGGATACAATAAGATTGCAGAGAGCAGTGATAATCCAGATATGACTGTTCTTCCACAGATTGTGGTTATTGTTGACGAGCTTGCTGACCTTATGATGGTTTCAGCCAATGAGGTAGAGGATGCTATCTGTCGTCTTACTCAGCTTGCCAGAGCTGCAGGTATTCATCTTATTATTGCTACTCAGCGTCCTTCTGTTGACGTTATTACCGGACTTATCAAGGCAAATATGCCTAGCCGTGTAGCATTTGCAGTATCCAGCGGAGTGGATTCCAGAACTATCCTTGATATAAATGGTGCTGAAAAGCTTCTTGGAAAGGGTGATATGCTGTTTTACCCTCAGGGCTACACAAAGCCGGCCAGAATTCAGGGTGCCTTTGTATCAGACAAGGAAGTTCAGGCAGTTACCGACTTCCTTCGTGGTCAGGGAATAGAAAGTACATACAACGAGGAAATTGAACAGCAGATTAATTCCATGCAGAGTGCGTCAGGCTCATCTGGCGGTGCATCTGGCGGCAGCTCATCTGACAGGGATGAGTTTTTCGTTCAGGCTGGAAATATCATAATAGAAAAAGAAAAGGCTTCAATAGGAATGCTTCAGAGGACCTTCAAGATTGGATTCAACAGAGCTGCAAGAATTATGGATCAGCTTTGTGAAGCAGGTGTTGTAGGAGATGAGATTGGAACAAAACCAAGAAACATCCTTATGACAAAGGCGCAGTTTGATGAGTATGTAAGCAATATGGATAATTAATTGTCCATATTGCTTCATATATAAGTAACAACAAATTATTTTTGTTGCGGAGTAACCGCGGGAATGGAGATCTTTATGGCTGTAAAAAGTGATATCGAAATCGCACAGGAAGCAGAAATGCTGCACATCAGAGAGGTTGCTGCTAAAGTGGGGATTAGCGAAGACGACCTTGAGTACTACGGAAAATACAAGGCTAAGCTTTCAGAAGAATACCTTAGAAAACTTGAGAACAATAAAAAAGGTAAACTAGTTCTGGTAACTGCTATCAATCCTACACCTGCAGGTGAGGGTAAGACCACCACAAGCATCGGTCTCGGCGATGCCCTTACAAGGCTTGGTAAAAAGACAGTGATTGCTCTTAGAGAGCCATCTCTTGGACCTTGCTTTGGAATTAAGGGAGGAGCAGCTGGCGGCGGATATGCGCAGGTTGTTCCTATGGAAGACATCAACCTTCATTTTACCGGTGACTTCCACGCTATCACTTCAGCAACAAATCTTCTTGCTGCTATCATAGATAATCATATTCAGCAGGGTAACGAGCTTGGTATTGATACCAGACAGATTATCTGGAAGAGATGCGTTGATATGAACGATAGAGCTCTTAGAAACATTGTTGTTGGTCTTGGTGCCAAGGCTGACGGTGTTCCAAGAGAAGACCATTTTGTTATCACTGTTGCAACTGAGACAATGGCTATTCTTTGTCTTGCAAATGATATGGAAGATCTTAAAAAGCGTCTTTCCAGAATTATCGTAGCCTATACAAGAGACGGTCAGCCGGTTACTGCAGGTGACCTTAATGCAGTTGGCGCCATGGCAGCTCTTTTGAAGGATGCAATTAAGCCTAATCTAGTTCAGACACTTGAGCATACACCTGTATTTGTACACGGTGGTCCTTTTGCTAACATTGCCCATGGCTGCAACTCAGTAAGAGCAACAAATGCAGCACTTGCACTTTCTGATATTACAGTTACAGAGGCAGGTTTCGGAGCTGATCTTGGGGCTGAGAAGTTCCTTGATATCAAGTGCAGAATGGCTGGACTTAAGCCTGATGCAGTAGTTTTAGTGGCAACTATCAGAGCCCTTAAGTACAACGGCGGCGTCGACAAGAAGGATCTTGGAACAGAGAATCTCGATGCTCTCAAAAAAGGTATCGTAAACCTTGAAAAGCACATTGAGAATCTTCAGAAATACAAAGTACCTGTAGTAGTTACACTTAACTCCTTCCTTACTGATACAGAAGCTGAGACAGAGTATGTAAGACAGTTCTGTGAAGAGAGAGACTGCAGATTTGCTCTTTCAGAGGTTTGGGCAAAGGGCGGCGAAGGCGGCGAGGCTCTCGCTAAAGAGGTACTTAATACTCTTGAGAACAAGCCAAGTAACTTTGCACCTATTTATACTGATGAGTTATCACTTAAAGATAAAATCTCTACTGTTGCCAAGGAAATCTATGGTGCAGACGGCGTTCAATTCTCAGGTCCTGCAGCTAAGCAGCTTGCCAAGATAGAAGAGATGGGATTTGGAAATCTTCCTGTATGTATGGCCAAGACTCAGTATTCACTTTCTGATGATCCTACACTTCTTGGAAGACCAAGAGATTACATGATCCAGGTTCGTGAAGCATATGTTTCTGCAGGTGCTGGCTTTGTAGTTGCCCTGACAGGTTCTATTATGACAATGCCTGGACTTCCAAAGCATCCTGCCGCATATGATATCGATGTAAATTCAGAAGGTAAGATCACTGGATTGTTCTAATAACAATATTTGGAGAAATTTATGAGTGCAACAATAATAGATGGGAAGGCAATTTCCCAGCAGATCAAGGATGAACTGAAAGATAAAACAGCTCTTTTAAAGAAAAAAGGGATTGAGGTTACACTGGCAGTTATTCTCGTTGGTGAGGATCCTGCATCACAGGTTTATGTAAGAAACAAGAAAAAGGCCTGCGAATATATTGGCTACAGATCTCTTTCATACGAGCTTCCAGCAGATACCACACAGGAGAAGCTTTTGGAGCTTATTGACGAGCTGAATAAACGAAATGATGTGGACGGCATTTTGGTTCAGATGCCACTTCCGGAACAGATAAATGAAAAGGCAGTAATTGATGCCATTTCACCATCAAAGGATGTAGATGGCTTCCACCCTCAGAATGTGGGAGCCCTTTGTATCGGCGAGCAGGGCTTTGTGTCCTGCACACCAGCCGGAGTTATCCAGCTTCTAAAAAGAGGACTTCCTTCTGACTATAATATTTCCGGCAAGGAATGTGTCATTGTAGGCAGATCAAATATTGTTGGAAAGCCAATGTCTCTTTTGATGCTTAGAGAAAATGCTACGGTGACAGTCGCTCATTCAAGAACAAAGGATCTTGATAAGGTCTGCAAAAGAGCTGATATTCTCATCGCGGCAGTAGGAAAAGCTGGTATGATCACAAAGGAGCATGTAAAAGAAGGCGCTGTTGTAATTGATGTTGGAATCAACAGAAATGCCGAAGGAAAGCTTTGCGGAGATGTTGTCTACGATGAAGTAAAGGAAGTGGCAAGTGCCATAACCCCTGTTCCAGGTGGAGTTGGTCCAATGACAATTGCTATGCTTATGAATAACTGCTATGAAGCAGCTTTGATGCATCACGGAATCTAAGTTTTGAGGTTTTTGTTATATGAAGTGTCCTAAGTGCGGATATGAGATTCCGGAAGGCCACATGTATTGTGATAACTGCGGCATGGAAATCAATTTCGTTCCGGATTTTGAGCCGGAAGTAGAAAATCAGATTAATGCCACACTTTCCGAGGTCGCTGACGAACTGAATAAAGAGGAACGCCTAAAAAGAGAAAAGCGTGAAAAGGCAGTGCAGGCTGTAAAGTTTGTTTTAAACAAATGGAAATACATAGTCTGCGGCATTGCTGCCATATTTGCTGTTGTTTGCTGCGTCATGCTTTATCTTATCTTTTCCGGAAAATCTGCAATTCACTATATGAGAGCTGCGGAAAAGGCCAAGTCTGCAGGTGATATGGATGAAGCTATAAGTGTTCTTATAGACGGAAATAATAGCATTCCTGATAATGCAGATATTATTTTCAGACTATCTGACTATTATCTGGAACAGGGCAAAAGCGAAGAAGCAGTAGATGCTCTTAAAAAGATTACTAACTCAGCTCTTTTTTCTGAATCAAGCATTGTTACTGCCTATGAGAGCATAATTTCCATTTATGAGAGCACCGGAGAGTTTTCCAAGATATCAGAGATTCTTAATGAGAATACTGATGAGCTGGCAAACGAATTCAGGAAGAAATATGTTCCCGAGAAGCCTGTTATGACGCCGGCAGGCGGCGAATTTGAAGGTGAAGTAACTGTTTCACTTCAGAAGGCAGATGCTCAGGAAGGTACCGTGATTTATTACACTGTAAATGGTGATGATCCTGATTCTTCCAGCATAGTATATGAAAATGACATTATTCTCGATTCAGAGGGTGACTATGTTATAAAGGCTGCATGTATCAACAATTACGGTATTCCAAGTCAGATTGTTGAAAATACCTACAAAGTGGTCAGGACCGCGCCAAAAGCTCCTGAAATTATGGAGCCTAGTGGAGAGTACAATCAAAACACTATGATTGTGGCTGTGGCAGAGGCCGGGTGCAGCATTTTTTACACTACTGATGGAAGTGATCCTACAGTGGAGTCAAAACAGTATATTTCTCCGATAACTATGCCGGTAGGTACCTCACATTACAGATTTGTTGCTATTAGTAATGACGGAGAAGTAAGTGAAATAGTGGACAGGGATTATCATCTTGTTTATACAAGGCTTGTTACTACAGAGCAGGCGGTAAATATGCTTGTTAGTACACTGGTCAGACTTGATATTCTCCTTGATAACAGCGGCAAGGTTCGCGGCGTTGATGGACACAACGAATATATCTATAACACAATCATTGAAATAGAGGGTGCTGGAGAATATTACGTGGTAGTTGAGAATCACGTCAACAACGACGGAACTTCAGCTCCTACAGGGCTGATTTATGCGGTTAATACTCACGACGGTTCCGTAAACAGACTAGGTTATGATTCCAGTGGAAAATATACACTGATTAAGATTTCTAACAGATAATTTAGCACTTTACTGTTTTAAAACAATCAGTTATTATTTGATATTAAAGAAAGACTCGAAAAAGGTTTAGGAGGGTGACTATGTTCAAAATTTTAGAGGCAAACGAGCTTACAACGAACATTTTTCAGATGATCGTCGAGGCTCCACGTGTTGCAGGCTCATGCTTGCCAGGACAGTTTTTGATTATTCGTGTAGATGAAGAGGGCGAGAGAATTCCTCTTACTATATGCGATTATGACAGAGAAAAGGGAACAGTTGAGATTGTAGTTCAGGCAATTGGCGCAGAAACTTACAAGCTTGGAAAGCTTAAGGCAGGAGATCAGCTTGCTGACGTAGTTGGCCCTCTTGGAAAGCCATCAGATCTTTGTGAGGAGAGCATTGATGAGCTCAAGAAAAAGAAGATTGTATTTATAGCAGGTGGTGTTGGTACAGCTCCTGTTTATCCTCAGGCTAAATGGCTTAAGGAGCACGGTGTTGACTGTGATGTTATCATCGGTGCAAAGACTAAGGATCTTGTAATCTTAGAGGACAGATTTAAGTCAGTTTGTAATCTTCATGTTACAACAGATGATGGTTCCTACGGCAGAAGCGGTATGGTTACAAAGGCTCTTCAGGATCTTTGGGATGAGGGCAA
>JAEEGL013535761.1_pt1 | contig 10409 bp, 13 predicted proteins | sample 9134231 | NCBI WGS metagenome assembly JAEEGL01 (sample SAMN16246548, study PRJNA631951) | gut metagenome | biome: gut microbiome; feature: rumen; material: fiber-attached | host: Bos | place: Iran: Karaj | collected 2018-10
TCTTTGATACTCTCTTACACTGCCATCAGGAAAACTGGTGCGGTCCGTATAGAAGTTTATGTTCAATACTACAAAGAACAGCACATTTGCAATGATCGAAATAATACTTATCAGCATTCCCCTATATCTCCTTGATCCAAAAACTTAAGCGCTTTTCTGTGAGCACTCTTCCGTTCCTTGGCGGCAGAACCCAGATAACATCCGCACGTGCCAAACATGACCGCCACACATAATACTAATACAAATACTCTTTTCTTATTACCGATCATTCTCATATCCGTTGTCATAGATAAAACCGTCGATCAATCTTACGGTTTTGGCAAATTCAATTCCTTTAGCACTGCATCGATCTTTTCCTTATCTTTCCTGCTGCCGTTCACAGAATAAACTTCGATGTAAACGTTTTTGTTTACGTAAAAACCGCCGTAATAATGTGTGTCACTCAGGTGGTATGTAGATCCGTCGAATTCGGTGTCTTTTTCAAGATCACCATCCAAAACAATATAACCCTGATCTCTGTTTATCATTCTCCTGTTTGATCCGTCAAACAGCTTGTCACCCAGAATATCTTCAAAACTTTCATATTTATTTTCAAACCTTTCCATTGCATCATCAGGATCTTCGTACCTGACATAGCAGTATGAATTATTACCGTCCTCGGTAAAAGTCAGATATTCAACATCGATCCCGCTGTACGTTGTATTCTTTTCGTGAACCAGCATATCCCTCTTTTTGATTCCGACAGTATTTTTAAGCGCATCAAAGAATGTTTCTTCGCTCTCTATATACCTAATTCCTGAACACCCGGCAACGGAAAGCATTGTTGCCCCAACAAGAACTGCTGCTGTTAAACTGCTAAGCTTCTTCATTTTTCTTATCTCCTGACCCAACGTGTTACTATTAAAATGTTGATATAATACCCGTCAGGATCAAGTCAGTTTCTTTGCTCTGAACGTAGTCTTATCATTGATCACAAGGATCCTGTCACCTTCACATACTTCATCAAAATCAGCGGGATCAGCATGTACGATGCAAAGAGTGTTTTCCATTCCATCGACCGCGATAACAAGCCAGCGGAAAGTACGTCTGCTTCTGTTGTTGATCGTACCGGCGCTCTTACTTTCCTTCTTTACAAGGATTCCCGCAGCAACAAGGCTGCTCGTTTTACTCGTCTTCATCTTAACGAAGCCGATCACAAGCGGCGCAATTCCGAATAAAGCCAATATGATGCCGCCGAATTGTCTGCCTGCCACTGCCAATACTCCCAAAGCAATGAGGCCCGCTCCAACAGCTAATAGAATTATCGACTCTTTGCTTATACCCCTGGTGAGAGAAGCCGCCGCCTTACGCTCAGAGTCATTTGAAGCCTGCCTGAAGTTGAGTTGCTCAGGCTGAATCAATTGGTAATCTCTGTATTCATCACCTAATTCCGAATACACGTCAAAATACATATGGGAATCCTCCTTTGTTTTAATCTATCCCTGATCCATCCCTTATCCCGGGACAGGTTATGACATATTATAACCTAACAGACACGCACAAGCGGAATCACCTTGTCCGTCAGGTCCTGGCTGTAAGGCCTTGAATTATTTAAGCCTTTTATTGCGGCATAAGGTTTTCAAATCTATATTTAAATAATATGATCGTGGAGACACTTAACAGTTTTAATCTGGTATCAGTAATCGTAAGGCTTCTGCTCGCAATGGCTTCGGGCAGCCTTATCGGCTATGGCAGATCGAGGAAGGAAATAAGCGCCGGTTTCCGTACTTATATGCTCATAAGTATTGGCGCGGCACTCACGATCCTTATTTCCATTATTACAAAGTAAAAAATGCGGTCCCGGAGCTTATTTCCGGGACCGTTTTATTCCTGTGTGAAAACCGGAATCTGTATATTGAACTTACTTCTTCTTGATCGGGATCCAGAGTTCGCAGAAGATATCCGGTCTTGTGCCGTCGTAGTAAAGCTCGTAATCAGTCTGTTCAGATGCCTCGTATCCCATCTGAGGCAGGAACTCCTTATAGAATTTGACCCATGTCTTCGCGATGCAGTCACCGTCTTCACCCACACAGTCAAAGACCACATATGTGCCGGATTCGACGTCCCAGATGCGGAAGCCTTTCTTCTCGAGATCGGCCTGATCGAACGCTGCTGTGTCTTCGTCAATGATGATGCCGATACCGTACTCGAAGGTATCCTGTCCTTCTTTCGTCGGACTGCAGAGACCATAGAGATCGCGCTTTCCGTCTTCTCTCAGCATCCATACGGGAGAGAGCATCTGCTTGCTGTTGACCTCGCCCCAGAAATCTGCCACATCGTGGTTGGCTTCATCGTTGATGATCGCGTTGCTGAATTCTCTTACAAGTGCTATAAATTTCTTTTCATTTGTCTGTACTATACGGTAATCCATACTCTTACCACCTTTCACGGATAATGTAATCGTAAGCGGATTGAAAAGCACGAGTTTGCCGGCTTCTTCTCTGGCAGTTTTCGGTGCGACACCATGAAACCTTGTGAAAGCTTTGGTAAAACTTTCCGGTGTCTCGTATCCGTACTTCATAGCCAGATCCGTGATCTTCGCATCGGTCTCAACAAGTTCTCTTCCCGCCAGAGACAAGCGGCGGTTGCGGATATATGTGTTGGCCGTTAAGCCCGTCACAAAACTGAAAGCCCTGTGAAACTCGTAGCTCGACGTGTGCACCTGCTTCGCTACGTCTTCATAGTTGATCTCCTCGAGAAGATGATCTTCCATATAAGTGATGGCTTTTTGTAATGCTTCGATCCATTCCATGCTTTAGGTCCTCCTGCTTACATGCCCATTATGGATGAGATCCGTAAAAGGAACATTTCCAAGTTTGCGAAGATTTGTCAGGTCACGTTAACTGTACTCGCTGATAAATTACCATTGAACATCTCCCAAAGACTGCTGAGCATACCACTCTTTAGCATCTCCGGTTATTCCATACACTATTAAATACGCTTGCCATGCAGATTGCTGCTCCTTTCCGTCACGTGTACACTTCCCCCATCCGCTTTATGGCCACGACCGTTAGGGGGAGGTACATGAAGATGAGGTTGAGACGCTGCCAGAGCCCTGCGTTTTCGAAAAAAGTATTTTTGAAGAACGGCTTATCGGAAATGACGAAGAGGACGAATGTGATCAGGCTCAGGACAAAGCAGAATATACTGAATCCTCCGAGTGTGTTTTCGCTGTTCTTAAAGGACAAAAGCGCAATAAGAAGCGGCACGAACAGAAACAGCATAAAACCGGTGACGGATCCTGCAGCGTGGATCTTTGATGCAGTGGTGATAACGGATTTGGATTCGTTGACGCTGAAAAAGCATGTGAAGATGCAGGCTCCGACCGCAAAGACGATAATGAATGCGATGGTCGTCCAGGTGAGCCCCTCGGAGATTCCGTGATAGTACATGTGGAACACCGGCAGGTCGATCAGAAAAAAGACGCCTTCAAAAAACATCCAGAGGTTAAAGATCTTCCGCACCGGGCTTGCGGGATTCCCGAGCGCACTTATGGAGTCTTTCATTCTGCTGTAGCCGGGATATCGGGACGGAAGAGTTACGGAGAAGAACAGATCTCCCCACATTGCGACTAAAAGTCCGACCCATGACATGTAGCGGAATCGTTCCATAAGAACTCCTTAAATAATTTCGTACATTTTAGCGTTGCCTGCCGATCGTCTGTCCGGGCTTAGTTATTCCAGGCCTTGCCAAGGACCTTTATTACAGCATCAAACGCATCCATGCCGTTATCAGGCATGCACTCCTCAGGCGAAGAAGAAACTGCCGTATTATCCGTTGAGACAGGACTTTTTTTGACGCATCCGAACAGCGGCACAACAAACATGTTAGCCACCAAAATGAAGAACATCTGTCTTACGGCATATCTGCAAAGATTACCGTTCTTCCATGCTTCCGATTCCCATGTCCTGCTTATCGATCCCATATTTATCTCTAATACCGTCAAGGCTTGGGGAATTTCAATTCCTTAAGGAAATTCGCGATCTTTTCCTTGTCACGCTTGCTGCCGTTCACAGAAAAGACTTCAATGTAGACATTCTCGTTTACATAAACACCGCCGTAGAGCTCCGCGTCGTCATCATAGTAACTTTGACGGTAAAAGCCCAATGACGTGCCATCCTCGGCTGAACCGTTGAATACGACGGAACCGCGTGTCTTTCCCATGCTCATAGAACTGGAACCCTCAAAATCGCCGTCTTCCTTCATGTCTTCGAAGTCGTCATAGAAGTCCTCGAATCTGTCCATAGCGGCATCTGCCTTCTTGAACCGCATATAGGTATAAATGTTATCACCGTCTTTACAATAGATCAGGTACTCGACCTTGTCTCCGTCATAAGTGGTGTTCTTAGCGTGATCAGTCTCATCTTCATCGATCTTGGCTATACTGTCCAACGCGTCGAAAAAAACATCTTCATCATCTATTACCTTAAAACCCGAACATCCGGTAAATGAGAATAATATCGTGCAGGCCATAACAGAAGCGGCAACAGCCTTTAATCTCTTCATGAATGATCCCTCCCATATATTTGCATATAAACAATTTTACCTTTTGAAAACAGGCATTTCAATGAACAACAGCAGGCGATATTGTCATGTTATATGAAAAAAAGCCCCGGCAGTTTTTATGTGCCGGGGACATATAAATACACCGTTCAGAATCGATCAGGGCTTCGGGAATCCGAGTTCCTTAAGCAGTTTGGTAACCTTTTCCTTGTCGCGCTTGCTGCCGTTGGTCGAATAGACTTCGATATAAACATTCTTGTTTACATAAACTCCGCCGAAGATCTCAGTATCTTCAAAGAAACGCTGGTTCATATGGTAAAAATGCATGCTGTTCTCGCCTTCAACCTCACCGTCAAACACAAGATATCCGCGAGTCTTGGTCATTGAGCTTGAATGTGAACCTTCAAATTCCTTATCGTCCAATATATCGTCAAAATCCTGATTGATCTGGTCGAAGAAATCCAGGGCATCGTCCTCATCCTTAAATCTGATATATGTATAGTAGTTGTCACCTTCAGCATCAAAGATGAGATATTCGGCTTTATCGCCATTGATATCGAAATTCTTCTCGTGAAGTGTATCATCCTTATCTACATTCACGGTTTTTTCAAGTGCATCGAAAAATATATCCTCATCGTCTATCACCTTAAAGCTCGAACAGCCGGTAAATGAGAATAGCATTGTGCAGACCATAACAGAAGCGGCAACAGCTTTTAATCTCTTCATGAAGAATCCCTCCCTTATTTGATACTGATACAAATGATTTTACCCTTTGCAAACTAGCAATTCAATGAACAACAAAGGACAATATTGTCCCGTTATGCAAAGGAAAATCCCCGGCAGTTACATTTGCCGGGGACCGTAAAAACAGCTTTCAAGGATCATATCAGCCGAGCTTTAATCTGTGGTATGTCTTCTTGCCCTTGCGGACGATTGCCTCGCCGTTAGCATCGAAGTCAGATTCCTTGAGTTCATAGAACTGATCTTCAACAACTGCATCGTTAAGGTATACGCCCTTCTGCTGGATCATCCTTCTTGCCTCGCCCTTTGACTTCATAAGACCGGCCTTGACCAGAGCATCAGCGATCTGCATTCCGCTGCCGAGTTCATCAGAAGTGATATCAGTGGTCTTCATGTCTTCTGATCTTCCTGCGTTCTCGAAAAGATCTTCAGCCGTCTTCTTAGCAATATCGGCAGCTTCCTCACCGTGAACGATCTTTGTAACTTCGTAAGCAAGTCTCTTCTTTGCTTCATTGATTGCCGCATCGGTAAGCTTTGCATACTCGTTGATCTCATCCATCTCGAGGAATGTAAGGAGTTTCATGCACTTGATGACATCAGCGTCATCAACGTTTCTCCAGTACTGGTAGAAATCGAAGACAGGTGTCTTCTCGGCATCAAGCCATACTGCACCCTTAGCTGTCTTACCCATCTTCTTACCTTCGCTGTTTGTAAGAAGAGTAAATGTGAGACCATATACGGAATCTCCCTTCTTACGGCGTACGAGTTCCATTCCTGCAAGGATGTTGGACCACTGGTCGTCACCGCCGAACTCAAGGTTGCAGCCGTACTTCTCGTGGAGGTAGTAGAAATCATAGCCCTGCATGAGCATATAGTTGAACTCAAGGAAGGAAAGACCTTTCTCAAGTCTCTGCTTATAGCACTCGGCAGTGAGCATCTTATTAACTGAGAAATGTGTTCCGACTTCTCTTAAGAACTCAATATAATTGAGGTTTCTGAGCCAGTCGGCATTGTTTACGATAAGAGCTTTGCCGTCAGAGAAATCAACTACCTTGCCCATCTGCTTCTTGAAGCACTCGACGTTATGGTCGATCGTCTCGACTGTCATCATCTGACGCATGTCGGTACGGCCTGTAGGGTCGCCGATCATGGCGGTACCGCCGCCCATGAGAGCGATCGGACGGTGTCCGGCCTTCTGCATGTGGCTCATTACCATCATCTGAACGAAGTGGCCTACGTGAAGAGAGTCAGCCGTCGGGTCAAATCCGATGTAGAAAGATACACCGGGCTTGCTCAAAAGCTCATAGATCTCGTCTCTGTGTGTAGCCTGTGAGAAGTAACCTCTCTCTTCAAGCACATCAAATACATTTCTGTACATATATTCCTCCAACTAATTGTTATCCGTTTTATCAGACGCCGAGCTTGATGTAGTCGATCGCAGCCAGAGCCGCAACCGCCCCGTCAGCGCATGCTGTCGTAAGCTGTCTTACCTTCTTTACTCTCGCATCGCCTGCTGCGAAGATGCCTTCGACATTGGTCTTGCAGTTCTCGCCTGCTTCAATGTATCCGCCCTGCAAAGTTACAAGATCCTTGAAGTCAGCTGTCTTGGGCTCCTGGCCGATAGCAACAAAAAGTCCGTCAACATCGATCGTCTTCTTGCTGCCGTCTTCCCTGTTCGTAATCTCAACAGCGGAGAGCTTGGGCTCGCCTAAAAGGCTCTCAATAACATAAGGCGTTACGATCTCAAGGTTAGGAAGCTCTTTTGCCGCCTTGACGAGAACGTCATCAGCCCTGAATTCATTTCTGCGGTGTATAAGATATACCTTGTCGACAATACCTGCAAGATAGATAGCATCTTCAACTGCGGTATTTCCGCCGCCGTTTACCGCTACAGTCTTGCCCTTATAGAACGCACCGTCGCATGTAGCGCAGTAGGAGATGCCCTTGCCTAAGAGATCATCTTCCCTTGCGATACCTAAGTGGCGGTTGGATGCGCCTACTGCAAGGATGACTGCCTTGGCGGTGTTCTTCTTGCCGGAATCAAGTGTGACTTCGAAGCCGTCAGCGGTCTTTTCGACGGCTGCAACACGGTCAAACTCGAGTACTGCGCCGAGGTTAATTGCCTGGTTATAAAGGTCGTTGGCAAAATCGAAGCCGGAGATCTTGGCGATCGCCGGATAGTTCTCGATCTCGGGCGTGTTGACGATCTGACCGCCGTACATCTCGCCCTCATAAATGACAGTATCCATTCCTGCACGTCTGGCGTAAATAGCTGCCGAGAGTCCTGCGGGGCCTGCGCCTACGATGATGATGTCTGCCATATCAGCCTTCCTTTCCGTTGACTAATGCGTCAAGCTTTGCGTGTGCTTCAGGGTTCGTTCTCTGCATTGAGATGACCTTGCCTTCACGGTTGATGAAGCAATGCTCAGAAGTTCCCGTGCACCTTACCTGCTCTGTCTCCTTATCAAAGATCGTATATTTGATATCGAATCTTACTCCGGTATATCTCGTGATCTCAGCCCTTATAACGACCGTATCACAATACTTCGCCATAGTCTTATACTTTGCCGTAAGTCCTACGACCGGGCTTATGATGCCCATCTCTTCCATTCCCTTATAGCCTAATCCGATGTCCTCGAAAAGCTTCGTTCTCGCCTCTTCATACCACCTTACGTAGTTCGAATGATGGGTAACTCCCATCTGGTCTGTCTCATAGTACTGTACAAGATGCTCGCAATCTGTAACTGCTGCCATTTTCCTAAATATCTCCATTCTCAAATAGATTGTTTTATTTTATTTAGAGTAAGGATAACTGTCAAATAAGTAACTGTTATTCCTCCTGAAAACATATATAATGTCTGCTATGGATACCGAACTCTTCATCTTGATAACAGACATCATCGGCACTGTGGCTTTCGCGGTGTCCGGTGCCATGGCCGGAATCAGGAAGAAAATGGACATCTTCGGCGTCAATATCCTGGCGCTCTTAACAGCCACGGGCGGCGGCATCATAAGAGACCTCGTCATGGGCTCGACCCCTCCTGCAGCATTCAGGAATCCTTTTTTCGTAATCATCGCAGCGATCGCGGCAAATATCACCTTCATTTTCGTCTGGTGGCAGCACAAGAACAATAAAAACGTCTCCGGGAAGACCCGCGCGATCTACGACAAGATCTTCTTCTGGTTCGACACGGTCGGTCTTGCAGCCTTCACTGCTGACGGCGTCCACACAGGACTTTTGGGCTCTCACGCGAACAACGCCTTCCTCGTTATCTTCCTCGGCGTCGTAACGGGTGTCGGCGGCGGCGTCTTAAGAGACGTTCTCTCACTCGAGATGCCTTATATCTTCGTAAAGCACATCTACGCATGCGCCTCCATCATCGGCGCCGCTGCAGTCTATATGGTATACATCTTCTTTGGATCTGCCGAAGTCGCAATGCTCGTGGGCTTCTTCTTCGTCTGCACGATCAGATACTGCGCCGCCCACTACGGCTGGAACCTGCCGAAAGCGTATAAGGATTAAAGTCAGCGGCGGGCTTTTCCTCTTTACCTCCCCAGCGGATCCTCCCACTATCGCAAACGCCTCTTTTTTTGCAAAAAAAGATAGAAAAATGCCATTTTCTATCCTTTTTGGCTTTTTTTCGAGCAAATGCGATAGCGGTCATATGAAAAGCCAAAAGTCCAAGCAACAAAAAGCCGCCCCAAACGGAGCGGCCTACAAAAAGCGTTTTATACGGTATCAGTTAGAATCCGGTACAGCCTTGATAGCAGCGAGCAGTTCAGAGAACTCCTCAAATGCCGGAATGTCCGGGTTGTCAGCGATGATCTTCTCGGTGCTCTTGAAAAGGAATCCAGCCTTGGATGCCTTGATCATGGCGAGGTCATTATAAGAGTCGCCGGAAGCGATCGTGTCGAATCCGATGGACTGCAGAGCACGCACTGTGGACAGCTTGGAATTCTCAATCCTCATCTTGAAGTCCTCGATCATGCCGTCTTCGCCGACGATCAGGGAGTTGCAGAAGAGCGCTGGATAGCCGAGCTTTGCCATAAGAGGCATAGCGAACTGTGTGAATGTATCGCTGATGATGATGACCTGCATATCCTTACGGAGCTCATCCAGGAATTCCTTTGCGCCCGGAAGCGGGTCGATCTGGGCGATAACATCCTGGATCTCCTTGAGGCCTAAGCCGTGCTCTCTTAAGATGCCGAGTCTCCAGTTCATGAGCTTATCGTAATCAGGCTCGTCTCTGGTCGTGCGTGTAAGCTCCGGGATGCCGGTCTTCTTTGAAAATTCGATCCAGATCTCAGGCACAAGAACGCCTTCCATATCAAGACAAACAATATTCATCAGTTATTTTCCCCCTTAGATTCTTGCGTATATGAATGAACCGGAATCATAGCCTAAGCCGTACATTCCGAAAATTAACGTAACTACAACGAGCACCATGAATGCTGCCCACAATAAAACGATGCCCTTGCTCCTTAAGAACGCGATGGCTGAACGAGGCTCTTCATCCTCGCCCGGTCTGTATTTGTAAGCGTCAACTGCGCAGACAAGAAGCACGGCAGCGATGAGAACAATGAGGTTTGCAAGGTCCATGCCTGTAGCAGTGAAGTTGGTCCAGTTAAATGCAGTCTCGCTCTTTCTGAAGATAGCCGCATACATATCGATGGCATCGCCGACAGTAGCGGATCTGAAGAATACGAAGCCCGTGAGCATAAGGATAAATGTGCGGACGGACTGGAAGATCCTGAAATAAAGCTTGTCAGCGCCAATCTTGGGTCTGATTTTCTTGAACAGAGGCTCGAAGATCATGCCGAGCACGATATAGATAAAGTGCAGGATGCCTGAGCCGATAACGTAATTCCAGAGACCGCCGTGCCAGTAACCTACAGCGAACCAGAGGATGAGAAGCGCGATATAAGTAGGAACCTTCTTGCCGTTCTTCTTGCCGAACTTTGCCTTTGACCAGTCGCCGATCTTGATGAGCGGAGTGCTCTTCAAGACAGGATACATGAGGTAGTCGCGGAGCCATGCGCCCAGCGTGATGTGCCATCTTCTCCAGTATTCCTTGACGTTCTTTGAGAAGAACGGGCAGTTGAAGTTCTCAGGAAGTTCAATGCCA
>JAEEGL013837588.1_pt1 | contig 10409 bp, 11 predicted proteins | sample 9134231 | NCBI WGS metagenome assembly JAEEGL01 (sample SAMN16246548, study PRJNA631951) | gut metagenome | biome: gut microbiome; feature: rumen; material: fiber-attached | host: Bos | place: Iran: Karaj | collected 2018-10
CGTGCAGGAGTTTGTTTCCAAGATGAAAGAAAGCGAGGTCGCTCAACTTGATTTGTTCGTGGCTTTCCTGAAATCGAATTCAAAGATGGTCGAGGCTCTCAAAAACCGCTCCTGGGTAGAGTTTGCCAGACTTTACTACGGCCCTACAGAGTACAATATCTACGCAGACAAGCTTTCCAAGGCATACGCAGCCCTCAAGTAGGATATAGCAAATTGCACTTTTCAGATGCGCTTCTTTCCGGAAAAGGAGCGCATATTTTTTACTTCAAGCAGCGATTGTGGCTGATACTCAATAACGACCGTTTTGTTATCGGACTAGCGGATGAAGTGCATCGGCGGTATGTTTGCTTTCTTGTCTGTCACTCCTTTGTGAGGAAATATACTGCCACTGTAGGAAGGATGACCAATAGCAGCAGCGAAATCTCCACAAGGGCGTATGACCCGAAATAATCGACCAGTGTCTGGAATTTCAGGATCCCATCAACCAGCAGGACCAGGAGGGCAAACCAGCAAAGGCCAAATATCGCCGCGAATTTGATTTTTCGTTTCTTCAGTTTCATCGCTTTCAGAATCTTTATTTACCGCGAAGATAATGAATTTCCCGCTTTCAGACACAAAACGGGGGTCTGGGGTGTCTGGACTGGCCGTTCCCCTACAATCCCACTCCGAGGTGGATCCCGATAGTGTTTGTCGAGATTGTCGGGCCGAGAAACAGGTGCAGGTTCTTCAAGAAGCGGAAGCGGACGCCTGGTTGCCAGGTGGCGGCAAAGAGGATGTCGCCTTCGTTATTCTGGTCATAAGTCCTGACGGTTTCCCCTGTCTCTACATTGGTCATGTATCCCCCATCTATCCTATAAACATACCCTGCGCCGATGGCAAAGTCGCTGTACAGGGCCACGATATCCTTCTTTCCAAGATGGAAGTACCTGCGCATATAAAGGCCGGTGGATATGCTGTGGACTCTGGCAGGAGCTGCGTCTATATAAGTGTTCCCCTTCCAAAGCATAAGGCCCAAAGTACGCTTGTCATCTATCCTTATACCGCCTGTAACGGCCGGACCGTCCGTGAAGAAACCCGCGTACACTCGTGCGGTGAACTCCGGCTTCCACGCCTCTCTGCCCTCGGCCGAAAAAGCGTGTTTCCATCCGTCAGCCCACACTTTGGCATCATCCGCCATGGTTTGAGCCTTCAGGTGAACCATGGATGAAACAAATAGCGCGGCCGCAAGTATCAGCAATCTCTTCATAGTATCTTGTAAAACCAAAAGCCGGACAATCTTGCACGGCGAAATTGCCCTTTTATTCGTAACTTTGCAGATATGAAACAACTACCTATCCTTTCGGCCATGGTGGCGATTACGTTGCTGGCCGCATGCAAAACTACAAATAATCAGAAAAATAGCGATATGAACAAGCAAGAAGCACTTCAGGAAGTGGCCGGACGCAAGAATTTCGGCGCGAGCCACGCACTAATGACAACTCCCCAGCCTTGCGTCATGATTGCAACCTGGGACAAGGACCACACCCCGGACGTGATGATGGCGGCCTGGGCCGGGCAGTACGACCACAATCAGATCGTGGTATCTATGTCCAAGCACAAGACCACTGAAAATCTGGAACTTACCGGAGCTTTCACCGTGTCGTTCGCAGATGTGCGCACCGTGGCCGAATCCGACTACCTGGGTATCGTGAGCGGCAACAACGTGCCGGACAAGGTAGCAAAAGTGGGATTCACCGTCACCCCCAGCCCCAATGTGGACGCGCCCATCATCAATGAGTATCCCCTCACCCTCGAGTGCAAGGTGGTCAGCTGGAAAGACGGCATCCTCGTGGGAGAGGTGGTGAATATGAGCGCAGATGAAAGCATCCTTACGGACGGAAAGGTGGATCTTGCCAAACTGCAGCCCATAGTGTTTGACGCGGCCGGCATGTGCTACCGCGCCATCGGCGAGGTTGTTGGCGGCGCCTGGAATGCCGGCAAGAAGTTTATTGTCAGATAAGCAGCAATCTGCGCAGCAGATGCATCCGGGCCCAGCGGGGGGATATCTGCGGAAGCATCTTGCCTTTTGAGTCGGCGGAGCAGATGCGGTAGGAGCGCACGCTGACGTCTATTCCGAGTTCCCGCATCGTGGCGACGAAACGGTCCTCGAAGTCCGACTCTACAATGCGCCGCGCAAAGTTCAGGTTAAGGTGTCCGCCGTAACTCACGCATCCCACGGCTCCGGGGCGGATTTTGGGGCGGCCGAGTATGAAATCGACATCTTTCACATAGCGCCTCATCTCTTCCGGAAGGTCGATATTGCCGAGGTTGGACATGGTCTGAGAGCAGTACAGATCACCTTTATGGGTTTTGATGTAATTGATGACAGGTTTCTTGATAAAGAGCGGGATTCGCCTGATGGCGGGATTGTCTTCGAGCGCCACATTGCCGGCAACGCGGGTTGTGAGACGGCCCGGCTGCGCGAAAAGCTGTTTCTGGCGTTTTACCTCTTCCAGAATATCGCCGAATGAAAGGTCGCCGTTGCAGACATCTATTCCCAGATGCACATAGGAAGAGAAATTGCGAAGCGTGACGCTTCCGAAAATGGGCCTGAGATTGACCGGAACCTCAATTTTCATGGAACTGTACTTTGAGTCCGGATCCTTCGCGCGCCGCACCTCCTGAAGGGATTTGAGCATCGTTGCGGTGATGAACTCCGTTACCGTACAGCCCATTTCCTTTGTTATCTGCCGGATCTGGTCGATAGGGATGGAGACACGTACTCCGTCGTGGACATCGTGCTTCCCGATGGTTCCCGAAAGATGATAAGCCCGTGTTTCCTTGTCGAGTTCGCCCTTTATACCAGAAAAGTGGTCGAAACTGTCTTCCATTTCAGAATAGGAAGGGTCCTGTTCCGGATCCAGTATCCATCCTGACGACGGAATCTGCGCGCCGTAACGCATGCGAAGGTATTCCGCAGTAAGGCTGAGAAGGAAAGTCATCGCCCCGTAGCCATCGGTCAGGACGTGGAACACATCAAGTATTATTTCGTTGTTGTCGGCAGATACCTTGAAAAGGAAACCTCCGTTCTTACGGAAATTGAAAGGCTCCATACCTCTGTCGGAACTGAGCACAGGCTTGTTTTCCAGACGGCGGAGTATCCACCAGAAGAAGCCCTTGTCCAGACCATAACAAAAACTGGGAAAACGGACGGCTGTCTTCTCCAAAGCCCGGCCGAGCATATCTTTCGATACGGGTTCGCTCAAGGTGACGGACATCCTGAAGGTCGTGGCATACCGTCTTGTGCGGCAGGCGGGGTATATGAGGGAGGCATTGTCGAGCCTCGTCCAGGTTGGTGGCGTCATATCGTTCAGGTTTTTTGTACCACAAAGGTAAAACCTCAGGCCCAAGCCCGAAAACATTGTACATCGATATATCGTTTTTGTGACAAAATCCGGTCGAAAGTGACAAAATTGCCTAATCTTGTGACGAAAATAAAATATGCTTATCTTTGTCACAACAAAAATGATGACCAAAATGAGAATACGCCCCAATACTTTCGTGTATGCTCTGGTGCTGCCGGCGTTTTTCCTGCTGAGCATCCTCTGGTATGAACCCGCACGCATGCACGAAATGCTCTGCGCCGGGGGTGAGCACCTGTTTACACTGAACATTTCCATCACCGCGGCCATAATCCTGGTAGTCATGTTGTTCAGCAGACTGCTTCTCTGGCTGTTGCGAAAGCGGATCAACATGAACATGGGGTGGTTTTCCCTGTGGTGCGTCGGCGAAACGGTGCTTGCGTCCGCTTTTACCGCCCTGTATCTGGTTTTGATGGGGCATGGGGAGGACGGCAGTTATTTTGCCTATTTCGGCCGCTGCATAGCAATGCTGGGATCGCTGTTTATCTATCCCTATCTTATCCTTACCCTTGCATATTGCCTCAACGATGCCAAAAGCGGCTCTCCTGCCGAAAGCGGGGACAGGCTCAAATTCTACGACCTGAGGCATCAGCTCAAATTCATAACCTCCGCAGAATCGGTGCTTTACATCGAATCGAACGAGAATTATATAATCGTCCATTACGAGGAGAACGGCATAGAAAAGAGCTGCCAGATACGCAACACACTCAAGAATGTGGAAGAAGTTAGTGAAAAGGCAGGATTTGTGCGGACTCACCGTGGTTTTATCGTTAACCCGCAGCACGTCAAACTCATTCGCAAAAGCGAAGGAGGCTACTATTTCGCCGATCTGGATATGGGTGGGGAGAACGGGATTCCCGTTTCGCGTAAATACTACGACAGCGTTACTTCCGTCCTTTAGCGGATTCTAATCCTGGAAGGAATAGCCGGTGCCGGCGTGAGTCTGGAGATTGGCGGAGTACAGACCGATCTTGCGGCGGATGCGTGCGACGGTAACATCGACCGTATGGTCGGTCACTATCACGTCATTGGGCCATATTGCATCCAGCAGCTCCTGGCTTGAGAAAACGCGTCCGCGGTTCTCCAGGAACAGCTTCAGAAGTTCATATTCCGTCTTGGCGAAGGTAACCGGTTCGCCATCCACCGTTATCTCCCGGGCATCCGTGTCGATCTGGATTCCGTGGTAGCGTATGCCGTTACGCACCGCTCCCAGACGGGCCTCGACCACATTGATGATGTAGTCCCCGGTCTTCTCGTACTCGCCGATGAGGTCGGCGAACAAGGTGCCGTTGTCGTAGCCATACACGTGGTTGTCCAGGTTATCGATGTTTTGCTGCTTGAGGGCGTTGCGGCAGGCGTTGATGCGGCGTTCCACATCTTCCGAAAGGGCGATGTCGTAATCTTCCTTCCGGCCTGCGAGCAGGGTGTTCATCCGCGTAAGCGCCTCATCCACAAGGGTGAAGATCTCCTTTACACCTCCCTCCTGCCACTCGGTGAAGTCCACCTTGTTCTCCCGCTTGCGGCGGATGATGCGCGCGAGGTTAAAGCAGCCGTCGCCTATGGATTCCAGCTCGCCAATCTGGCGGATCATGGCGCGTATCTTCTCCTTGGTGTCGTCCGAAAGGTGGGCGTCTCCTACCTCCCCGACGTAGCGGCCGATCTCGTTTTCCATGCGGTCGCTGAACTCTTCCGCCTTCCGGATCCGCTCGAAGAGCTTGCCGAAGGCCTGCTCATCTTCCGTGGAGTAGAGCTTCTGCACCATGCCGAACATGCGCTGCATCTTCTCGCCAAACACCACTATCTCTTTCTGAGCCTGGAGGACGGAGATTTCCGGAGTCTTCATGAGACCGCCACGGATATACTGCAGGCGGAATTCCTCCTCTTCCTCGGTCTGCTTGGGCTTGATGATGGCGCACACGAGCTTCTCTATCTGGGGGATGAACCAGATGAGGACGGCGGTGTTCACCACGTTGAAGGCCGTGTGGAAGGCAGCCAGGGCGAAGGACAGCTGCACCGGGCTCTGGCTGTCGGCATACGGATCCATCCCCACGATGCCGCAGACCATGCGCACGAAGGGGAAGAAGAGGGCCAGCACCCACAGCACGCCGAAAACGTTGAACAGGAGGTGGGCCATTGCCGTCCTGCGGGCCTGGGTATTGGCGGACAAGGCGGCGAGGTTGGCGGTCACGGTGGTGCCGATGTTTTCTCCCATGACAAGGGCTATACCCTGGAAGATGGAGATGGCGCCGGTTGAACACAGGACCATGGTGATGGCCATGAGGGCCGCGGACGACTGCACGATGGCGGTCAGCACGGAGCCTATGAGAAGGAAAAGCAGTATGGTGCCGTAGTTTGTCTTGAAGCTGGCGAAGAAGTTCACGATGGCAGGCTTGCTGGCGAGGTCCATCTCCACGCCGGTGGCCTTGAGCATGCCGAGGGCGAAGAGGAGGAAGCTGAGGCCGAATAGGAAATCACCCACGTAGCGGTGCTTGCCAAGCTGTATAAGGATGATGCCGATCAGGAAAACCGGCCATACGATATTCGCCATGTTGAAAGAGAACCCCGCCGACATGATCCAGGCGCTCATGGTGGTGCCGATGTTGGCCCCCATGATTATGGAGATGGCCTGGGATAGGGAAAGAAGGGCCGCGTTTACGAAGGATACCGTCATGACGGTGGTTGCGGCGGAGGATTGGACGGCTACCGTCACCAGGGCGCCGGTGGCCACGCCGGAGAAGCGGTTGGTGGTCATGGCTCCGAGCAGGTGTCGGAGCTGGGGGCCGGCCATTTTCTGGAGCGCCTCGCTCATAACCTTCATTCCATATATCAAGAGAGCGATAGAGCCCAGAAGTTTCAGCACAATAAGCATAAGTCACACTTTTTTACAAATTTAAAAAAATATAACCACTTTACAGGATAATTTTTTAATTTTGCAACGTGGCCACTGTGCCACAATGTTTTAACCGGTTAAATTTTTTAAAGTTTATTGCCTTATGAAGAAGATTTATGTTATTTTGGCAGTTGTTGCTCTTCTGAGCTTCACCGCTTGCGGAAACAAGAAGGCCAAGGAAGCCACCGCAGAACCCGCCGCTCAGGAAGTTGTCACTGAAAAGAGCGCTCAGGACGAAGTCAAGGACGCCGTCAAGGACGCAGCAGTCGATGTGGCAAAGACCGGCATCAACGCTGGCGCAGAGGCCATCAAGAACGAAATCAAGAAGTAATTATACTTATTTGATTCTGATACCCTCCCTGGAGAGTTCCGGGAGGGTTTTTTTATGCCCTTCCGCGTCCACCCAGCCAAGGCAGTCTTCAAGGACCGTAACCTTGAAGCCCGCTTTCAGAAGGTCTTCGGCCGTGTTTCGGACACAGTATTCCGTAGCGATACCTACTACATAAACCACCTCTGTGCCAAGCAATTGCAGGACTTCGGCAAGGCTTTGGCCGGCATCGTTTCGGCCTTCGAAGCCGGAATACTGCTCCCGGGCAGGATCGCATCCTTTATAGAATGTGAGTTCCTCCTGGACAAAAGGCTTCAAATCGTCGTGAATCTCCCCTCCCCGGGTGCCGGCGACGCAGTGAGGGGGCCAGGGGCCACCCTGTTCCGCGAACGAGCAATGGTTTTCGGGATGATGGTCGCAGATGAAAAGGACGGGCATCTTCCCGGAATTGCGTTCTATCAGGGCCTTGGTGGCGGCGACCGCCTCTTCGGAATGCCCGCAGGCGAGGGCCCCTCCGGTTATGAAATCATAGAGTTCATCGACGACTACAATTGCTTTTTCCATAGCTTAGTCTTTAAGAATTGTAACAACCGACCACACCTCGCAGCCCTCGCCCCTGCCCACGAATCCCAGACGCTCGGTGGTGGTGGCCTTCACGCTGACGGCGCCGACCGGTACGCCGAGGATGGGCGCCAGCACGGAGCGCATGGCATCGATGTGCGGGCGGAGTTTCGGGGCCTGGAGGGCGATGGTAATATCGGCGTTGCCCACCTTCCAGCCGTCTTTGGCAAGCATTTCCACCACGCGGCGGAGCAAATCCTTGCTATCTGCCCCCTTCCATTCGGAAGAGTTGTCCGGAAAATGGAGACCGATATCGCCGAGAGCGGCGGCTCCCAGAAGGGCATCGCACAGGGCATGGATGGCAACGTCTCCGTCGGAGTGCGCCACAAAGCCTTTGTCTGAAGGAATCTGAATGCCGCCAAGCCACATCGGAAGGCCGTCTGCGATGGCGTGAACGTCGTATCCTTGTCCGATTCGAATTGTCATGATGGCAAATATACATATTTTCCTTGGTTTCATTTTGTGACCTTCCCCATTTTTGCCCGTTAATGGGGAAGGTGCTATATTTGGGAAAGGTGCTATATTTGGGAAAGGTCGGAGAGGGGGATATTTTTACTATATTTGCATGTTATGGGATTTTTCAATTTTTTCGGCGATAACGAGCATCGGGTATTCGACTATAAGCCGATGTACTACGATAAGGAAAAGGAGGAGCGCATGCGCAAGTTCCGCGCGGTGGACGGGAGCATGGATGCCGACAAGAAAGACGGCGGATACGTGCCCGGCAGCTATCTTCACGGGGCCTTCCGCGACGGAGCCTATCAGCACACACGCAACCGCATGAAGGGCGTCCAGACAATCATAGGCATAGTTACCCTGCTGCTGATAGTCGCAGTGCTGTATTTCATCGCCAAATTCTATTCGATGCTGTAATGGGTAAACTTAAAGTCCTTCCGGCAAACATTGCCAACATGATAGCCGCCGGCGAGGTGGTGCAGCGGCCCGCATCCGTTGTCAAGGAATTGATGGAGAATGCGATAGATGCCGGCGCCACCCAGATCGACGTGGTGGTGAAGGATGCAGGGCGCACCAGCATCCAGGTGATAGACAACGGATCCGGCATGAGCCCGGCCGATGCTGTCCTGTGCTTTGAGCGCCATGCCACCTCCAAGATTGCCGAGGCGGAAGACCTGCAGCACATTACCAGCTACGGTTTCCGCGGAGAAGCCCTTGCCAGCATCGCCGCTGTGGCTGAAGTCACTCTCAAGACCCGGCGGGCATCCGATGATACCGGCACCCAGGTGGTCATCTCCGACCCCACCTCCGTGAAGACCGCTTCGGTGGCCGCTCCCTCCGGCAGCAATTTCCTGGTCCGCAACCTGTTCTACAATACTCCAGCCCGACGCAAATTCCTGAAAAGTGACAACGTGGAACTGAAGCATATCGTAGAGGAGTTCACAAGGGTGGCGCTCACCTGCCCCGAAACAGGTTTTTCACTGAATTCCAATGGCAGGGACATCTTCCGTCTGAGGCCTGCCAAATCCCTGAAATTCAGGGTGCTGGACCTGCTTGGAGCAAACGTGACCGGGGAGCTTGTAGATATCACGGCCGAAACTTCCCTGGTGCGGGTTCGCGGATTCCTCGCGAGACCGGACACCGCACACAAGACCGTGGCGAACCAGTTTTTCTTCGTGAACGGCCGATTTTTCCGCAGCAGCTACCTGCACAAGGCTGTGATGAAGGCCTACGAGGAATATCTCCCGGAAGGCTATACTCCATCCTACTTTATATGGCTGGAAGTGGATCCCGAGGCCGTAGATGTGAACATTCACCCTACCAAGGCGGAAGTGAAATTCGAAGAAGACACGGTTATCTTCCAGACCATCTACGCCTGCGTCAAGGAGACTCTGGGTAAGAATGCCTTCGGCGAAGGTTTGGATTTTGATACCGAAGGTCGCGTGGAGATGCCCCAGATGGGATTGGCCTTCGACGAGTACCGCGGCCCGTCTTCCTCCGCCCCCACCCCGCCGCTGGATCCGGATTATAATCCTTTCAACACAGGATTCGACGGGGTTTCCTTCTCTTCGCCCGGAAGGGAAGAACCGGCGGGGCGTGACGTTCACCCCGCTCCCGCCGCGGGCGCGAGCTATGGAGCGCTGTTCGAGCAGAATATGGCCACACAGGCCAAAGCGTTGATAGTCAAAGGGAAATACATCATCGCGCCATCCGCATCCGGCGTTCTCCTGGTGCATGTGCGCCGCGCCTGGGAACGCATTCTCTACGAACGCAGCCTGAAGGCCCTCTCGAAGAATGTCCCAGTCACCCAGACCGCCCTCTTCCCCGTGCAGGTGCAGGTAGGCGCTGCAGCCAGGCTCCTCTTCGACGAAAACGCCGCCATGCTCGCATCAGTCGGTTTCGACATCACTCCATTCGGCACCGATACCGTTGTAGTGAACGGTGTTCCGGAGGGATATTCCTGCGAGCCGGGGAAGGTGCAGCAGATGGTTCAGGATATCCTCCTCATTCTTTCCGACGAGACATCCGGCGTGCCCGAAGTGGTGCGCGCGGGGCTTGCCTCCAAATTCGCGACATTGGGCAGCCTGAACGCAGAAGCGCCCCGCAATACCCTTGAAGCTCAACAACTTATAGATTCACTCTTTGCCTGCGACAATGCCGAGCTTACCGCCTCCGGCAAGAAAATCACCGCAGTGATGAGCGCAGAAGATTTAGAAAAAAGATTCCAGTAATGCCATACGTTCAAGACGATAACCGGCCGCAACTGCCGATGACCATGCACCTGATAATCATCAATGTGCTGGTATATCTCGCCACCAAGGTGAGTCCGCAGTTCATGTATCAGAACTTTTCCCTGTTTTATCCGACCACACCCTGGTTTAAGGTCTGGCAACCGTTGAGCTATATGTTCATGCACGGGGGTTTCTGGCATATCTTCTTCAATATGTACTCACTCTACATATTCGGAAAAGCCGTAGAACAGATAATCGGAAGACAGAGGTTTACCATCCTGTATTTCGCCGCAGGTTTTGCAGCGGCGGCGGCCCAGCTTGGAGTTCAGGCCCTGGATCCGGCCATACAGGGTGTGCCCACCGTTGGCGCATCAGGATGCGTATATGGTGTTATCGTGGCTTTCGCAATGATATTCCCGGAAGCGAGACTCACGTTGATATTCCCTCCTGTCACCCTTTCCGCCAAGTGGATGGCCATCATC
>JAEEGL014122693.1_pt1 | contig 10409 bp, 10 predicted proteins | sample 9134231 | NCBI WGS metagenome assembly JAEEGL01 (sample SAMN16246548, study PRJNA631951) | gut metagenome | biome: gut microbiome; feature: rumen; material: fiber-attached | host: Bos | place: Iran: Karaj | collected 2018-10
ATGCCTCATACATACATCCTTGTACCAGGCTATGGTGCACAGGGCGGTAAGGGTGCAGACCTTGTAAACTTCTTCAACAAAGACGGCCTTGGCGCCATCGTAAATTCCAGCCGCGGTATCATCGCAGCATACCAGCAGGAAAAATACGCAAGCTACGGTGAAGCAAACTTCGCCGAAGCCAGCCGCGCCGCCGTAGAAGACATGCTCGCCGACATCCGTGGTGCACTATAAAGGCTTCCCCTTGGGGGGAAGCTGTCACCGAAGGTGACTGATGAGGGGAAAAACTAAAAGGAGTCAAATAAATGAAAGTTAAAGAAACAGCTAAAATAGTTTCAGCCGCAAACCTAGCCGAAGGCATCTACAGCCTAGTCCTTAAGACAGCTGCCAGCCAATACGCCATCCCTGGCCAATTCATCAACATCTTTTCAAATGATGGAAGCAAGCTGCTGCCACGCCCAATCAGCATCTGTGAGATTGATAAGGCACAGGGCACTCTCAGAGTTGTCTACCGTGTAGTAGGCAAGGGAACAGAAGAGTTCTCAAAGCTTCAGGCAGGAGATACTGTAGAAGTTTTAGGACCATTAGGAAATGGCTTCCCTCTGGAGGAAGGCAAAGCAATAGTTGTTGGTGGCGGAATTGGTGTGCCTCCAATGCTAGAGCTTGCAAAGCAGCTTAGTGGCCATGTAACTGCAGTCTTAGGATATCGCACAGACGATTTGTTCTTAGAGGATAATTTCATCGACGCAGCTGACGAGGTTGTGTTTGCAACAGATGATGGAACAGTAGGCGTTCACGGAACAGTAGTGGATGCCATGAAGGAAAATGATTTAAAGGCAGATGTAATCTATGCCTGCGGTCCAAAGCCAATGCTTAGAGGTGTAGCTGAGTATGCAGATTCAATCGGTGCAAAATGCTACGTATCAATGGAAGAGCGTATGGCCTGCGGCGTAGGGGCATGTCTTGGATGTGTGTGCCAGTCTAAGGATGTGGACGACCACAGCCACGTTAAAAATAAAAGAGTATGTAAAGATGGTCCAGTTTTCCTATCAACGGAGGTAGTCCTATAATGAATACAAAGGTAACAATTGCAGGTGTTGAATTTCAAAATCCAATCATGGAGGCTTCTGGAACCTTTGGTTCAGGAATGGAATACTCAGAGTTCGTAGATTTAAATAAGCTGGGAGCAGTTGTCACAAAGGGTGTAGCAGGTGTGCCATGGCCTGGCAATCCAACTCCTCGTATTGCGGAAGTTAGCTCTGGAATGCTTAATGCAATCGGTTTACAGAACCCTGGTGTGGAAGTATTTTGTGAACGAGATTTGAAATTTTTAGAAGATTACAAGAATACTCGTGTTCTGGTTAATGTTTGTGGACATTCAGCCGAAGAATATATTGAGGTGGTTGATAGATTAGCAGATGAAAAAAGGGTAGATATGTTGGAAATCAACATTTCATGTCCGAACGTTAAAGAAGGCGGAATCGCCTTTGGACAGGACCCTAAGGCAGTTGAAGAAATCACAAGACTAGTAAAGAAGCATGCTAAGCAGCCAATCGTTATGAAGCTTTCGCCAAACGTTACCGACATCAAGGTAATGGCAAAGGCAGCTGAAGCAGGCGGCGCAGATGCAATTTCTCTTATCAATACCTTAACAGGAATGAAAATCGATGTTGAGCGTCAGAGTTTTGTTCTGGCAAACAAAACAGGTGGCATGTCAGGGCCAGCAGTTCATCCAATAGCAGTTAGAATGGTATATGAGTGTGCCAATGCAGTTAATATTCCAATCATCGGAATGGGCGGTATTTGCACCTGGGAAGATGCAGTGGAAATGATGTTGGCAGGCGCAACGGCAGTATCTGTAGGAACTGCTAATTTCTTTAATCCAACAGCAACGCTGGATATTCTTCAAGGCGTTATGGATTATATGGAAAGAAAAAATATTGAGAACATCCGTGATATTGTTGGAATAGTTAAATAATAATACTCACAGACTTTATTTTTTCACACAATATATACAGAAAATTCCGTGACACTTTTAAATCGATTTGCTAAACTTATTTTACGTCCATAAATTGAAAGGAGGGGAGCTGATGAAGTTCAAGAAGATAGGTGAGGACAAGATTAGATGCGTCATCACTAAAGAAGAAATGGAAATGAGCGGCATGGCGCTTGGTGATTTCGTCAGTGACCAGGAGAAGACCCAGAGCTTTATTAGGGATATTCTAGCAGAGGCGTGTGAAACACTTGGAATAGAGACTCATGCAAAGGCGTATAGTGTCCAAATGACAGTAATGCCACAGGGAGATGTTGCATTACTTATATCCCCAGATTCAAGCAGCGGACTTGCCACTGCAATTGAGGAATTGAAGAAGCATTTAACTGGTTTACAGGAGACTTTGTCTACGACAAAGAATCAACCTAGCACAAATATTATGCCAACACCGGCACCAGCACCAGGCACATCTGATGTACCAGTGCAGCCAGCCAGGGCAATTAGCGACGATACTGATGAAGTAACAGCTCAGTACCTTGAAACACCACTTTGGGCAATCTTACCAGATTTGGATGCCGCAATATTACTTTGCAAGCATCTACCAAAGTACGATGGAATGCAAAGCGCATTGTACCGTTATGGTGACGATTATTACATCAAGCTTAACTTCGAGCTTACACGTCGTCAGATATCAGCAGTAATCTTAGTTTTAGCAGAATTTGCTACCCAGATGTTTACAGAAAGTTTCGACGGAGCATTCTTGCTAGAGCATGGAGATTTAATCTGCGATGATTGCGTAAATGTATTATCGCAGGTATAAATAATAAAAAGACAGCTACTTGGTTGTAGCTATCAATGATTTGTTATACTCAAGGAGCCAATCTCGCGACGGAGTATAACAAATTATTGAGAGCGTAACAACCAAGTAGCTGTCTTTTTTCACTATTTTTATTCCGGAAATGCACCGGCTAATTCACATATAGTTTTTACGCACATCTCTTCACCAAGAGTTCCGCTATCTAGGATAACATCATATTCTCTGAAATCACCCCAGTTTTTATCTGTGTAATATTTGTAGTAAGTTTTACGCTGCTTGTCCTTCTTTGCGAGTCGCTTTTCAATGCTTACATTTTCAATGTTTTCGTAGCGCTCTAATACACGTTTTTTTCTGTGCTCCATATCAGCGTGAATCATTACATTCATGCAGCGGATGCCTTCTTTTCTAAGGATGTAGTCGGCACATCTACCTACGATAACGCAAGGTCCTTTAGCTGCACAATCAAGGATTACCTTTTTTTGAGCTATAAAGATTTCATCCTGTGGGCTTTGGAAATACATTGTTCCAGCTGCTGAAATATCAAACCACATAGCAGTGGAAGAGGTGTATTCGCCCTGAGTTTCTATAAGTTCCTTTGCGTAGCCGCTTTCTACAGCCACACGATTAACAATTTCACCGTCATAAAATGGGATGTTTAACTGTTTTGCAACAGCTTCTCCAATGCTATGACCGCCGCTGCCAAATTCTCTCGAAATAGTAATTACTGGATACATAGTGGGTTCCCTCCAATCATTATTCTTATCTATAGTTTATAGAAAACTAGATAAAAAGTCAAAAAGAGTCTGATTTATCTGATTATTAACACAGGCCCCATTTTCTGCATATTCCCCACTGTCTCCACATATATCAACGCCGATTATTTGACGGTCTTTTGCAATATCTTTTAGCAAATAAATCATTTCATCTATTGTCATATCGCCCTGGTCCCAGTCAGTGATGGCATAGTCCTCAGACAACACGTCCTTATCAATGGATATGTAAAGGGGGATATCTTTATCTATAGTGTTGATATCAGGCATTTCGCCTACGCCAAATGTGTATACATTCATAAGATTGCTAAGTGTTTCTTTGGCCTCTAGCACCCATCCTCCGCAGGAGGTAATCTGCCCAAAGCTAGGTGGCTGATCATCAGGATGATGGTCGAAAAGAATAAGATTAAAAGGTGTTTTAATCTGCATCAGCCAAAGTAGGCTAAGGTAGTGATAGTTTCCTGAATCGATGAAATGAATGCCATTTAAAGAAGCAGCCTCCATTCTTTCTAGAAGCTGCTCCTTCGCATAGTCATCCAAATAACAGCGTGTACCCTCAAGGTCACGACAGTCTATAATACTAAGATATTCATTTGAATTGTAGAATGACTGATGCTCGTAAGCATCAGTCATTTTGATTATTGTGGTTCGCATTTTAATACTTTACCTGCATTTTTTAATTCTTTACGTTTGTGTGTTGAGAATAAATCTGTCCAAATCTTAGGGTGGAATAGCATAAGAATTGGGAACAATTCAAGTCTTCCTGCAAGCATGTCAAAAATCAATACAATCTTTGATAAATCAGAGAAGAATCCAAAGTTGGCTGCTGGTCCTACGAGGCTAAGACCTGGTCCAATGTTACTCATTGTAGCAATTACAGCTGTAAATACTGTAGAAAAATCAAGGTTTTCAAATGATAGTATAAATGCACTAACAAAGAATATCAGCATAAATGTGCCGAAGAAAACGTTGTTGGAACGGATTGTTTCGTGGTTAACTGGTTTACCATCCATCAGTGTCTTTCTAACACTTCTAGGATGAATATAGCTGATTAATTCCTTGTGTACAGCCTTTCCCATAAGAACGAAACGAGATACCTTAATACCACCACCTGTAGAACCTGCACAAGCACCGATAAACATCAGAAGTACAAGTACACATCTGCTGGCCTGTGGCCACTGAGCGAAATCAGCAGTAGAAAAACCGGTAGATGATTGAACTGATGTAACCTGGAATGCGGCCTTTGTCAGTGCATCAAAAAGTCCAGCGCTACTGCCAAGTGTGTTGATGGTAATGATACCTATTGATAATACCGTAAGGAATGAATACATTCTTACTTCTTCCATTCTGAAAGCATCTCTTGCGTGATGGAAGAGCATGTAATAGTAAAAGTTAAAGTTAACACCAAATATGAACATGAAGCAAGCGATAATCCACTGACATGCTACGTTAAAACCTGCGCAGCTGTTAGCGTATATACCAAAACCACCAGTACCTGCTGTAGCAATACCTGTGTTGATTGCTTCAAATGGAGTCATGCCTGCTATCAAAAGTAAGATGATTTCAAGGGCACAAAGTCCTAAGTAGATAAGGTAAAGCATCTGAGCTGTGTTCTTAAGCTTTGGAACCAGCTTTCCGACAGATGGACCAGGTGATTCGGCTTTCATCAGATTGAACTGAGAACCATCGCCACCGGCCAGTGGAATAACTGTAAGCAAGAATACCAAAACTCCCATACCACCAACAAGGTGAGTAAAGCTTCGCCAAAACAGTGATGCATGGCTAAGAAGCTCAACATTATCCAGGATAGATGCTCCAGTTGTGGTAAAACCAGAAACTGTTTCAAACAAAGCATCGATGTAATGTGGTATCTCATCACTTAAATATAATGGAAGAGCTCCGATTGCTGAAAGTGCAACCCATGAAGCACCAGTGCAGAAGAATCCTTCCTTTAAGTAGAATGAAGTTTGCTTTGGTTTTAAATAACTGTTTATAAATCCAATAATAAGGCATGGTACAGCAACTACGGCGTAATCTATCCATACCCCTTCATGGTAAATTATGGCAACGATTATAGGAAGCATCAAAAAGATTCCCATAAATCCTATTACATATCCTAATATAAAACGAATTACGGAATGATTCATCTCCGACTACCTCAAAGTATCAAGTATTGTGGCAAAGCCTGTATGTGTGGTAACAACCATAACTGTGTCACCAACCTCAATTGTATCTGAACCGCTTGGAATAATGATTGTACCATTACGGTTGATAAATGCGATAAGTACGTTGTCCTTAAACTGAAGCACAGAGAATGGTACGCCTACAGCCTTTGACTTCTCACTAATATTGAATTCGATAGCCTCAACCTTCTGATCAAATAAATGATATAAAGTGAGGATATCATCTCCATCACCAGATGCGCTCTTAGCACGCACATAAGCGATGATTGATTCGGCAGTGATATGACGTGGGTAAATCACTGAACCTAAATTCAACTGTGAGATTACATTATCAAAATTGATTCGGTTAACCTTTGTGATAACCTTGGCATTGCTAACCTGATTAGCATATAAAGTAAGAAGAATGTTTTCTTCATCAATTCCTGTAAGAGGAACAAAGCTTTCTACGTATTCGATGCCTTCCTCGCGAAGTAATGATTCATCGCCACCGTCACCGTTAATGATAGTAGCCTTTGGAAGTGCAACGGAAAGCTCTTCGCAACGTTCCTTGCTTCTTTCTATAATACGTACGTTGATTTTTGCCTGAAGTAGAAGCTTAGCTAAATAGAAGGAAGCTTTACCACCACCAACAATCAGACAATCCTTAACCTGTCTTGTTTTGAAACCAATTTCATTAAGGAAGGTACGGGCGAATCTTCTGGCGCCTACAGCTGATACGATATCATTTGCCTGCAATACAAAATCACCAGTAGGAATAACTACATCGTTTCCTCGTTTAACTGCAGTGATAAGCACCTTGCTGGTAGTTGCAGATGATAAGTCCTTAATTGTAAGGCCATCTAATATGTTACCTTCTTCAATCTTGAACTCAACAAGTTCGGCCTGACCATGTGCGAATGATGAAACCTCTAGAGTAGATGGAAGAGAAAGGATTGATGATATTTCTCTTGCAGCTTCAAACTCAGGGTTAATAACCATTACAAGACCAAGCTTTTCCTGAAGATATGAAATTTCCTTTGAATAGTCTGGATTTCTAACTCGTGCGATAGAAGCGCAATCACCTACCTGCTTTGCGATAGTACAGCAGAGGAGATTAAGCTCGTCAGAGTTAGTAACAGCGATAATAAGGTCAGCGTCCTTGATACCAGCTTCTACCTGAATGCTGTAGCTGGCACCGTTACCCTGAATACCCATAATATCGTATAGATTTGTGAGATTATCAATTCTGTCTTGATCTTTATCTATAACAACTATATCGTGGCCTTCCTTTGAAAGGCGGTCTACTAATGTACGACCTACCTTACCACAACCAACGATAATAATTTTAAGACCTCTTTTTGAGGATTTATCAAAAAACATTATCTTGCCTCCAATTATATTATGGTATACAAAAATACCCACTCATACTCTAGTCCAAAAGAGGCAAAAGTGCAAGCTAAATTCGTACATCTACCTTACGAGTTATTCTTTTAGCAACTTCATAAACATCCTTTAAGTATTTTGAGTCCTCAGTAAAGAAGTTATCAAACTTTTTAGCAGAATAGTTTTTAGCGGCATTCTCATATAGGGACATGGTTCCATCCTTATTTACAGTAATTCCTATTTTCTGTAATTCCAAAGCGTATTCGCTATTAATGTTTTTAAGTTTATTAACAGCATTTTTGACAGCGGTGTCATTTTTGCCGTAAGTAGTCGCAGATGTTATAGCGTTATTCATAGTGTCGGTAAATGCTTTCAGCTTTTCCTGAGTCATTGCATCAGTTGAGCCTTCAAAGTCGTAATCCTGCAGCTTTCTAATAGCAATGCGAAGCGCACTTGCATCAGCCATTGAAAGAGTGCCTGTAGGACTACTGCTTCTAGCTGTACCGTGAGACACTGATGAATAGCTATTATAAAACAATCTTAAGCTTAACGAATTAGTTACACTTATGCTCATAGATACTCCTTTAGATATATTGCTATATATTGTATCGAATGAAATCCTATTTATATTAATGTTTTTAGTTGAAGAATTTGAAAATTTAATCTATACTTTAGGAAAATTTACAACAAATTAATAAGGAGTATCTATGAACCAGGAGAAAGTCATTGTTATCGATTTTGGCGGACAGTACAATCAGCTTGTCGCTCGTCGCGTCAGAGAATGTAATGTCTACTGTGAAATCTATTCTTATCGTACCCCGCTTGATGAAATTAAAAAGATGAATCCTGCAGGTATTATTTTGACTGGTGGACCAAACTCTTGCTATGAGGATGGAGCACCTACTTATACTAAGGAACTGTTTGAACTTGGCATACCAGTACTTGGCCTCTGCTATGGTGCGCAGCTTATGATGCATGTGCTAGGCGGTAAGGTTGAAAAGGCTCCAGTCCGTGAGTATGGTAAAACAGAAACCTTTATTGACGGAGCTTATGATTCTTTATTCGCAGGCGTGGATAAGTCAACAATTGTATGGATGAGCCACTTTGATTATATTTCTAAGGTAGCTCCTGGATTTGACATCCTTGCTCACACAGCAGATTGCCCTGTTGCAGCAGCAGGCTGTGAGGAAAAAAAGCTTTATGCAATCCAGTTCCATCCAGAAGTACTTCACACTGTACAGGGTAAGGAAATCTTATTCAACTTTGTTCGTAACATCTGTGGAACAGAAGGCAGCTGGCGCATGGACTCCTTTGTTGAGCATACTATAGAAGAGATTCGTCAGCGTGTAGGTTCAGGTAAAGTGCTTCTTGCACTTTCTGGTGGTGTTGATTCATCAGTACTTGCAGCACTTTTAGCTAAGGCTATTGGAAAGCAGCTTACTTGCGTATTCGTAGACCACGGTTTGCTTAGAAAGAATGAAGGCGATGAGGTAGAGTCAGTATTTGGTTCAGCTGGTTCTTTTGATATTAATTTTGTACGTGTAAACGCAGCACAGCGTTACTACGCAAAGCTTGCTGGCGTTACAGAGCCAGAGCAGAAGCGTAAGATTATCGGTGAGGAGTTCATCCGAGTATTTGAGGAAGAGGCTAAGAAGATTGGTACTGTAGACTTCCTTGCACAGGGAACTATCTACCCAGACGTTGTAGAATCAGGTCTTGGTGGCGAATCAGTAGTTATCAAGTCTCACCACAACGTAGGTGGTCTTCCTGATTATGTTGATTTCAAGGAAATCATCGAACCACTTCGCAATCTTTTCAAGGACGAAGTTCGTAAGGTTGGTTTAGAGCTTGGGCTTCCTGAATACCTTGTATTCCGTCAGCCATTCCCAGGCCCAGGCCTTGGAATCCGTATCATCGGCGAAGTTACAGAAGAAAAGGTTCGCATCGTACAGGATGCTGACTATATTTATCGCACTGAGCTTGCTGAGGCTGGCCTTAAGAAGCTTCCATATCAGTACTTCGCAGCTCTTTCAAACTTGCGCTCCGTAGGTGTTATGGGTGACGAGCGTACATACGACTACGCAGTTGTCCTCCGTGCTGTAGAAACTATTGACTTTATGACAGCAGAGGCATCTGAAATCCCATTTGAGGTATTGCAGCGTGTCATGAGTCGCATTATCAACGAGGTCAAGGGCGTCAACCGCGTAATGTACGACCTTACTTCTAAGCCACCTGGAACTGTGGAACTGGAATAACAAAAATTGGAGCCTCGGAAACATTGAAAATTCAATGTTTCCGGGGCTTTTTTGATACTATTCGTCATAGCATATTGATAAAGTAGTAAGTTTTTCTGTTGACATTTCTTTAGACAGACGTTATATTTATAGCTGTCATTTGCAGGAGTGATGTAATATATCACTATCAAGGCAGAATTTTCATTTCGCCAATTATTCCGTCGAGATTTTTTTGTTTTTTGTTTTGTTTTTTGCTCGATGCAACCTATATAGGGATTTTTGAATTTTGGGATGATTGCAATTTTTTAGGTATGCAACCCATTTTTTTGAAAACCTTGTTTGGGATGCATAGTTGAATTAGTAGATGCATCCCATATGTGAAAACAAGCTAATAGGGATGACTACAGTGGTGCTTAAGTGGTGTTGCAGAGGGGAAATCAGATACTTTTTTGGTAAATACATGAAATCTATGCATCCCAAAAGCATAAAAAGCGCAAATGGGATGCATAGTGAAAAAATAAAAAAATTTTCATGCATCCCAAAAGTAAAAAAAGGAAAAAATGGATGATTTAGAAAGGAATTAAAAGAGAGATTGAGAAATTATAGGAAAGAGCTAGAAGCGCAGTTAAGAGAACTAGATGTTTTGATAAAACAAAATGAGAAGAATCTGGCAAAACTAAGTAATCTACCAGAGTATGGAGTAAAAGCTACAACTGTGCGAGGCTGTCAGCAATACTATTTGATAGATAAAGAAACCGGAAAGCGTGAATATGCAGGGCTACCCAAATTAAAGCTTGTAAAAAAATTGATTCAGAGGGATTATGCAATAGCAGTAGATAAGAAATTAGTTGAGTTGAGGAAGAAATTAAGTAAATTTATTGCAAATTATGATTCCAGTGAAATTGAGGATGTATATGAGAAGTTGTCTGAGGCTAGAAAGAGCGTTATCGTTCCAATAATAGAGCCAAATGAAGCTTATATAAATAGATGGATTGAGGCTCATCCAGGAAATCAAAACCCATTTCCAGAAGAAGGCTTATACCAGACAAATCG
>JAEEGL014355978.1_pt1 | contig 10409 bp, 7 predicted proteins | sample 9134231 | NCBI WGS metagenome assembly JAEEGL01 (sample SAMN16246548, study PRJNA631951) | gut metagenome | biome: gut microbiome; feature: rumen; material: fiber-attached | host: Bos | place: Iran: Karaj | collected 2018-10
AAACTGGTGCAGGCGGTTGAGGCCACGCACGTCCTTGCCGTAGGAGCCTGCCTCGCGGCGGAAGCATGCCGAGTAGGCACAGTTCTTCTTGGGAAGCTCCTTCTGGGGGATGATGACGTCACGGTACAAGTTGGTGACGGGCACCTCGGCCGTGGGAATGAGGTAGAAGTTGTCCACCTGGCAGTGATACATCTGTCCCTCCTTGTCGGGCAGTTGGCCCGTTCCCAGTCCCGACGCCTCGTTGACCACGAGGGGCGGCTCAATCTCGAGATAGCCAGCCTTGCCGGCCTCGTCAAGGAAGAACTGGATCAAAGCCCGCTGCAGGCGTGCGCCCTTGCCGACATACACGGGAAAACCTGCGCCGGTGATTTTCACGCCCAGGTCAAAGTCGATCAGGTTATATTTCTTGGCCAGATCCCAATGGGGCAGAGCATCCTCTCCCAGTTCGGGCATCTTGCCACCGGTCTTCTCGACGACATTGTCCTCGGCGGTCTTGCCCTCGGGCACGCCGCTGTAGGGGACATTAGGCACGCTGAGCAGGATGTCGGTAATCTCGTCCTGGGCAGCGGTGAGGTTGTCGTCAATCTCCTTGTTGGTGGTCTTGAGTGCGGCCACTTGAGCCTTGACGTTCTCGGCCTCTTCACGGTTACCCTGCTTCATGAGGGCGCCGATTTGAGCGGCCATCTTATTGAGAGCTGCGGCGTTGTCGTCGCGTTGTTTTTGCAGCGCACGGCGCTGCTTGTCCAGTTCCACGATGCGCATGATGGGCTCGCGTCCGTCGAACTGCTTGACGGCGAGGCGGCGAATCACATCCTCGGGGTCCTGGTTGATGAGTTGTAATGTAAGCATTATCGGTTTAATCCATTATTTCTTGAGAGGGTGTGTCATCATTCCATGGCTGGTACTATAACCATGCTGCAATGATGACACAACCTCATGTCGGGAATGAGCAAATTAATTCTCTCCGAAGCCTTCACCGAAGTCGATCGTCGGTGAGTCACCGCCGTTGGAACGCTTAGCCGAAGGCCTGGGCACCTCGACAGGACGATCAGGGTTAACGGCATGCTGACGCTCCTTCATCTGGTTGCGGAAGTCGGGTTTGCGCTTATGGGTCGGCGTCTTCTCCATCATGTCGATGATTTCGTCATCGTCCATCTCCTCGGGAGTGAGCACGAGGTAACGCGAGCTGAGCTGTTTCTTCTTGAGGTCATCGATGGCCTTGCCGCCATAGGTTGTCTTGAGGATCTCGTCATCGGACATCGCCGGTGAAGTGACAACAGCCTCGGGTTCACGCCTGCTGATCGATACCGAAGCCACGGGAGCCTCCTTGTCGAGCGACACATTGAAGCCTGCAGCGAGAACCGTCACCTTGATCTGATCTTCCAGCGTGGTGTCGTAGGCGGTACCCCAGATCACGTCGATATCGGGGTCAACAAAGTTGGCCATGAAATCAGAGATCTCGTTCATCTCCTCCATGATGAGGGGAGCATCACTGTTGGGGTTGAAGTAGAAGTTCATCAGAATCTTCTTAGCGCCATAGACGTCGCGGTTCTTGAGCAGCGGCGACTCGAGAGCGTCCTCGATAGCGCTTGCCACGCGGCGCTCGCCCGTGCCGTAACCCGAGCTGATGATTGCTGCACCACCATTGCGCAGGGTGGTATTCACATCGTTGAAGTCGAGGTTGATCACACCCTTGACGGTAATCAGGTCACTGATGCTGCGAGCCGCAATGGTGAGCGTGTCATCAGCCTTGCCGAATGCGTTGGTGAAGTCCAAGTCAGGATAAATCTCGGTAAGGCTCTGGTTGTTGATGATGAGCAGGGCATCCACATACTTGCCCATCTCATTGGCGCCGGCGATAGCCTTAAGAATCTTCTTGGAACCCTCAAACAGGAAGGGAATCGTCACGATACCGATGGTGAGCACGCCTTTCTCATGGGCGATGCGTGCCACGACAGGCGCAGCGCCGGTACCGGTGCCACCGCCCATACCAGCGGTGATGAACACCATCTTGGTGTCGTCGTCAAAGAGGGCTGCAATCTCGGCCTCGCTCTCCTCGGCGGCGCGACGCGCGGTCTCGGGGATGTTGCCCGCACCCAAGCCGTGGGTGGTGTTCGGGCCCAGGAGCACGCGGTTGGGCACCGGCGACTCATTGAGCTGCTGCTTGTCGGTATTGAGCACGACAAACGAGACGCCCTCGATGTTCTGCATATACATGTGGTTGATGGCGTTATTGCCACCACCGCCAACGCCCATCACCTTGATGATGGTGCGGGCCTGTTCTTTATCTTGGAAACCGGAGTTCTTGTCCAGTGTTGACATGATGTCCTGATTAGCTGAACCTCTGCCAAATTCGATTCTATCCTCGTCCATATTGTTGTTTTATAATATTTTAGTTAGGGGAATTATTGTTCTTAACACACATCACTGATCATCATCATTGGGATCATCCTCAGACATCAGATCGTTGAGCTTCTTGGTCACGTTCTTGAACCATCCCGGTCTCTTCTTGGGCTTGGCGGGTTTAGCCGGGTTGGCGGGCTGTTCTACAGGACGGGTGGGTGCTGCAGGAGCGCCTTTCACCTCAAAGCTGGGATCCTCATACCTGTTGAGCTCGATGCAGGACTCGCCCTCGGGAATCATCTCAGATGCCTTGGCAAGGAGCGAGAACACCTCGATATACTCCATGCGGTTGATTTCGGGATTGAGGATGTTGAGCATTGAGGGATTCTGTCCCATGCGCACCTTGACCTTGATGGTCTCGGCCAGCTTCTGCTGCAAGCCGCTCATGTGAGCGCAACCGCCGATGAGGACGATGCTCTGGATCTCCTCGGAGGAGACGTTGGCGTAGGCCAGCTGCTGGTTGATGTTGGCGATGATTTCGCCCATGCGTGCACTGATGTAGTTGGCAGCCTCGGGGGCAGGCACGCCCTCGATGACAACACTGCTCACGTTGTTGGGGTCGAGCGGGTTGTTGATGTTCTTCTTGACATTCTCGGCAGTCACCTCGCGCACGCCCATGCCGAGCATCACGTCACGAGTGAGGTTGCGACCGCCCAGGGGCAGGGTGTTCAGATAAATGAGGGCCTTGTCCTTGTAGATCGACACCGTGGTGGTCTCGGCACCCATGTCGACGAGCATGCATCCCAGCTCGCGGTCACTCTCGCTGAGGATCTGGTCGGCCACTGCCAGCGGCGTGACGATGTAGTCCTTGGCAGGTATGCCGAAGGTCATCAACCTGTTGAGGTTGAGCATGAGCGCCTGCTTAACAACAATGAGATTCACCTTGATTTTTATGGAAGATCCGAACTGTCCCACGGGGGTGGGGGTTTCCACCTTGTCCACATAGTAGGCACGCGGCACGATGTCCACCGTGTCGTAGTTGCGAATGGGGGTGCTGGTGGCATCCTGGATGATGCGGTCGACGAGTTCCTGGGTGATGGCCTCGGTGGAACCGACGCTACGGTTCACCTCGCTGACGATGCTGTGCAGCGAGCGGCCGCTGATGCCCAGATAAACCTGTTTGATGCGTCCGTCAATCATCCCCTCGAGGTTATGGAGGATGCGGTTAATACTACTCTTGACGTTCTCGACATTTTTCACGCTACCATAGCGCACGCTGTCGAGGTGCTGCTCCTCCTGCAGGTGCCTCACGCTCAAGTATCCGGCCGAGGTTTTCTCGGCAATTGCTCCGACGATTTTAGAGCTTCCGATTTCAAGTGCTACAATATACTGGTTCTTTTCCATAAAAATGATAGGTATATATTTTTTTGGTTGTTTGTATATAACGTTAGTTTTTCTTCTTGTCCTTATCGGGAGTGTTCCCGTTTTTGTCCTTGTCCTTGTTGTCCTTATCCTTCTGGTCCTTGTCGGCCGCCGGCTTGTCGGCGTTGGCTTTGGGGTCAACGCCCAGGTCGGTGGTCTCCATGTCGGGAGGCAGCTCGTCGTCCTCATGCTCGATATCGATGGTCTGCACGATGGCCTTGACACGGCGTGTGGCCACAATCTGATGGTTCCACTTGACCGAGATGGTGTCATAGGTGTTCCATCCCTTGACGGGCATCACCTCGCGATAGAACAGCTTGAGCTTGGCAAACTTGTTCTCAAAGCCGTCGGCGTTCCCGATATTGATGACATGTCCGCTGACCTCGGGGACAAGGATGATGTTATTGGTGTCGCGCACACAGTACATCGTCACCAGCGAACGCAGCAAGGAATCACTCTCCACATAGTTGATGAGCGGCAACAGTCGCGTGGGCGGATACTCGCGGGTGAAGTGTCCCTGCACCACGGGTACATCGCTATGATAATAGATCGTGGCATTCATCCGCTTCCCAGACCGGTTGACGTAGTAGGAGCTGCCGCCGTCAAACACCCTGAGCACCGGCACGAGCTGACTCACGCGGATGAGCAAGCGCCCGCCCTGGCACTTGACGATGTCGGCACTCTCAAGATAGGGTGACTGCTTGAGAGCCTCCTCCACATCCGAAGCGTTGATATCGGCCATCAGCTTCCCCTCGAGTTTAATACCCTGGCTCTTGAGGTCGCTGAGGATGCCCTCGGGCGTGACAAAGGAAGTGCTGTCGCCATTGACGACTTCCACGTCCACCCGTGTGCACCGCTCACCCTGTGACTTACCGCGCGCCCAGAGGATTCCCACGGTGAGCGCGATAGCCAAAAGCAGCAGAATAATATTCTGTATCAGCCGTTTCAACGTTTCTGTTTCTTAAATTCCGCACATATTTGAGGCAGCAGATTGGCTATATCACCAGCCCCCGCCGTCAATAGGACGTCAAAATTACTATTTTGTATTGACTTAATCAAATTTTCTTTCGAGTAAATGCATTTTTTAGGATTTGTTACCTTTTCAAGCACCATTTCACTAGTCACTCCCGGTAGGGGCTCCTCTCGGGCAGGATAAATGGGGAGCAGGATGACCTCATCGGCCACCGAGAGGGCACTGGCAAATCCGTCGGCGAAGTCCCGGGTGCGTGTGTAGAGATGGGGCTGGAAAATGACCGTCAGACGGCGGCCGGGGAACAGGTTGCGCACCGACGAGATGCTCGCCTTCAATTCGTCGGGATGGTGGGCATAGTCGTCAATCATCACCCGGCCCTTCCCGCCGTCTTCCTTGATCCAGAATTCAAAACGGCGCTTGGTGCCGCGGAACGAGCCCATCGCCTCGCGCATGGTCTCCAGAGGCACTTCCAGCAGGCGACAGGCGGCCATCGCGGCGATGGCGTTGTCGATGTTGATGTCGACGGGCACGCCCAGTTCCACGTCGGGCAGCGTTTCCCACGGTGTTACCAGGTCGAAGGAGATTTCTCCTATTCCCCTGCGAATGTTAGCGGCATGGAAATCGCCATCCTCACGGCCATAGGTGTAAATCTTCACACCGTCTACCACGCGCGGCTTCAAGGCCAGTCCTGTGTGGACGATGAGCGCACCACCCGGCTGAATGAGTTCGGTGAATTGGGCAAAAGCCTCCAAGTAGTTCTCGGGGGTGCCATAGATGTCCAGATGGTCGGGGTCGGTAGAGGTCACCACTGCCACGTGAGGCCTCAATCGATGGAACGAGCGGTCATACTCATCGGCCTCGACGACAGCATATTCGCCGTCTTCCGAGGACAAGTAATTCGTCTCATAGTTACATGAGATGCCGCCCAGGAAGGCATTGCAGCCGATGCTGGAGGTGTGTAGGATGTGGGCCGCCATGCCCGACGTTGTCGTCTTGCCGTGTGTACCGGCAAAGCAGATGGCCTTGACCGTCGACACCACCTCGCCCAGCACAGCCGAGCGCTTCATCACCTTGAATCCCTCCTGTCTGAACCAGGTCAGGCCCTGATGCTTCTCGGGCACAGCCGGGGTATAGACCACTAGCGTGCGCTTGGGGTCACGACAATAGTCGGGAATCATGCCCGGGGCCTCGTCATAGTCGATGTGCACCCCTTCCTGCTCCAGCGCACGGGTCAGGTCGCTGGGGGTGCGGTCATAACCGGCCACGCGCTTGCCGATGGTCAGGAAATAGCGCTCGAGCGCTGCCATGCCGATGCCTCCGGCACCCACAAAATATATTGAGTCAAACTCATTCATTTCATTCAATTTCATCGCATTAACTAATTTTGGTTACGGTCAATAATCTTCTCCACTTCATCCACGATGCGCTCGGCGGAGTCCCTCAGGGCCATCGCCTTGACATTGCGGCTCAGCATTTCTATCCTGGCGCTGTCGGTAGCCAGTTCCAGCATGGTCGTTACCAGCGAGGAGGCGGCATCGGCATCAGGCACCAGCAGCGCGGCATCCTTGTCGGACAGGGCCCTGGCGTTCTTGGTCTGATGGTCCTCGGCGACATTGGGCGAGGGCACCAGGATGGCCGCTTTGCCCAGCAGCTGCAGCTCGGAGATCGAGCTGGCTCCGGCACGTGAGACGACCAGGTCGGCAGCCCTGTAGGCCATATCCATATTGCTGATGAACGGCATCTGGTGCACATTCTTCACGCCCGAGGCGTCAAGGGCTTCACGACACTGCTCGTTATAGATCTTACCCGTCTGCCAGATGACTTGCACATCCCCCACCTCGCCGATGCGAGCCAGGCCGTCGATAATGGCGTTGTTGATGGTGCGGGCTCCCAGGCTGCCGCCGATGATGAGGATGGTGGTCTTGAGCGGGTCCATGCCCATGGCCTGACGGGCCTGCTCGCTGGTGGCGCCGCAGTCCAGCAGGCTGCGTCTCACCGGATTACCCGTGAGAACAATCTTCTCGGCAGGGAAGAAGCGCTCCATGCCCTCATAGGCCACACAGATGCAGTCGGCACGCGCGGCAAGCAGCTTGTTGGTCACGCCGGCATAGGAGTTCTGCTCTTGCAGCAAGGTGGGGATACCCTGTTTCTGGGCTGCCTTGAGCATCGGTCCGCTGGCATAGCCGCCCACGCCGATGGCGATGTCGGGCTTGAAGTCCTTAAGAATCTTACGCGCCATGCCCATGCTCTTGTACAGGCGTGCCAGGACCTTGAAGTTGCGCAACAGGTGTTTGCGGTCAAAGCCACTTACCGGCAGACCGATGATGTTGTAGCCCGCGGCGGGCACACGCTCCATTTCCATGCGCCCCTCGGCGCCCACAAACAGTATTTTCGCGTCGGGATGACGGCGCTGAATCTCATTGGCGATAGACAGGGCCGGGAAGATGTGGCCGCCCGTGCCGCCACCGCTAACCAGCACATTGAGTTGTTTTTTATTTCCAGACATTTCTAACAGGTATTTCAGTTGGGTTAGCGGCATCCAGTCCCTCGATGATGGCAGATTCCTCACCCTTGTTTTTCTTATTTCCGTAGTTGGCGATGGTGCGGCTCACACTCAGCATCACACCGAAGGCCAAACTGATTACTCCAATCGACGAACCACCCTTGGAGATGAGCGGCAGCGGCTGTCCCGAAACGGGGAACACACCCACGTTGATGGCCATGTGGAACAGGGCCTGGAACGTGATGAACGAGGCCATACCGATGACCAGCAGCGATGGCAGCACACGCTTGCTGCGCCGCACTATCATCGCCGCTCGTCCCAGCAGGGACAGGTAGAGCAGCATGACAAACAAGCCGCCTATCAGGCCCATCTCCTCGATGATAATCGAGAAAATGTAGTCGCTGAAGGCCAGCGGCAGGCGGCTGCACTCGCGAGACTGGCCAATGCCTTTACCCAGGGGGCCTCCATGGGCCTGCGCCATGCGGGAGAACATCTCCTGCTGGTTCTTGGCCGTGATGGGACGGTAAACCAGCGAGTCGCTGTTCCACCACTCCTTGAAACGCCTCTTCCAGGTGCCCGTACGTGCCACCTCCTTAGGCCCTTCTTTTACCGTCACGGCAGCACCGTCTCCTGCAGGCATTTCGACCTGCATCTCGCGCTGTGTGTCCTTGAAGGCTTCGTCACGCTGGTCATTGTGGCTCTTGATGATGACAAAGAAGCCGAACATGATGCCGAAGAACGCCATCAGGATGCCGATTTTCTTGAAACTGGCGCCACCGATGAGCAGCATCGAGCCGCTGATGGCAATCAGCAGCAAGGTGTTGGTCAGTCCGCTCCTGATCATCAAGCCGCCATAGACAAGCACGGCAAGCGCCGCAAAAACCAGTCCCTTGTTGGAGATGTCCCTGCTCTTCTGGCTCTTGGCAAAGATGTAGGATAGCAGGGTGACTATGGACAGTTTGGCGAACTCTGCCGGCTGAATGGTGAGTACTCCCGGGATCACGGTCATCGCGCGCCTCGCTCCGTTGATGATAGCGCCAAACTTCATCACATAGATAAGGCTGAACACCGTGGCCAGGGCTAGGACAGGTACCATCAGGTACAGGAAAGTGATGTTGTTGTAGTCCACCCGCAACAACAGGAAGATGAGCAGCGCTCCACCGCCCAGGTACACGCACTGCATGATGAGCGGCATGTACAGGCCGGCCTTGGCGACCTCGCGGCTCGAGGCGCTGTAGCTCTCGATGATGGAGATGATGACAAGCATGATGTAAACGCCCCAAATCCAGGGGTCACCATACTTCTGGGATATCTCCTTATACTTGTTTGTCTTAACGTTCTCGGTCATAAGTTGGGAATCGTTGGGTAAATTGCGTTATTGTACAATAACTGTCTCTTTTTATGGGGATTAATGACCTTTCATGCGCTTCACGCACTCCTTGAACTGGTTACCGCGGTCGGCCATGCCATTGAACAGGTCAAAGCTGGCACAGCACGGCGACAAGAGCACGGTGTGGCCCTCGCTGGCGAGTTGACGGCACTTGTCCATACACTCGGGCATGCTGCCGGCATCGGTCACGACGGGCACCTTGCCGTCGAAGAAGTCATGCAACTTGGCATTATCCACGCCCAGGCACACGATGGCGGTCACCTTCTGCTTGACGAGCGGCTCGATCTGGCTGTAGTCGTTGCCCTTGTCGATGCCTCCCAGGATGAGCACACACGGCTCGTTGACGCTCTCGAGGGCATACCAGCAGGCGTCAACGTTGGTGGCCTTGCTGTCGTTGATGTAGCGCACGCCGTCGACGGTATCGACATACTCCAGGCGGTGGGGCACGGCCTCAAAGTCGGCCAGGGCCTCGCGGATGACGTCCTTGCGGATATCAAACACCTGGGCCGACAAACCGGCGGCCATGGTGTTATAGACGTTGTGCAGCCCCTTGAGGGATAACTGGTCGCGCGGAATGTCCCAATGGTCGCCCGCAATGTTGAAATTGAGCACACCGTCGTGCAACCAAGCGGCATGGCTGTCGTCGTCATCGGCCGTGAAACTCAGCAGACGGGACTCCAGGTTGTGCTGGCGCAGCTGCTCGGCGATGATGGGGTCGTTGTGCCAGAAGATGAAGGAATCCTCCTCGGTCTGGTTGCGGGTGATGCGGAACTTGGCGGCGGCATAGTTCTCCATCTTGTAGTCATAGCGGTCCAGGTGGTCGGGCGTGATGTTGAGCAACACGGCCACATTGGCCTTGAAGTCGTACATGTTATCGAGCTGGAAACTGCTCAACTCGATGACATACACGTCGTGATGCTCGGTGGCCACCTGCAGGGCCAGGCTGCGCCCCACGTTACCGGCCAGGCCGACGTTCAGTCCCGCCTTCTTGAAGATATGGTAGGTGAGCTTGGTGGTGGTCGTCTTGCCGTTGCTACCGGTGATGCACACCATCTTGGCCGTCGTGTAGCGTCCTGCGAACTCAATCTCGCTCACGATGGGGATGCCGCGTTCGATGGCTTGGGCCACCATGGGCGCCGTGTCGGGGATACCGGGGCTCTTGACAATCTCATCTGCATTGAGAATCTTCTCGGGCGTGTGTCCGCCTTCCTCCCATGCCACGTCATACTTGTCCAGCAGGTCCTTGTAGGTCTGCCCGATGGGACCGGCATCACTCAGCCACACGTCCATGCCCTTGACGCGCGCGAGCACGGCAGCTCCGGCACCGCTCTCGCCTCCACCCAATACTACTAGTCGTTTAGCCATATTTCAGTGTATTTTGTTGTTTTCAATCAGTTTAACGAATCTTGAGCGTCACAAATGTCAACGCTGCCAGCAGGATGCTCACCAGGAAGAAACGCATCACAATCTTGGCCTCGGGGATGCGGTGATCAGGCGTCTTGATCTTGTAATCCCACGTGAGTTTAGCGGGGTCGGCCGTGAAATGATGGTGCAAGGGGGTCATCTTGAACAATCGCATGTTCTTGCCCTTGTGGCGCTTGACATACCACACCTGCATGATGACCGAGAGCTCCTCGATGAGGAAGATGCCGCACAGCACGGGAATGAGCCACTCCTTGCGGATGAGCACCGCAAACACGGCGATGATGCCGCCCAGGCACAGGCTACCCGTGTCTCCCATGAAGACCTGGGCCGGGTAGGAATTGTACCACAGGAAG
>JAEEGL014510447.1_pt1 | contig 10409 bp, 12 predicted proteins | sample 9134231 | NCBI WGS metagenome assembly JAEEGL01 (sample SAMN16246548, study PRJNA631951) | gut metagenome | biome: gut microbiome; feature: rumen; material: fiber-attached | host: Bos | place: Iran: Karaj | collected 2018-10
TATCGAGCCGGGATTTTGTAAGCCTTTCCTTTCCATGGTCAAAGCCGTAGTTAAGGTCATCGGCTTCTGTTCTCACTCCCATGAAATCGTTTAAAGTACTTTTTCCATATTGGCGAATCAATGTTTGGATTCCCTCCTCTTCAAGACGCCTTGTTGAAACGCCTATCTTTGCATTTCTAAGCACTTTAAATCTTTCTTTTTTAGCCAGTCTTTCAATGTAGTCGGTATCCTCACCGAAGGTAAGTGATTCATCGAATCCTCCGCATTCATCATGGAGGGACTTTTTGGCTATAATGCCATAGCAGCCTGCTCCGTGCGGCTTGATATTTTCAACGCCGATCATGAACTTGTTGGCCAAATCATGGAATATCTTATCCTCCACCTTATTTGAAAGAGGCAGCATTTGGGTAATGGCTATTCCAAGCTTTTCCATTTTGAATTCGTATAGAACGTCTCTCAGGTAATCATCAGTAAGCTTCAAATCTGAATCGAGGAATAAAAGATAGTCTCCTTTTGCAACTTTAGCACCATTGTTCCTGCCAACACCTGGAAGACCTCCATCCACTACAACACAGCCGTAATCCTTTGCAATTTGCCTTGTATTGTCGGTTGAATTGGCATCCGCAACAATGACTTCATAATCGGTAAAACTCTGTTCCTTGATGCTGTCCAATAAAACGGGAAGGTATTCCTCTTCATTGTAGGTAGGAATTATAATGCTTAAAATCATATGTTTAGGTTTATTTTTAAAAGTAATAAGTTTTTTTATGAAAATTAATTGGATGCATTTTCGTTTTTAGATAGCATAATCATTGCAATCGTTGTCAGAATAAATCCGCAAAACATCATGACTGATGGAATTTCCAGATAGAAGATTAATCCGAACAGCAATGCCGCAAAGGGCTCTGATCCTGAAAGCAGTATTGAGGATGTCCCTGAGTCGATATGGTTCAAGCTCACAGTAGAGAATATATATGGAAGTGCAAATGAAAATGTCGAATGCAGTATGAGGAATAATGTGACTAAAGCGGGATTAACTGAAATGAAGCCTTCAATTTGGCTGAAATTTGTAAATGGAATCAAAGCTATTGAAATGAATATGATTGAATAGAACAGTATTGTGTATGTATGATTTCCGTTTTCGATTGATTTTTTGGATGCAATCAGATAGACTGCCCAGAATAATCCCGCACCTATGCCGGATAATATCCCAAAGAAAGACACGGAATTCATGCTGTTTTCCAAAACTCCGCTCATCAGCAAACATCCGAAAATGGCCAAAACCATGCAAATCACTTTATTGGAGGTAATTTTTTCCCCAAAGAAGATGTATGCAAAAATCAGGACATAGATTGGAGCTAGTGAGAGCAGCACTGCCGCCAGAGACAGTGGAATAGTATTCATTGATTCGTTATAGCATAAGTTAAGCCCAACGATACATGCTGAACAAACTAGAAATAGTGGGATATCGGATAGGTCAATCCTAAACAGTTTACTGTCTGTTGCCAAAATCGCTATCAATATTGGGATGATTGCTATTGAAAACCTTAAAAACAGCAATGTTGTGGAATCGATTCCATTCTGGGTTATTGTTCTGACGAAAATTCCGCTGGATCCGAACATGATTCCGGCAAGGATTGGCAAAAGAAGATATATTTTTCTCATAGTATCATTCTAGATAAGAATAGGCATTCCATGTAACTGTATAGTAATCGCATTTGCCTTTCAGGGGAATTTTCAAATCGTTTATAAGTTCCATCTCATTGTATGATGGGTCAATGTGATATGTTATTGTATTTTTGCCGGTATTGTTTTCATAATTGATTATTTCAGTACTGAAATTGCTTAAATCTATGTTGTCTGCAGGATTGGCTATTTCCACTGTGTAATAATCCGGTTCGGCACCTGCAAATGCAACAGTGAACCTTAAAAGGACAACAAAAACAACTAACAGATATATTCCGAAACGATTGAAGTAGTATCTGGCTTCGCTTAATCCTATGTTTCTGTATGGCGGCTGAACCGATTCATTTTCTTCGAGCAATTCGTCGTCTTTCAATATCATGGCGACAATCAAAGTCAGGTAATATCCGTTTCTGTACACCAGATAAAGTCCGAGTATTCCAACCAGAGCCGGTGTTCCCCACATTCCCCCGTCGATTGCTCCGATAAGCAAACATGATGAAAAGAATGCAAGCAAAATTCGTGTAACCCAGTTACGCTTTTGAATCGCAAGAACAAGTGCTGCAAATAAAATAGGCAGCAACAAGACCACTAAAAAGCTGGCGCTTGGAAGATATGAATATAGGCCAACGCCGGTGTTAATGTCGCTTTGGATAAACGGTCCAATCACATTAACTAAAACGCCTCCTAAAATGGCTTTCAGCAGGTGGGTATGCAGGATGCTTGTTGAACTCATTGTATTGGACATGGAACAGAATACTGTGTTGAGCCCAATGCCCATCTGCAGTCTGAAGATAATCTCCAAAAGAATTCCTAAAGCCAATAAAACAACGCCTATGATGATTGAAATCTTCAGATATTTTGTGGAATCCATTTCCCTTTCAATTACCTGGGACAATATCAAGAATAAGCCAACTAAACCAAAGAAAATTATGTCCTTTCCTTTAGAGGATCCCATTAAAAATAGATAAGTTATCGGCCTTATGATGGGATTCAGCATATCGGTTGCAAAAATTACTCCTGCAATAAATATGCATATGGCGCCAAGTAATATAGTTTTATTAACTTTCATTAACAATAATTTAAGTATTAATAGTTTAAATAAATGATGATTATGTTCCCGATTGGATATTTCATAGGATTGATTTTGATAGGAATATGTGCCGGTTTCGCATCAGGACTTTTAGGTGTCGGCGGTGGATTTTTAATCGTGCCCCTTCAATATTTCTTATTAAAATACATCGGCGTTGAACCGGATTTGGCTATTTTAATATCTTTTGGTACTAGCCTGGCCATAATCGTTCCGACATCTTTCAGCGGAGCATATAGGCACACCCGTTCAATGGATAACATTGTCAGGCCAGGTATTCGATTGGGTATTTTTGGATTAATCGGTGGAGCTATTGGGGGATTTGTAGCATCCTCTCTGCCGTCAGGGGTTTTGGAGATAATTTTCGGATGTTTGCTTTTATTCATTGCAGTTAAAAACATCATTGACATAAACAAGGAAAGGGAAGAAGCAAGGATTCCGTTTAACCTGATTACAACAGCAATCATCGGGCTTCTGGTCGGATTTTCATCAGGGCTTTTGGGTGTCGGCGGAGGCATATTCCTGATAGCTATTCTAACTGCGCTTTTAGGATTTTCATTGATTGAAGCTATTGGCACATCCTCGGTATTTATCTGTCTGACCGCAATTGGCGGATTCTTGTCGTATATGGTTTCAGGATGGGGCGTCAGCACATTTCCATATTCAATAGGTTATGTCAGCCTCATTAACTTTGCATTGATTGCGGCATTTTCAGTCCCATTAGCTTCAGTAGGAGCCAAATTTGCTCACAAAATCCCGCAAAAGAAATTAAAGATCATATTTTCAATTTTGGTATTCTATATTGCATTGAAGATGCTTGGAATTTTACCGTGAGGTGATAAAATGAGTGGAGACAGGAAAGTTGGAGAAAACTTTGATGCGAATGCAGCATCAGACATATTCGATAAACTCAAAAATGTTGAAGGCAAAATAAAGCCTAAAAAAGAGGACAGCAAACTGAAAAACATAGCAAATCTAATGAATGAAGCAAAATATCTGGAGGATAAGGGCAAACTGGACGAAGCTATTGATCTCTACAGGCAGGTCATTTTCACATTGCCTGATTCCGTAAAGGCTTATGAAGCTTTAGCCAGCATTTATAAACGACAGGGTGATGTGGAAAGCGAAAAGGAAATCTTAAAGAAAGCCATAGGCAATTGCAACAAAAATGACCAATTCAAAAAAAGATTGGATGAGTTAAATTAGATATGATGGGGGCTGTATGTTATTACAGCACCTAATTTAAATAAAATTTACAGATATGGCTTTTGGGCTCAAGTATTTATAGTTAGTTTAATAAATGATTATTATAGACTTAGAGCAGTGATTAAATGGCTAAAACAAAAGGGAGAATTTTCTATTTTGATGAATTGAGAACTTTGGCAATAATTTTTGTAGTATTGATTCATATATGCAGACACTTTTCTCACGCCGAAGTGACCCATTCACTCTTTTGGACTTTTTCCTCATCTCTTGAGGCATTCGGAAACATGGGTGTGCCATTGTTTTTTATGATCAGCGGAGCTTTGCTGTTAAACAGGTCATACGAACTTAAAAGCTTTTTTAAAAAGAGATATTCTAGAGTATTAATTCCATTTGCATTTTGGGCTGTAATATACCTTCTTTTCAAGTTTTTCTATTTGGGATATACCCAGAATCTGTATAATGTTTATAGAATAATATTTTTTGATGGTTTCGTATGGTTTGTCTGGACATTGCTTGGAATATACCTGTTCATTCCAATCATAAACGCTTTTATTCAGCAATATGGCATTAAGGGGTGTGAATATTTCCTTGCAATATGGCTATTTACTGTAATATTGAATACATTTGGGTTTTATCCAATTAGAAATTTTGAATTAAGCTATTTTGCAAGGTTTTTAGGTTACTTTGTCCTGGGCTATTACCTGTCCAATAAAAAATTCAATATCGGCAACAAGTCCATGATGATTGCGGGTGCGGCAATATTTTTAATTTCATTGGCCATTTCAATGTATTGCATCACCAATAAGATTCTATTTAAGGATTATTACTGGACACTCATACCTTTATTTGAATCCATAGGCCTTTATCTGCTTGTTGAATATCATGCAAAATACAGCGAATGGAATAAAGGGTCTGTTTTAAGCAGAATCTACTATTTCATCAAGGATTCAAAATTGGGCAGAATTATTTTTTCAATCAGCATCTGCAGCTATGGTATTTTCTTAACCCATTATTTCCCGATTTGGGTTCTTTTGAAATTGGACAAGACAATTCCAATATTTGCCAGAAATCCATTCAAATGGATTCCTTTCTTATTGGTTATGGTTCTGCTCTTTTCATGGGGACTGACATTCCTGTTAAGCAAAATCCCGTATCTAAAGAAAATAAGTGGTGTTTAATCAATCATTCAGTTCAAAGGATCGCCATCATATATATAAACGCCTGTGCCCATTGCACTGACCTGATAGCTGTCGCCTCCAAGTCCAATCAGGCTGTATTGGATGTCCAAATCGATTACACAATTTCCGCCGGCAACCTTTATCTGTTCGGCAAGATGGATTAATGTTTTGTCCTTTCCCTGTTTAAGCCTGTTTAAGGTGTCTTCCTCTGTTTTTTCAGGATCAGCATGTACGAGGTGTTTGTCCTTTTCAACGATTGTTGTTGCATGAAACTGGCCCAGGTTCCTGATTTTTTTATCCAGGACATCCGTGCTGGTGATGAAAATGAAATCAAGATTGTTGAGGAGTTTGTTGCTTCTTTCCTCATTAAATTCAGTAATTTCGTCCTTAATTTCTTTATGAGGTCTTTTGAGAATCTTTTCAGCTATAAATGGACCTATTTTATTATAGAGGTATCTGGTTATTGATTTAAAAAATCCTAAGAGGTAGGATATGATTCCCAGCCCCACAACAAGCAGAATATAGTTGATTAGTGTTGGGAATGCAGCCTGCAATATCACAACTATTGACCCGATTGTTATTACATTGAATCCAAGTGTGGGATTTTTCAAAATGAAGCTGTAAAATGTAGTATATGCAAAAAGGATAAATGCGCTTATTGCTCCAATATCCTCTCCGATATATTTGATGGCCAAATATGTTTCAACATATCCTGCAATTAAAGGTGCAAAAATCAGGCCCAAGTTCCAGCCGAAAATGGCTATGTTGAAATACAGGAATATGCCGTATACTCCAAGCCCGGCTAGCGTACCGCATCCGATGCAGAGCATGGCCTCCTTAAGATGCTCCACTTTTTTTCCTCTAACTTTCATTTTATTCGTATTTTATTGCGGTACCATAAGCGGTTACAAGTATTGTATTTCCCATAGTTCCGCCCAGATTATCATAAGAAATTTTAAGGCCAACAATTCCGTTTGCCCCTAAGCTTTCGGCTTTCTCTTCCATACTTGTAAGAGCAATGTCTCGCGCTTTTTGCAGTTCCTCTTCATATTGGGAGGTTCTTCCGCCTACAACATCCCTTACACCTGAAAATAAATCTTTATAAATGTTAGCTCCAATAAGTGATTCGCCGGTTACCAATCCCTTATATTCAATTATTTTTTTTGTTTCTAGTGTATTTGATGAAGTCAGAATCATTGTATCACTATTTAACGAAAGTCATCACTGCCCATATAATTAAAAAGATTGCTATTACAATGTATAAGATTATCTGTGATCTTTTTCTTTGTTTTAATCTTCCATCCCAGACTGTTTGGCAATCTGGGGAGCATACGAGTTCATTAAGTGGAATTGGGGTTCCACATATTGGACAATGTTTGTGAGGTTCTACTGCCATTTTTTCATCTCCTATATTTTAAAAAATTCTTTAGTATTCTTGTTAACTTGATTTGCGAGTTCTTCCGCATCAACACCCATGCACATTGCAATAGTATTGAGGATGTGAGGTAAATATTTCGGTTCGTTCCTGTTTTTCTTAGGCTTTTCATCAAAGTTTTTTGGTATCAGGAAAGGGGCATCGGTTTCAATCATTAACCTTTCTGGTGGTATTGCGCTTACAGCTTCCTGCAAGTCCCTTCCCCTTTTCATGTCACATATCCATCCGGTAACACCAATGTAGCAGCCCAAATCTATATAGTTTTGCGCTTCCTGTTTGGTTCCGGTAAAGCAGTGAACAACGGATTTTTCAATCACGCTGTCATGTCTTTTTAGGATATCATACAAATCTTTGTGAGCTTCCCGTTCATGCAAAAATAACGGTTTGCCAATTCTTTCTGCAAGTTCCACTTGTGCTTCAAACCATTTTCTCTGAATGTCCTGAGGTGAGAAATTTCTGTTGTAGTCAAGACCGCATTCACCAATAGCAACAACGCAGTCATTTTTAGCTATCTTTTCCAATTCAAAGATTGTATGTCCGTTGCATGTTTTCGCATCATGGGGATGAACTCCTGATGTTGAAAACAATGTCTGAGGATATTTTGATGCATATTCTGCTGCAATTTGGCTGGAATGCACATTGGTTCCCGTAATGATGAATTGACTCACGCCAACTTTTTTGGCTTCTTCGATTATTTCCACACGGTCTTTCCTGAATGACTTGTGCATCAGGTTTAAACCGATATCAACGAGATTTTCCACTTGAACACCTACTCATTAATGACTTTGGTACCAATATTTTCGCCATTGACGGCCTTAATCAAGTTTTCAGGTTCAAAACCATTGGTAATGACGGTTTCTAAATTGGATCTTTTAATCATTTGAACTGCAGTTGTGTCAAAGAATTCATATGTGCCCGCTTTCACGTCTTTTCCGCTTAAAAACTCAAGCAAATCTGTTGCGGTAATTTCAGGAACAAGCTCTGCATCTTCAAACTTGTTAGGGTCTTTTGTATACATTCCATCAACGGATGTTAAGTTGATTAGCTTGTCAGCTTTAACGAATTCTGCTAAAATTGCAGATACCGCATCAGTACTGTGTGCAGGTTCGGTTCCGCCCATTACAATAATCTTTCCGGTAGCTGAGAATTCCAATGCTTCCTGGAAGTTATGAGGAACTCTTTGATAAGCCGCATCACCAAGCGCGGATAACATTAATTTTGCATTAATTCTTGTAACTTCAATTCCAATGTCATCACATTGTGCTTCTCCAGCGCCTAAGTCACGAACTACGCTGATGTATTCTCTTGCTGGCTTTCCACCACCTACAACAACAAATAATTCATGTTCTTTAGATAAATCTTTTAAAATGGCACTGTATTCTTGGAATTTTTTACAATCATATTCCTTCAATAAAATTGATCCTCCAATTGCAACAACGATTTTCATATATTCACCTTATATATAATGTATCTTTGAGATATTATTTAAATTTTAATTAAGCCATTAAAATTGATGAATTTAAAAGTGAGATAGCTATTCTATAAAAATTGTTTTTTGAAAAAAAATAAAATAAGTAGAGGATTTAGGCATCCTCTGAAATTAATCCTTTATAGGTTACTCCTGCAATGATTGCTCCGATTATTGGGGATAAAATGAATACCCACACTTGTTCTAGGGCTTGTCCCCCTAAGAATAATGCCGGAGCCAAACTGCGTGCCGGATTAACTGATGTGCCGGTTAATGGAATTCCCATGATATGAACGAATAGGAGGGTTAAACCGATTACAATGCCTGCAACGGAAGCATTTTCCACCTTTTTGGTAACTCCAAGAACGGTGAATACAAATACAAAAGTTAAGATAATCTCCACAATTATTGCACCAAATACGTTAAGGCCAACACTGGAAGCTGGTCCGAATCCGTTTTCCCATAATCCTGTTGCGGCAAATCCTCCAAGGCCTGGAGCGCAGTTGATAATCGCTGCAAGCATGGCGATACCTATAATTGCACCTATGCATTGGAAACTGATGTACATAATCAGTTCCTTTGCATTAATTCTTCCGTCAATCCACATTCCGATTGAAACTGCAGGGTTGACGTGGCATCCGGAAATTTCGCCAATCACATAATACATCGCCACAATGGCGAGGCCAAAAGCCAATGCGATTCCTAAAACGCCCAATGAGGAACCTGCAATGGCTGCACTTCCGCATCCGAACAATACGAGAACCATTGTTCCTATTAGTTCTGCAATATATCTTTTCATAAATTTACCTTCTTCTTCTAATTCTGTTATATCCTGTATATACCAGGAATAATACGATTATTATTAAAACAACTGGGAATACATGCAGCAATATTGAATCATTGACTTTATCAAAGCTGTAGTCACTTTCAAAGCCCATATTTTTCGCGTCAGTATGGTTTTGTGTTATTTTTGCAAAGTTGTATAACAAATCATAATAACCTATGTGGGCTCCTTTGTATTCTATTGAATCAGGAGCTTGCCCATGCTCGTCCATATAATTTTTAACTATTCCTGCCATTTCAAAGTATTCGTACACTGAATATGATCCTTTTGTCAAAAATGAAATGCCCATAGGGTTTTCAGGTTCCTTATATGTTTTTGGAACGTCTATTCCATTACCGTTCAGATAGGAACTTGTTTGATATAGTAATTGAGGTCCGGTATAAGGTCCGAATGGTCCTTTCAATTCTTTGTCATGGCTGTTCACCAATATTTTACTTGCATTAGCCATTCCTGCCGGACTGATTTTGTTTTTCACAATCAATTCATCGCTGAGTATTCTAGTGTCATTATCATGAGCATTAATAATATCAACTATCTCCTTTGCGATTTGCTTGTTCATTTCTTCATCATATTTGTCAAGATGGCCGTCTCTGTAGTTGTCAGGGAACTCCTTTGCAGGCTGGACATAATATATTCCGGAATTTTTCAGGAATGTTCCCGGATCCTTAATGCCTGCAAGAGTATAATTTGAATAGTTGTCATCCCATGCTCTTCTAAGGAAGTTTGAAGAATTGTCCAAATCATAATCTCCAGTATTCACATAAATAATGGTTTTATTTGCTTTTGCACTGTAGTCCGCTAACTGCAGGAAGTTTCCAGCATCACAAGCCGCCAAATCTATACTGATGTCACTTGTCACCTGTATTGACCGGTAACCTTCCCCGGCTGCAGGGGCCTGATTGTCTACAACAACCTGGAGTTCGCCACCGCTGAGCTCTTCTACATAATTTTTAATAGAATTTATCACTTTTAAGTCCTGTTCCTGATTCACGACATTGTCTGTTGTAATGAAAACAGTTTTTGTCGCAGTTACACCCTGAAGGAATGGTGTAGCTATTAATAAAATCATTAGAAATATTGCAATTTGTTTTTTCATGTCTTTTTACCTTAACTTTTATTACGGTATAACTTTCTTTTTTATTATTATTATATTTTTTTTCATATTACTATGTAAAATTCAAAATTTAATCAATAACTTTTTCCAGTTTTTTCAATGGAAAATATTCATATAATTTTAATTTATGTAAAAAAATATTCACCATCCCTATTTTTTTCAAAACAAATATATTCTATTTCAAATACATTATAAATCATCTTATACTTTCGGGGGTGTATGGATTTTGTTAAAGGGAAAATCAATTTTGGTGGCAATGTTTCTTTTAGCGTTGTTTGCCGTTTCGGCCGTTAGCGCGGCAGACAATGCAACAGAAGACATTGCCGATGTAGAGAAAACCCTGTCTGATGAAATCATAAGCGTTGGGCAAACTCAAGCGACAGGACAGGCA
>JAEEGL014629572.1_pt1 | contig 10409 bp, 10 predicted proteins | sample 9134231 | NCBI WGS metagenome assembly JAEEGL01 (sample SAMN16246548, study PRJNA631951) | gut metagenome | biome: gut microbiome; feature: rumen; material: fiber-attached | host: Bos | place: Iran: Karaj | collected 2018-10
GATTCCGAGAGGATCCTGGTCTATTGCGATGACATCCTTGTTGGTGATGATGGCGAGGGTCTCCTTGGAGATGTCCCTGAGGTCGTTTCCGAGGATGAGGGGAGCTGCGAGCATGCACCACATTGTGAAGTGTGCGCGGTCCTCGCTCTCTGTCATAGCCCAGGTGATTTCATCCACCGTGATGACGTTGCCCACTTCCAACATATCAGGGTCGTTCCAATGTCCGGGGCCAGCATATTTGCGCAGGGGTTCGGTCTGCTCTATGATCTCGTATACGCTCTGCGGTTTCCACCTGCGGCGTCCGTCAGGGAAATAGGATGTCTCTGCAGGGAGGAAGGCAGGACCGATGTCGTGGGTGGTGCGCCAGGAGTGCGCTACGTCCTCGGCCCACTCCCAGGGCTTGCTGGTTCCCCATTCGCACATACTGAATACCATAGGGCGTCCCGCCTTGGTAATTGCGTTGCGCATCGTGATATATGCGTCTTTGGCATTTACGTTCTGGGTGGAGCACCAGTCGTACTTCACGTAATCCACTTCCCAGGATGCATAGGTCAGGGCGTCCTGATACTCGTAACCGCGGCTTCCGGTGCAGCCGTTGCAGGTGAAATCTCCCGCGTCGCTGTAGATGCCGAACTTGAGGCCCTTGGAGTGAATGTACTCGCCTATGGCCTTCATTCCGGAAGGGAATTTCTTGGGATCTCCCTGGACGAAGCCGAGGTTGTTCCTCTCTCCGTGCCAGCCATCGTCAATGTTAACGTATACATATCCTGCATCCACGAGACCCAGCTCGACCATTGCGTCGACTGTTTCCTTTATGATGTCTTCATTAATGTCGGTCATGAATTTATTCCAGGAACTCCAGCCCATCTGAGGGGTTTCGCATACGCCTGGCCATTTGGGAAGATCGGCAGTACGCCTTTGCGCGCCGGCCGGAATGAAGAATGCGGCAAGCGCCAGAATCAGCATAAGTTTTTTCATGTACGTGGTTAATTAAGTTTTTATTGTTCAATAATAGCAATTATTGAGTTTTTTTGCAAAAATAAGCTCCAAGTATTTTCCTATATTTGCACTGATGGATGCAATTCTGGAAGGAAAGCTCCGCTCGTGGGCTCAAAAATACGACAACCCGGATTATTTCAAGGAAGACCCTGTGGCCTTCCCCAGGCTGTTCTTTCTGAGAGGCGCAAGCCTGCAGGACATAGAAGTGGCGGCTGTGTTCGCCGCGCACTTCGCCTGGGGCAGGCGCGCCATGATCGTGCGGGACTGCAACCGGCTTTTTGACGAAATGTCCTGGAAGCCGTACGACTACGTGATGCGTGGAAACTGGCGCTGCGACAGCTCCTCTGCGCACCGTACGGTGCGTTGGAGCGAGGTCGCCGCCATCTGCTCCAGATTGAAGGACTTTTACGGCCAGGCGTCGTCCCTGGAGGTGCTGGACGCCTCGCAGATGAGGACCAGGATATTCGGGCAGAAAGAAGACGCCAAGGCCGCAAACAAGAAAATCCATATGATGCGCCGGTGGATGGTACGCCGCGACGGCATAGTGGACCTGGGACTTTGGAAAGACACTGACCCGGCGTCGCTGGTAATCCCCCTGGACGTCCACGTTTATGACGAAGCCACCGCGCTGGGCCTCACTACCCGCAGGTCAAAGGACCTTGCCACCGCCCTGGAAATCACTGACGCTTTCAGGGGAATATGGCCCCAGGACCCCTGTATGGGAGATTTTGCATTGTTCGGTTACGGAATAGACAAAGGACAGGATGGCTAAAATGTATATCATATCGGGCTGCAACGGCTCGGGAAAGACCACCGCAAGCTACTCGCTGCTTCCGGAAATCCTTGACTGCAAGGAATTCGTGAACTCCGACGAGTTTGCCAAGAGCCTCTCCCCTTTCGACCCGTCCGCCGCCTCAGTGTCGGCCAGCCGCTATATGCTGCTGAAATGCCGGTACCTGCTTGACAGGAGACAGAATTTCTGCGTGGAGACCACCCTTGCCACGCGCTCACTGCTGAAAACAATCCAGGAAGCGCAGTCTCGCGGATACGAGATAACCATCCTATATTTCTGGCTGGAGTCTCCCGAACTGGGCATAAAGAGGGTGAAGCAGAGAGTGGACGCCGGAGGGCACAACATCCCCGAAGACACCATACGGCGACGCTACTATATGGGACTCAAATACTTCTTCAAGGACTATATGCCGGCGTGCGATTTCTGGCTGCTGGCGGACAATTCCAAATCGCCTTTCACCACCATAGCAGAGGGGTCCCGCTCCGGAACCACAATCTACGACCCCGTAAAATACGACATCATCTGGCAACAGGCGCACTAACAGACAATGATCAACCAAAAAGAATACTACCTTGACACATTCCGCGTGACGGAACCTATGCTTGAGAGCCTCATATCAAGTGCTCTCAGAAGCGGCGGAGATTACGCGGACCTATATTTCGAGAACACCGTCTATTCCGACCTTCTCTTACGCGACGGCCAGGTGGCCTCAGGAGGCCTCCACACAGACTTCGGCGTGGGAATCAGGGTCCTCAAGGGAGACAAGACAGGCTACGCGTACACGGAGAGCACCGACCCTGCCGAGATGATGCAGGCGGCAAAGGCCGCCGCGACCATATCGCTGCAGGGAGGCGTGGGGGCAGCGAAAGCCGAGGCGTCCATCGGACGCCACGGCGGGAAGCCCAACCCCGCCGCCGACCGCTACCCTATGGAGCAGGACTGGCGGCAGGCAAGCGCATCGGCTTTCGTCCCTATGCTGGAGAAGCTGCAGGGGCTCATAGAAAGCAAGGACAGCCGCGTCATCAAAGTCATAGCAATGCTGGGATCGCAAGTGAGCGACATCCTGATGTTCAATTCCTTAGGAGAACTGAAGTACGACACCAGGCCTATGGGAAGCCTGTCTGTTTCGGTCATCTTCAAGCAGGGAGAGGTGGTGGAGAACAAGTCCGCTTCCCGCAGCTGGCGCATCGGCGCCGAGATGATGGACGACGCCCTGCTGGAAGAGCTTGCCGCGGAGGTCGTCTCCGGAATTGACCAGCGCTTCCAGGCCATCCGCCCCAAAGGTGGGAAGATGAGCGTGGTGATGGGCGCCGGAGCCTCCGGAATCCTTCTGCACGAAGCTATGGGCCATGCTTTCGAAGCCGACTTCAACCGCAAGGGGCAGTCGGTATTCAGCGACAAGATGGGAAAGCGCATTTGCGACAAGGGCATAACCATAGTGGACGACGGCACAATCCGCGGCAACCGCGGTTCCATTAATTTCGACGACGAACTCGTAGCCGGACAGCGGACCGTAATGGTGGAAGACGGCGTACTCACATCGTATCTGCACGACCGCATAAGCGCTAAATTCTACGGAGTGCCCCCTACCGGCAACGGCAGGCGCGAATCATTCCGATATCACCCTATCCCGCGTATGCGCTGCACCTATATGGAAAGCGGTCAGGCCAAGTCCCAAGACATAATAGCGTCCGTAAAGAAAGGTGTCTTCGTGGACCAGTTCTCTAACGGCCAGGTAAAGATTGGCGAAGGAGACTTCACGTTCTATGTCAAAAGCGGTTTCCTCATCGAGGACGGCCGGCTGACGGCCCCGATCAAGGACATAAACATAATAGGCAACGGCCCCGCAGCCCTTGCTGATATGCGGATGGTTGCGGACGACCTGATAATTGATCCCGGAACCTGGACTTGCGGCAAGGAGCAGAGCGTTCCGGTGTCGTGCGGCATCCCTACGGTGCTTGTAGAAAACCTGACAGTGGGAGGAGAATAAGTATGATAGACAGCAGAGAAATAGAACTGGCGCGCAAATGCCTTGAGTCCGCAATGGCCAAAGGGGCGCAGAAAGTCCGCGTCACCCTTAACAAGAACATAATGGACCTTGCCGGGACCCTAAACGGAGAACTGGACAAGACCAGCCACTGCCTGGACAGATCCCTTTCAATAAACCTGATAGTTGACGGAAGGTTCGGAAGTTTCTCCACCAACCGGATAGAGGACACCGACGGCTTCCTGGACAAAGCCATAGAGAAGGTCAGGATGCTGGCACAAGACCAGTACCGGGACCTCCCCGCCCCGGAGCGCACTGCCAAAGACGCTCTGATCGGGACAGAGTTGGGCCTTTGCGACCCCGACTACCCCAATACGGACGCAGACAGGCGCATAGAGACCGCCCTAAAGGCTTCCATCTTCAAGAGCCGCCCCGAAGGTCTGGTTTCTGAGGAAGCGGAGTATTCCGAGACTATATCTGACACCTTGATCCTGGACTCTCAGGGACTGTACTGCCGCCATACCGAAACAGGTTTCGACTACGGAGTGGAGATGACAGTAGAAGACAAGCAGGGAAACAAGTTCAGCGGCTACTGGTGGGACGCATCCGTATGGCGCAACAAACTGAACACCAGTGTGATATGCCCCAAGGCTTTGGAAAGGGCCAGGGCACAGATGGATCCCAGGCCGTTCAAGAGCGGCAAATACAATATGGTCATTGACTCAGAAGTAGCATCACGCGTTGTAAGTCCCGTCCTGAGTGCCCTGAGCGCATACGCGGTACAGCAGAACAACTCTTTCCTTACCGGCAAGGTGGGGCAGAAAGTGTTCCCTGATGGTCTGACTATAATTGACGACTGCCGCATAGCCGGGCAGAGCGGAAGCCGCCTGTTCGACTCCGAAGGAGTCGCCACCAAAACCGTCCCCATCATTGAAAACGGTGTTGTCAAGCAGTATTTCATCAACACCTATATGGCCGGGAAGATGGGTATGGAGCCGACGCTCGAGTCTGCCATACGCCCCAGAGTGAAAGGATGGCCCCAGCCGGGTCTTGACAGGCAGAGCATCCTTGAAATGTGCGGCAGCGGCATACTTGTAACCGGCTTCAACGGAGGCAACTCCAACAGTTCCACCGGCGACTTTTCCTACGGAATCGAGGGCTTCGCCTTCAAGGATGGAAAAATCCTCCATCCGGTCCGGGAGATGCTCATAACGGGCAATTTCCTAACCCTCTGGAACAACTTGACGGCTGTTGGAGAGGATGCGCGCAGCTGTATGTCAAAACTTATTCCTACCTTAGCATTCTCAAACGTAGATTTCAGCGCATAGAACATTATGAAGATTCAAGACAAATACGCCGTAGCGCTTGCATACGAGCTCACCGTAGACGGACAAATAGTAGATTCAGCAACCGAGGCACAGCCCCTGGAGTACATCCACGGCTGCAATATGCTCATACCCCGCTTCGAGGAAGAAGTTGAAGGAAAGGAGCCCGGAGAGGACTTCGCATTCACCCTTTCTCCCGAGGAGGGATATGGCGAGCGCAACCCCAAATTGCGTTTCGACATCCCCAAGGAGTCGTTCGCTGTTGACGGGAAAATCCGCGAGGACCTCCTGATAATAGGACAGGTGATCCCTATGCTCAACTCTGCCGGACAGGTTTGCCACGCCCAGATAGTCGAGGTAAAGGACAATGACGTGACGGTGGACTTCAACCACCCTATGGCAGGCAAGACGCTCAATTTCAAGGGGAAGGTGGTATCTGTACGCGAGGCCACGGAGAACGAGATCAAGTCAGCCGGACAGTGCGACTGCGGAGACGAAGGATGTGACTGCTGCGGACACGACCACGGCGACGGAGACTGCTGCGGACACGACCACGGCGACGGAGACTGCTGCGGACATCATCACGATGACGGCGAATGCTGCCACGGCGGCCACCACCACGGCGAGGGTTGCCACCATCACCACGATTCCTAGGAACGGTTCTGATAGTCAGTGATGTCGAAGGTTTCGGGTTTTACTTCCCCGAACCAATCCTGCACCTTGGCTTTAGCTTTGTCCCGCACTTCCGGAGTGATGTTGCGGGCAATCTTGTATATTGCCAGGGCAAGGCCGGCAATATCGTCAGTGAAGCCGCCGGGAAGGAAGTCGGGTAAAAGGTCTATGGGGAGTATGAGATAACCCAGTGCTCCGTATACAATAAGCTTGTCCTTTTTGGAAATGGTGGGACTCTGGAGCGCATAGTACAGCACCAGGGCATAGTAGACAGCCTTGGCGCCTATCCTTCTGGCAAACTTCTTTATCTTTTTCCAGAACTTGTCGGCATTGTAGTATGCCTTGTACCTTTCAAGGTCCTTGGGAGGTTTCATATCACAAAGTTACGAATATTTTAATATATTTGTAAGTTATGAAAACTGCGGTTGTAATTCTAAACTGGAATACCAGGCAGTACCTGCAGCAGTTCCTTCCCGGCCTGACGCAAAGCGTCTCCGGAATGGATGCGGAAGTGGTAGTGGCGGACAACGCCTCCACCGACGGTTCCCTGGACCTGGTCCGGGAGCATTTTCCTCAGGTAAGATGCATATCCCTGGACAAGAATTACGGCTTTACTGGAGGCTACAACAGGGCCCTGGAGCAGATTGAAGCGGAGTACTTCGTCCTGATCAATTCTGACATAGAAGTGACTGAAGGATGGCTGGGTCCCCTGGTGCAGTGGATGGACAGCCACCCCGAGTGCGGAGCCTGCGGCCCCAAGCTGCTTTCATACTACCAGAGGGACAGGTTCGAGTACGCCGGAGCCGCGGGAGGCTTGATGGACCGCTGGGGATACACATACTGCAGGGGCAGGATAATGAGCCGCACGGCCGTGGATTCCGGCCAATACGACTCCCCCGCCAGCGTGATGTGGGTGACAGGAGCCTGCCTTATGGTGCGCAGCGGCCTGTGGAAGAAGTTAGGAGGCCTGGATGACAGGTTCTTCGCCCATATGGAGGAGATTGACTTCTGCTGGAGACTCCAGCTGCAGGGATACAAGGTGCAGGTGGTCCCGCAAAGCGTGGTTTACCATCTCGGCGGAGGCACGTTGCCACAGAATTCGCCCTGGAAGCTGAAGCTGAACTACCGCAACAACCTCCTGCTCCTGGACAACAACCTGGCCTTGAGCAAAGGCAGAGCCAGGGCGGCCGTGGTAATCAGGTGGAGAATGCTGCTGGACCGCTGCTCGCAGATGGTCTACTGGCTGAAGGGGCAGAAAGAATACGTAAAAGCCGTATCCGAGGCCCACGATGAGTTCCGCAAGATGCGCAAGCCTGCCGATGGCCGCAGCGGACGCTGCCGCATAGACGGCCTGTCGGGAAGAATAATGTTTATCGAATTCTTAAAAAGAAACATATGAGAATAGTTATCGTCGGAGCCGGAGAAGTTGGCTCACACCTAGCAAAAATGCTGGCGAACGAAGGCAGCGAAATCACCGTAGTGGACAAGGATCCCCAGCGCCTGGCGCGCGTGGTGACACTCGCGGACGTGGCAACAGTACAGGGCAGCCCCACATCCATCAGCGTCCTGCGTGAGGCAGGAGTCCCCGGGGCCGATCTCTTCGTTGCCGTATATCCGGCAATGATCCAGGAGATCAACATAGTCAGCGCCATCCTTGCCAAGAACCTCGGCGCCAAGAAAGTGACCGTCCGCATAAACGAGGAGGAATACCTCAACGCGGAGAACAAGGTCCTTTTCAAGGAGATGGGCATAGAGCTGATGTTCTACCCTGAGAAGATTGCCGCCGACGAGATAACTGAACAGCTCAGGCATACTGCTGGCTCGGAATCCCTTGACTTCGCCCACGGAAGGCTCCAGATCGCAGCCTTCAAGCTGGAAGACGAGTCCCAGCTCCTGGATATGACGCTGGCAGAGTTTGCGGCTCTCGCCCAGGAGAACGACATCCAGTTCAGGGCCATCGCCATCACCCGCAACGACCAGACAATCATCCCTAAATACGACACCAAGTTCCTGTATCACGACCTGGTCTTCACCATTGCCAAGCGTGAAGGTATCGCTCCCCTGATGGAGTATTTCGGCTGCAAGAAGGTGGAGATTGACAAGGTGATGATTTATGGCGGTTCCGAGATTGGAGAACTGCTGGCAAAGTCCCTGTACCAGAAAATGTCCAACGTCAAGATCATAGACAAGGACAAGGCCCGTTGCATTGAACTGTCAGAAGAGCTACCCGAGAGCATCCTGGTATCCAACGGAGACGGACGCAACTCGGACTTCCTCATAGACGAGTCAATCAAGGACTACGATGCGTTCGTGGCGGTAACTGACAGCGACGAGACCAACATCCTCAGCTGCGTCGTGGCTCACAAACTGGGAGTCAACCGCACCATTGCAGAGGTGGAGAACATAGAATACATCCACCTTGCAGAAGAGATGGGAGTCGATACAGTCATCAACAAGAAACTCATCACGGCAGGAAGGATATTCAAGTTCACCCTCAGCGGAAAGGCCCGCTTTGTCAAGTATATGGGCGGAACCGACGCAGAGATCCTGGAATACACCGTATCCCCCGGCAGCCCCATCACAAAGAAGCCTCTCAAGGACCTCAATTTCCCGGAGAATGCCATCATAGGCGGCGTCATCCGCGGAAGCGAGTCGATGATAGCCGTGGGAGACACCCAGATAGAGGCATACGACCGCGTGGCCGTGTTCGCGCTCCCCGCGTCTGTGTCTGCCGTTGACAAGTTCTTCAGGGAATAATCCGTAGGATTACTGCCACTTTGTCATATTCAGCCGGATGGCAGATTCTTTGATGGTCTGCTATCGGTATATATTTGAAAACTTCATCACTATGGCCAATAACGAAGAGAAGACTGAAGAGAAATCAGTAAAGAAAAACGCCTCCTCATCCCAGAAGAAAATCAAGGCGATGGAAGAGGAACTGCAGAAAGCAAACGAACAGATAGATAAACTCAAGGAAGACAATCTCAAGCTCCTGGCAGAGTTCGAGACATTCAGGCGCCGCACCGCCGAAGACAGGCTGAACCTGGTGGGCTCCGCATCGGCAGACACCATCAAGGGAATGCTTCCCGTCCTGGACGACTGCGAAAGGGCTATCAAGATGCTCGAAAGTTCTTCCGACGAAGCCGCGAAAGAGGGAACCTCTCTCATTTACAACAAGTTGATGGGATATCTCAAAGGCAAGGGCCTGGAGGTAATCGAGGCAAAGGGAAAGGTATTCGACACTGATTTCCACGAGGCCGTGTCCCAGTTCCCCGCTCCTGAGGAGAAGGATAAAGGCACCGTGCTGGAGGTGGTCCAGACAGGCTACACTCTCAACGGCAAGGTCATCAGGTATGCTAAAGTTGTAGTAGGAGCATAAACAATGGCAGAAAAAAGAGATTACTACGAAGTCCTTGGTATAAACAAGCAGGCCTCGGCAGACGAAATAAAGAGCGCGTACCGCAAGGCTGCCATCAAATGGCATCCGGACAAGTGGGTCGACGGCACCGAGCAGGAGAAGAAGACCGCGGAGGACAAGTTCAAGGAAGCCTCCGAAGCTTACTCCGTGCTCAGCGATCCTGACAAGAGGGCCAAGTACGACCAGTTCGGTTTCGCGGGCGTGGACGGAGCCGGCGGAGGTTTCGACTTCAGCCAGGGCTTCGGCAACCTCAACGACATCCTCAACAATCTGTTCGGAGGAGCCTTCGGCGGATTCGGAGGGTTCGGCGGTTTCGGCGGATTCGGCTCCAGCGGCAGCAATGCCGGACAGAGGTCCTATCGCGGCCGCGACATCCGCACACGCGTGAAACTCACGCTGGAAGAGATGGCCAACGGCGCCGAGAAGGAGGTGAGCATTGAGCGCAACCGCCCCTGCCCCGACTGCGACGGCAAGGGCACCAAGAACGCATCCGACATAAAGACCTGCCCCACCTGCAAAGGCAGCGGCCAGGTGCAGCACGTGGCTAACACCCTGTTCGGGCGTACTATGACGTACACCACCTGTCCGCAGTGCAACGGAGAGGGCAAGGTGGTTTCCAACCCCTGCCGCCATTGCGGAGGCACAGGACTGGTACGCAAGCGCGAAACCGTGAAGGTCAAGATTCCCGCCGGAGTAGAGGACGGAATGCAGCTGTCGATACGCTCAGAAGGCCATTCAGCGCCACATAACGGCACCAACGGAGACCTCCTGGTAATAGTGGAGGCAATAGAGCACCAGTACCTCAAACGCGACGGCAACAACCTTTATTACACAGCTCTCATTTCCGCGATGGATGCAATGCTTGGCACAACCATCAGCGTTCCCACCCTGGGAGGCAGCGAGAGCCTCAAGATAGAAGCCGGCACCCAGTCGGGAACAATCGTAAGACTGAGAGGCAAGGGGATGCCTTCCCTGAACGGTTACGGCAAAGGCGACCAGTATGTAAAGATCCTTGTCTGGATGCCCCGCAAGCTGTCCCGCTCAGAAAAGGAAAAGCTTGAAGAGATGCGTTCCAGCAGTTCCTTCAAACCAGATCTGTCCAGGGAGGACAAAGCCTGGTTCGATAAGGAAAAAAATATCTTTTAAATATTTGCTGGCTAAAAAATTATTTATACCTTTGCAGTCCATTTCAGCAGCCTCTCTTTGAACGGGTCA
>JAEEGL015881973.1_pt1 | contig 10409 bp, 7 predicted proteins | sample 9134231 | NCBI WGS metagenome assembly JAEEGL01 (sample SAMN16246548, study PRJNA631951) | gut metagenome | biome: gut microbiome; feature: rumen; material: fiber-attached | host: Bos | place: Iran: Karaj | collected 2018-10
ACGCTCCTTAAGATCAACACAGAAACCTTAAAGCTTACCGGAGCAGCGATCTCCTCAAAGCACTACGGTATAAGAAATATAAGCCAGCGTATTAAAATAATGTTTGGCGAAGAGTACGGAATAAGCGTAAGAAACAACGAAGGAACGGAAGGCGTTACGGTAGACGTAAAACTTCCCGGATAAAAAATTTACACAGGTACCTGGTACATATGTAAGACTGTCGACAAAGTCCCCGGCGAACGCCGAGGACTTTTTATGTGTCGGATTTAATGATGACACAATTTGATCAAATCCGCAAGCTTAGCCTCTGCCATGCACTCTACCGTATCGGAGGCTCCATAATATATCTTCACGGTTCCGTCGCTTTCAGCCACCAGGCCACCCGGGAATACAACATTGGTCCTAAAGCCCTCGTCTGTCTCATATACAGTCTCAGGAGCTATAAGCGGTTCCTTATATACTCCTATGACCCTGCCCGGATCTTTGGAGTCAAGCAGCATCACTCCCGCGCAGTATCTCTTCTGCCACTTCTCTTCCCAGCCGTTCTTGCCCCTCTCTCCATCTATATCCACAGTGTGAAAGAGAACCAGCCAGCCATCATCTGTCTTAACAGGCGGCGCGCCGGGACCGATCTTGTCGTTGGCAAAAGGCACGTCCTCCACTGCAAGAAGCAGTTTTGTATCTCCCCAGTACTTAAGATCGTAGGAGTATGAGATCCATATATCAAATCTGTCCACCCCTCCCCTTGAGTACACAGGGAACGGTCTTTCAAGCCTTACGTATTTTCCGTCAATCTTCTCAGGAAACAGCACCATATTGCGGTTGTCGGGCGCGGTAAGATGCAGCACTTCAACACGCTCTCCCTCTTCGTTAAAGTTATGAATGCGGGCAATACCGCCTCTCACTCCGTGGTGTGTGTCCACCGCAAAGCACATGTAAAGCTCATCCCCTATCACAGTAAGTCTCGGGTCGTATACCTTTGTTACGTCAGGGTCGTTAAGGTCCTCAGGAGATAAAAATATCCGGTCCTCCACATTCCACTTAATTCCGTCGCTGCTTGTGGCTACGCCAATGGAGCATTTTCCGAAGGCTCCCTTGCCGTCAAATCTGTAGTCATTTCTAAACACCATGCAGTACTTTCCCTTGTATTTTGTCACTCCCGCATTGAAAATGCAGTCTGCCTCGTAAGGTATGTCTTTTTTGCTGAGCACCGGCTCCCCGCCGGCATAACGCCTGATGACGCTGCTCGATCTATATTCGGGTAGCATTTTAGCCATTTCATTTTCCTCACTTTAATTAATATGTATATTAAGTCGACCGGTTCTCTCTTCCCGACTTGTACTCTGTAGGCGTGACTCCGTAGAACTTCTTAAAGGCGCTGGCAAAATACCGCTGATTGCTGTAGCCTGTCAGCAGTGCCACGTCTGCCACCTTAAGATCTCCTGCATCAAGAAGGCCGGCGGCCTGCTCCATGCGGCGTCTTATAAGATAGTCCATAAAGCCCTCACCTGTGGTCTGTCTGAATATCTGCCTGATGTAGTTCACGCTGAAAAACAGTTCATCTCCCACGGATTCAAGGCAGAAATCCTCGTTGCCTATGTTGTCTTCCACTAACTGCTTTACTCCCGCCACGATCTTGTCTCCCTGGTTCTCATACACATGAGAGAAGCTTTCGCAGCACTTCTCCACATATTTCTCAAGGACAGCTTTGGCCTCCATAAGGCTGCCTGAGGTCATGTGAGTCTTAAGGTAATTGATGGTCTCCTCATCGTCAATAATATCAAGATTCCCTGTTTCTCTTGAAAGCGAAGCCGAGATTGAAAACACCAGGTCTATAAGCGATAAGCCAACAAAGTCCATGAGCTCAACCGAAAAACCGGAATAAAAATCCATGATCTTACCCAACACCTCTTTAGCCTTATCGACCTGGGCCATACGGATGCAGACTGCCAGACTGCTCTCAAGCTCTTTAGGTCTTTGCACCTTATCAGGAGAGGTGATCCTGCCTGCCTTTTCGTAGTCCTTTAAAGAGACCGCCACTTCGCTCTCATTAAGCACTCCCTTCCATACAAGTATGGCCTCGCGGTATGACTTGTGGAGCATATCAATGGAACCGTAGGCATTGCCCAGTGCACACCAGACCTTGGTCTTATAATGTCTTTCCACACTTTCTGCCAGCTTATCCACGCCCTCTCTGATCCTTGCGTGGAAAACCGACTGCTGCAGATAGGTGGTTCCAAACACAAATGTTATGTGATTATCGTTTGCCGGAAGCACAAATGTATGGATCTTTTCGTCAAATATCTCATTTTTTGAGAATTCTATAAGATCGTAGATAGCCTCAAGACTGCCGGATTTGATCTTAACTATGCCTGCGCAGTAAAGCTTATCATCAAGAGGTATGTTAAGTCTCCTTGCTTCAATGAGCTTATCTTCCTGCACATCCTTTGACATAACAATACTGTAGAGCAGGGAGTTTTGTTCCTTTTTCTCCGATGCTTCAAGACGCTGTTTCATCTCGGACATATTTTTATTCAGTGCATTTTGAGTCTCAAGCTCTGACCTTATCTTCATCAGCACTTCTTCTATCTCAGCCGGTGAAAATGGCTTTAACAGGTAGTCTGACACCCCGAGGGTCATGGCAGACTTAGCATAAGAAAACTCATCATAGCCGCTTATGATGACAGTCTTTACCTCGGGCCATCTGTCTTTTATGCTTTTTATCAGTTCAAGACCGTTGATACCCGGCATACAGATGTCTGTAACCAGCACGTCCGGATGGCACTCTTCCATCCTGTCAAGGGCCTCTTTGCCGCTTGCAGCCACTCCCACCACATGAAAGTCCTCAAAGCTGTTGATACATTTTACTATCAGGTCTCTGACATATTCTTCATCATCTGCTACTATAAGATTAAGCACCTGTTTTTACCTCCGGCAAAATAAGGATTGCCCTAGTGTATTGATCTTCCACGCTTTCAAGCTCCAGACCGTACTCGTTGCCGTAGTAGAGCTTGATCCTCTCATTTACATTAAAAATACCATAGCCTGTGGCATCATCTGTCTCGCCGGCTGCCAGAAGCTTGTTGATCTTTTTTAATCTATCCTCAGGAATGCCTTTGCCGTCATCCTCTACAATAATCCTGACCGCAGGGCTGCCCTGTCTTGTAAGTATCCTCTCTGCCGTTACCCGGATCTTACAGCTTCGATCAAGCTCCTTGATGCCGTGGTAGATTGAGTTTTCCACCAGAGGCTGTACCACCAGCTTGATTGTCATAAGACCCTTAAGGTAATCCTTAAGCTCCACTGTATACTCAAACTTGCTCTTGTACCTTATCTTCTGGATCTCAAGATAGCTCTTTGTATGTTCAAATTCATCTGCCAGAGAGATTAGCTCCTTGCCTTGATTAAGACTCAGCCTGAAAAATTTGCCAAGAGAGTTTGAAAGTGTACTTATCTCGGTGGCTCCCATGTCTGCTGCCTGCCAGGTGATAGCATTTAGGGTATTGTACAGAAAATGAGGATTGATCTGGGCCTGCAGCGCCTTAAGCTCTGCCACCCGCTTGGCCTCTTTTTCCGATGCCAGCTCGCGGATGTTGTTATTGATCTCTTCTATCATCAGGTTGAAGCTCTTTGCAAGCTCTCCCACCTCATCATTATATTCGTACACAAATCTGGTATCTTCGCCCTTTTCAGGAGCATTCTTCATCACCGACGCCAGCTCGCTAAGGGGTCTTGTCATCCTGCGCACCAAAAACACAGATATAAAAATGCTGACAAAAGTGCTTGCTGTCAGCAGCGCCGCCACAAAAAGTCTCAGCTTTGCAATGTTGCCCGTCAAAGAATCCGTATTCTTGACAGCTACTATCCGCCAGCCGTTAGATTTGATCACAGAAGATGTGACCATGTAGTCACCCATCTTTTCGCAAAGGGCATTTACGCTGCTTACCTTTTCCCAGTCGATGCGGTCTGCAAAGCTTTGCCCCTCGTCCTCATCTCCTGTTATAGGGTGGTTTCCTTCGTCAAGAATATAGACATTGTCGTAGGAATCAAGCGTATCTCTCACGTAGTCATCAAGCTTTGTCTGAGAAAGAGCCACCACGATATAGACATTTTCAGAGCCAAACACAAAGCGGTATCCCACAGGTATGATCACTTCGTTTGTCTTATACATACGACTTGATCCTGCCGGAAACCAGGCTATGGCATCACGCTCATTTTCCTGAAAATGCCTGTAAATATCAGTGCTCTCAAAGCTCACCTCCCGGTTGCGGATGTTGACAAAGTTGTCAAAGTCCTCAAGACGGGTGTGGATCATGGCATAGCTTATTATCATATCGCTGTCTGCAAGCTCGCTGATGATCTCTGCAATATCTCCCATAAGCACAGCTTTATTAACCGACAACGGATCACTTAGAAATTTATTGACAGGGTCCACAAAAGACATATTTGAATTGATGGCATAGACTTTTCTTGTGATACCGTATAGGCTCTTGCCTATGTGGTCATTAAGCTGCCACACCAGATTTACCGAAGCTTCGCAGTAGTTATCCATGGTATCTGCCGATGCGTAGGCCGAAAAAAGCACTCCCGCCAGCAGTCCGTTGATAACGGTGATGGCAGCTATCAGAATGATGATCTTGGTTTTGAATTTGCTGTTGCGTATCAGGTTAAGCATAATCTTCCTCCGCTGTTATTATACCATATCCGGGCATAAGCTGCGAGAGGCAAAGACCTGCTCAGCCCTTAACAGAGCCCGCTGTCAGGCCTCCGATGAACTGCTTGTGACAGAAAAAGTACACGATCAGGATAGGTATGATGGCAATTGACGCTCCCGCCAACATGATATGCCATTCCGCAGCTGCATTTGCCGAGTACTTCAGCTGTACCACCGCCACTGTAAGAGTACGGAGACTTGGAAGCGGGATGCTCATGATAAGCGTGGTAATGTAATCATTCCAGGCGTGCCTGAAAGAAAACAGTGCCACGACTCCAAGTATCGGACGTATGACCGGCAAAATGATTCTGAAAAAAGTACCGTAAATACTGCTGCCATCAATGGCTGCTGCTTCATCAAGCTCTATCGGGACGTTTTTTACAAATCCGCTTACCAGCATAACGTTGGCTGCCTGACCGCCCACCAGCGCAAGTACCAGTCCGGCCACGGATTTATTGAGCCCAAGTTTCATGAGCATGGAGTAGATCGGGTAGAGGGTAACTGAACCTAATGCGATAAACATAAGCCCCACATAAAGAGTCATCCAGAACTTCTTAAGGACAAAATCGCGCCTTGCAAAAGCAAATCCCGCCAAAGCCGATGTCAATGTGGCCACGATCATAACAGACACACTAACGACTACGCTGTTAAAGGTATATTTTAAGAAGTTAGCTTTGACAAATGCCTGATAATAATTCTCAAAGTGCCACTTCTCAGGCAGGAAATGTGCACCAAGGGTGAGCTCGGCATTGGTCTTAAGGGAACCGATCACCGCATATAATATAGGGTAGACCGTGAATATCACGCAGATGCCCACAAACAGGTAGGCCGCTACCCAAAACAAAAAATCTTTCTTTTTTCTCATATTAATTCCAGGCCTTTCTCGTTAGCTTTTGGGGGGCTCTACACATTGGCACTAGCATCAAGCTTCTTTGAAAGTCTTAAATACAGTACCGTAACGATACCTGCTATAACTGCAGATACGAAGCTGACAGCCGCACCGTAGCCGTACTGCGGGTTGACCGCGGCAGATGCCGAAACCGGGAAGAAGAACTGATAGCCGTACAGCGCCATGACCATGGTGGAGTTGGTGGGTCCTCCTTCCGTGAGCACCATTACACTGCTCATATCCGAAAATGCTGTTGTGATGGAAAGCATGAGTATGATCTTTAAGATCGGCCCAAGCATAGGGATAGTGACAAACCAGACCATCTGAAGTCTGTTTGCACCGTCAAGTCTGGCGCTTTCAATGACTTCTTCAGATATCTGCTGAAGTCCGGCCAGAAAATAAACCATGTAATTGCCCACTCCTCCCCATACAGCTGTGATGATGAGGGTCTGCATGGCATGTTCTCTCCCCAGCCAGTTGATTGGCTTGCTAATGATACCCCAGTTCAAAAGATATGTATTGATCTGACCGCTGTACACATTGAAAAGCAGATAGAACACGAGACCCATGACAGCCGAACTCATGATGGTAGGCACAAAGATGACGCTCTGAAACAGACCGTTACCCTTTTTCTTTGAGTTCAGTATAAGTGCAAGCAGGAAGGCCAGGGGAATAGTGATAAGGATCTTCCCGCCGGCATATACGAAAGTATTAACAACTGACTGCCAATAAGCTGTGTCTCTGAATACTCTGAAAATGTTGTCAAGCCCCACAAACTTAGGGGTAGATACGCTATAACCGCCGTATTGATAAAATACGAACTTCAATGTCCAGAGTACCGGATATATGGAAAAGAGAACAAATAAAATAAGATTTGGTAAAAGCAAGCTGTATGATTTCAGATTTTCTCGTATTTTCTTATTCATTTATTAATCTCCGAATTGTCTTATTAATATGAATGGGGGCTTTTTAGAAGCCCCCATCGATCTTATGGATTCATTGGATCGAATCCGTCAATTTTAACTTCTACGCCTGTTCCTTCGCTGATTCCCTTTCTGTATGCCTCGTTGTATCTGTCTGTAAGTGCGGCAAGCTCGCTGTCAATGTCGGCATCAAGGTAGATAAGCTCGTTGAATGTTGTGTAAAAATCCTTGCCCTCTACCACTACTGCATCCACGTTTCTCTCATGTGGTGCCTTTGGCCAGAGCTTGTCTGTATCGCTAAGAAGAAGCTTTGGATTTTCTGAGTAAACAGCCTTTGGAGTGGCCTTTGCGATGACCGCATCAACTGAAGAGATACCAAGTCCTGCGCTATAGTACCCCGCAAGGTTGTCTACATTTGCAAAAATAGCAACATAAGCCTTCCATGCAGCCTCAAGGTTCTCACTTGCTGCATTGAATAAATAACCGTTGTTAGGGGTGTAGTTCTCTGCTCCCTTTACAGTTCCGCCAAGAACAGGGATCTCAGCGCATCCCCAATCATCTGTCATAGGGAACTGGTTCTCGTAAACGCCCGGCTCAGCGTGTGTATACGAAATATACATACCGATCTTGCCGTCAGCAAATTGGGTTCTGAGTGGGTCTATGTCAAGTGACTCACATCCCGGGAACGCACACTCTTCTGAGCAAAGGGTCTTCCATGCCTTAAGTAATGGTGCATATCCTGTAAAGTCGTACTCTCCCTTGGCAAAATCAAAGCCCAGATGGTTGCCGATACTTCTTTCAGCCATTGGCATAAGTGAACGGCTGAGTGCTGAGCTGGCGCTCTTGAGATTGGCAGCAAAACCGTAGATTCCCTCGCTTGAAAGCTTAGAAGTGATAAGCTTTGCATCCTCCACCATCTCCTCAAGAGATTCAGGCGGATTAGCGATACCTGCCTTTTCAAAAATGTTTTTGTTGTAGAATAATCTGCATGTTGTAGCTGTAGTAGGTACGAAGTAGCATTTTCCGTCAATAACGTTAACGCCCTCTACAAGAGTATCACCAAATACGGCAAGAAAATCATCATCCATAAACGGTGTAAGATCTGCAAAATTGCCCGTATTAACGTAGTTATTGAACACTGCTGACTGATGCACCATGATATCCGGAGCCTCATTGCTCTGGAATGCGATATCGATGGCCTGTGGATAGTTGTCGGAGTAGATCTCATATCTGACCTCGATATTGTCTTCATTGGTCGCATTGTACTCATCGACCTTAGCCTGCTGATACTCGGCGTCATGACGGTCCTTGGTCCAGACAGTTACTACTGTCTTCTTGCCGTCTGATCTGGTATCTTCTTTGGCTTCCCCGGATACATTACCCTTTGGAGTAGTTGTGTTTTCCGATGATGCAGGGCTCTCATCAGCGCTTCCGCACGCTGCAAAAAGTCCGGTCATCATCATTGCGCACATAATAAGTGCGACTGATCTTTTGATTTTTTTCACTTTGCTTTCCTCCTATATGTTTTTTGGTAAGGCTATTGTATGCGAAAAAGCCCTTATATAAAATCCATTAAGCGATAGGGTTATGTTCAATAAATGACGTATGTGCTAAAGCCTTATTTCATCAGCACTCCCCTCTCTTTAAGCTTATTCCTTAAGGCATCTGTATCCACATCTTTAGGAAGTACATGGCCTTTTATGCACATGGCAGCTGCCGTTCCTGCGGCATCTCCCATTGAAAAACATGTAGGCATGAGTCTGATGGCGGAGTTCATCTCTCTGTCCGTGCTGACACATCTTCCTGCCACAAGAGCATTTTTTAGTCTTACCGGTACCAGGATCCTGTAAGGGATTCCGTAACGTTCACCTTTTTTATACTTTGTGGAGTGATATAACTCATAATTCTTTGCAATGCTGCCGCTTGAGGTGGCGTGAAAATCCATGGAATAGTTATAATAGGTTATGGCGTCCGGAAAATCCGCACGGTTTCTGTGATCTTTACCTGTCATCACATACATGCCCACAATACGCCTCGACTCTCTGATGCCAAGCCTTGGGCCACTGGCCACCAGCATACAGTTTTCGGCTCCCGGGACGTACTTCTTCAGGAAATCCACCAGTGCGGGGAGTTTACTTCTGGCCTCGATCTCGGCCTTTGTCAGGCTGAATCTGTCCACTGGATTGACTTTGTACACGTGTCCAAAGTTAAGAAGTGCAACTCCTTCGCTCGGAAATGCTATTCCGCTTACTTTAAGTTCATCCTCCGGAAATTCTCCTGCTTCCCTTGCTCTTTTTGCCGCAAGGCTGAGATTGCCGTCTTCCCCTTCCTCTCTCTGGTACTTTAAGAACTTTTCAGTATCAAAGTTTGCTACCTTAAAGCAAAGAGTCGGGGACTGCACAAGCCCCTCATCATCGCCGTACTCATACTCGCCCCCTGCTGCAGCTATCACGTCTGCATCGCCTGTACAGTCTATAAAAACTTCCGCTTCTACTTCAAATGGTCCGCCCTTGCCCGCGCATTTAAGGCAATTTATCCTGTCATCTGCTGTCACGGCATCGTAGATGTATGTGTGAAGCAGCACATCGCAGCCGCTTTCAAGCACCATCTCATCAAGCTTTCTCTTAAGAAGCTCCGAATCAATGGGATACCATCTCTTACCTGCCTCTTCAGGCACATTTTCGTAAGCAGTAAGCATGTCATATACTCTTCTTCCCGTGCCACCTATCAGGTACTCTCCGTCTTCAAGCATGGGGCCAAGAGCCGGCACTATGGCCGCCGTACCCATTCCTCCCAGGTATCCCTCCTGTTCTATAAGAAGAGTCTTTGCGCCTTCTCTTGCAGCGCTGATAGCTGCACCGATACCTGCAGGTCCGCCGCCTGCCACTATCACATCATACTTCATGGTTCTCCTCCCAAGCACAAAGTGCTGTTAAATAATATTGTACTACTCTTATACCTTCATTTCAAAAATGTATTTCCGGTTCTAATTCTATCAGCTATGCTCTGGATCAGGTATTCAAAATATGACTTTTTTTTGTGCGAAATACGACTCCGAGAAGAAAAACATCTCCTGGGGAGAAGATATAAAAAGCCCCGGTCGGAAATTTTTCCGACCGGGGCTTTTCTAGAGATTATCTATATAATGGTATAGAAATCAGATTATTTAGAAGCATTTGTACCTGCGATATGACCGAATGTGAAGATATCTGCCTCTGCGTTTCCACCAAGTCTGTTACCTGCGTGAACGCCTCCGCAAACCTCACCTGCAGCCCAAAGGCCATTGATCTTGCTTCCGTCCTCACGAAGAACTTCTGCCTCTGTGTTGATAACAACACCACCCATTGTATGATGGATAGAAGCTTTTCTAGGTGTGATGAAGATACCCATGTTAGGATCAGCTTCGATAGCTTCAAGATCGATAGCACCTGCAAGTACCTCTTTACCAAACTCAGGATCGTTCTGATCAGCTACTGCCTTGTTGTACTTCTCGATTGTTGCTCTAAGGCCTTCCTCTGTGAAGTTAGGTGTAGCACCGCCTGCAGGAGTCTTTGAATTCTCAACGAGCTCTGCAAGAGTTGAACCCCACCAAACATGATGATTGTCGATCATGTCTCTGTAAGATGTACCGAACATAGCACCGTCATCAGGATTGATACCTGTGAGCATACCCTTATCGTTTGGAACATAACCTGCGCAGATGATGTAGAAGATTCCGCCATCAAGGTTAAGTGAAGCCTTTGTAAGAACGTCACGCTCTGCGTACTCGTCTACGAAACGGTTTCCATTACCATCGATCCAGATCTGAGCTGAAGCATCGCCCCAGATACCGTCTGTCATAGTACCCTTAATTGGTGATGATGAAGGCATCATCTGGCAAACC
>JAEEGL017149967.1_pt1 | contig 10409 bp, 14 predicted proteins | sample 9134231 | NCBI WGS metagenome assembly JAEEGL01 (sample SAMN16246548, study PRJNA631951) | gut metagenome | biome: gut microbiome; feature: rumen; material: fiber-attached | host: Bos | place: Iran: Karaj | collected 2018-10
CAACTTGCTGACATTATCGGAATAAGTTCAAAATTTCTGTATGAAATTGAGACCGGTAAAAAGGGCTTTTCTGCTTATTATCTAATACCTATGGCTAAGAGTTTATCTGTAAGCAGCGATTATCTATTATTAGGTAATAATGACCTTTTTTGTACAAATTATAGTGAAGATGATGCAACTATGGATTTTCCCGATTTAAACGCACTTATTTCAGATCTTTCTCCTGATCAAAAAGAATATATGTATGATCTGATATCAACAATAATCAAACTGTGTAAATAAGTATTGTATCATAATCCAATATCTGTTATTATATGTTGATATTACTACGTACGGAGCCGTAATCACATGCCTCATTCGCAAACAATAACTAATGAAGTCTCGGACAATCTCGCAATCGGATCACGAATCAGAAAGCGGCGGGAAGAATTGGGTTTCTCCCGAGAAGAGCTATCCAGACTAACAGGCATATCCATTAAATTTCTCTACGAAGTAGAAACAGGAAAAAAAGGGCTTTCTTCCAGGTCAATTATACTAATGTCACAATATCTTATGATTAGTTGTGACTATATTCTATTGGGCACCTCCTGTCCCGGATACCAAAATGAAACCCTATATGCCTTGATCACAAGCATCCCTGGTGAAAAACGTAAGCAAATAACAGAATTACTTGAAAAAATGATTAATATTGTTAATCTGTCACGTATATGAACTATATCTATCTAAAAAGGCCGCGCGCAAGCACACAGCCTTTTTAGATAGATATAGTGTTAACTTTTCAAATAAGTTATACTAAAACCATCCGATATCTTGATAATAACACATAATATATGTCACGAATTATTACTATCATTCAATTTTTAGTTTATAAAATGTCTAACATCTCTGAAAAAATGCTAATCTAAAGCTTCGCTGACATTATACCATGCACCAGATGAGATAGGGGTACTTCCATTATTTCTGATTATCATATAATAATCAGGATCCCATCCGTTAAAATAGTATGCTCCATAATATTTCCCCTTAGACGGATTATAGCTGGGAGTAACAGATCCTATGTATGTTCCATTTGTTTTATAGAATTCCACGGTGAAAGATGAATTCGCAGCTACGTCCAAATTAGGATATGCACTTGTATCAAAAAAATATGATGAATATGTATAATATGTTGCTGTCCAATTATGCTGAACATTATACCAGGAACTGGGCGCATATGTTGTAGGCGCAGAAGTTGCACGTGTATTCTCAGTAGTTTCTTTATCATATGTCATTACTTCTGAAATAGCTACACGTTGAGTTGAGTCATCCGACAAAGAGTCAGTCGCCATGACTGTTTGAGGTATTGATAAAACAACTGTAATTAATGCTAACATAGACAAGATTCTTTTGTTCATTTTTTCTTCCTCCTTATTCATTACTGGATTTGATAATTTCTCCTGTTTCGGAATCCATAATATCTCCTGTGATTGGATGAATACGATATCGCGGATTATGATAATCCACGTAATCACCTTCCATCTGCCCATCAACTGGATCAACAGGGACATCACCAGGATCATCTTCACCGATTAAAATTTTTTTCCCTTCAACAGTTTCCTCTGTCATATCTGAATCTTTATCATTACTGTTTACTATAGTAGCGCTTTTCATATTTTCATTTTTTTCATATGATTCAGCATATACTATAAGGAAAGCAGCAATAACTGCAATAACAGACATAATACAAATACTCTTTTTCACAAATAAGATTTCCTCTCTTTCAAGTCACTATAATCATTTATAGCCTGTTTATAATATAACTATCCTCCTTTCCGTATCATGTTTTTTTATTACATTTCGAAATGTATGGTATTATTATAATCTGATAATAGCTTTTTCACAATGCGCAATAGTTCCTATAGCTATGAATTTTAGCTCCGGACGCCTATATTGCTCGTACTATTATGTAACAGTGCCTGAAACATACAGTCCATTTTATCTGTATGGCCCATATTTATGTACATATAATATGTACTTGTCAATGTACATATTATATGTTATCTATAATGATAAAAACAGTACAACAGAAGAAAGCAGATGCAACTGTATCGGTGCAGTAGATAGATATTTAACGATCCTGACTGTCACAATGACAGAACGAAATGATTATATCCGTATCATATCTGCAAGAAAAGCAAATCAGAAGGAAAGGAGAGATTATGAAAACAATGCGAAAAACTTATCAGACGATTAATTTCCCACCTTTATCGGAAGAGCAAAAAAAGGAACTGCAGGCTCTGGAATCTCTTCCTGATGATAAAATAGATTACAGTGATATTCCTCCGCAGGAAAAAGAAGGGCAGTTCTATTATTTATCTTCTTTGAAAATGCCACAGTGAACGACAGGTGACGGACCTCTGTCTTATTCATTCTTTTTATGTTTTGTATATAACAAAAGAACGCCGCCTATCAGAATGAACACTCCGCCTGCGACGCAGTCAATGATCTGTATCAAGATCTGAATGAGTCCTAAGGCCATCTCACCTTTCGGTACAAGTGAATACGGAACAGGAATATGACTAAACAGAAAGATCATCAGCAGGCAGTATACCGCATTGCCTATGATCATACCCGATGACATATGCTCAAGGTTTAACTGGTTTTTATTTTATCGATTCAAAGCTATAAAGCAACAACTATACATACAGATTATCCTAAAAAAATTACTTATCATCAGTCATACCGACCCCCGATTGTCTGCAATTATTCAAGTATTTTATATTAATATGTCATTACTCCTCTTCTTTCCAGCACTCACCCGCGCAGCCTCACGCTTTGCAACTTCTTCTTTTTTCTGATCTAATCTGTCATGGAAGGAGCTTCGCTTTTTGGCCTTTGACCTGATAAGATCCATAAATGTCTCAAATAGTTTATTGTGTTTCAGGAAGTCATAGCACTTATCCAGTGTATCCGTCAATTTCTTTATCTTGTTATCTTTATCAGCCATATCTTTTGCCATTTTTTCCACGGCTTTGTCCTTTGTCTTAGCAACCCGCAGGATGCGCAGGATCTTCTTCCAGTCAGATTCCGCTACTTTAACATATCCCGTATCCTTGCCCAAAGGCGTTTTTATCTTTTGAGCCACCGGTTTATCCGGATCATCAGCCAATGCCTCTTCAGCCAGTTTCAGATAATTCTCCTGCAGGGTATTATGCTTAAATACATCACCATCCAGGATATCCTGCGCCTTTTGAAGCTTTTCTTCTGCCTCCTCTGCTTCCTTTATGATCTCATCCCTAGTCTGTTCAGCAGCTGCTATTTCTATCTTCAGCTCATCCTTTTCCGCAGTCAGCCCGGCATTAGCTATCTGTAATTCTGCGGCCTGTTCCCTCATATCTCCGATCTCTGTCATTGCTTCCTTGTATTCCGGAAGGGATAAACCGGGGCGTTCCACTCCCTTGACCGTGATCTCTATTCCATGCTCACGCGCCAGTTCTGTAAGGTACTCCCTCTCACGCATATGCCACATTGACGTTTCATTTTCCAGCTTGTTCTTCGCCTTGGGAATCCCCATCTGCTGATAGGCTTTTGTCAGACTGTTTCTGGTCTCAAGACCGGTCTTATATCCGTGTGCCACAGGGATATAGTCAATGTGCAGATGTGGTGTGCCCTCATCCATGTGAAGCACCATATTAAAAACATACAGATTGGGATTTCTCTTTTGAAAGGTTTTAGCATATTTATCCAGGGCTTCCGCAGCCTCTTTTGCCTCAGCCGTAATCTTTCCATCCGGTCCTATGATCCCGGTATCCTTTAAATCACCGTACTGAACTACATTTTCATAGAAGACCTTCTCTCCATTTCCGGAATGCCTGATCTCCGAAATATAATCATCCTTCATCCTGTCCTTACGTTTCTGTTTTGCATTATATTTTTTCAGTGCCTGACCGAAACATACCCTGTATGCTTCTTCCAAAGGCTGTTTTACATAAGTTACATTGAGATGTGTCCTTTCGGGATCTACATTGTCCGCAATGAATTCCCTGTTGTTATGTGCCAGACTCCCTTTCCCCAGCACAAATGAAATGGTTTTTCCTGCCATAATTCTGTTCTCCTTTCTATTCGATCAACATACTTTTGGTTCTGTTACTCTTGCCAAGAGTAACGCCTAAGGACTTTTGACACTTCGCATCAAAAGTCCCGGCGCTCTGCGAGGCTGGTGTACCGGATCTTATCCGGCACACGGCTTCCTTACGGAAGCCCATGGGCGCTTTGATATCCACCGGATATCAAGAACGGAAATGTTGCTATCATCCTGATATCCACATTTCCTAATCGCCCATGCCCAGGGCGAAGTCGAGGATACCCCTTTCGACTTCTCCTTCGCCCCGGGTTTCCGCCTGCCCCTCACCATCATTTATGGTCCCTGGGCCGGCAGGCGGAAGAGCAGCTCTGCTGAGCCTGTCATCCATACTCAGGCAGAGCTGCCTCACATCCGAAAGCATCTCCATGAGCTGCTTTTCGGATGCAGGGGCGATAGAACCGCCCCTGTTCTTTTCCCTGATCAGTTCCGTTATCACATCTGCTGTAGCCTTATTCCTCGAGCTCATGTCCCTGATATACTGCCATGCTTTCATATGCTCCGGATCATCTTCCCTGAAGCGTATAAGGATCTGTCTGTACTTCGCCCTCATGCTTCATTGCCTCCCATGCCCAGCTTCAGTTCAGCAAACTTTTCATAGCCTTTAGCGTTTGCACATATATCATCATAGAAAGTTACACTGCTCTTCTCAGACAGCCTGGAATGGTTCTTAAGCAGCTTCCCGCCTCCTCCAAAAACATGAAGGCGGGTATCGATCTCATCATATCCGTACACATGGATCTGATTGATGATCTCTTCAGCATATTTTTCTGCCATCTCCGCAGTGACAAGAGATATTTCATCGCTCCTGTCATTACATCCGTTAATAAGCCTTTCCTCGATCTTCCTTTCCTCCACAACACGCCCCAGCCTGCGCGAAAGCTCGCTCTGTATATCCCTCACGCAGAAGGATACGCCGTAATCCAGAGTAACAAGGCTTTTTTCTATGGGTTTTCCGTTGACCACCTTAGCAACATTCATAGTCCCATTACCGATATCAAGGATCATGTTATCTCCGGGAAGCTTTCCGATGATCACCGTTTCCGCAAAACCCTGGGGAAAGATCAACACCTGATCGATATGAAGATGATAATGCTTTCCCTTGTAATCAAACTCCGGTTCTTCAGCCTGCAGCATATACTTACGAAACTCATCCTTCTGGAATGCAACTCTCGCAAGCGGCAGACCGGCAGCAAGGATAACATTGGCTTCCGTGAATCCGCCTTTATGCTTAAGCTCTTCAGCGATCGCTGCCAGTGTAAGGAGATAGAAATTTTCGTCATTCGTTTTCTCCGCCCGATAGGTCAGATGGTTCTCACCTATTACATAAGATATCCCACGATATACCAGGACATTTTCGCTGGCTATTGCTCCTCCGGATAATCTCTCTACCCCGCAGCGTAATACTTCATGCGCAGTCTTGATGTTTCCATAACCGTGGTCAATCCCTATGATCACCGGTCTGTATTCTGTAATGCTCTTCATCTTTAAATCCTCCAATTCTTTTTTAACTCTTTTTCCAAAATCCCCGTTTACACGTTTACAATCCCTGCAAGCCCTGATATTACTGAAGATATCTGTAAACACCCGTTTGAAACTCTCCGGTATTTGTAAACGTAAACTGTAAACGGGCTGTAAAAAACTTTTTTATTTTTTGAATGGTACTTCTTCCATTTTTGCAGCTAATGATCCTTCCGTTTCACTAACCCGTTTCCAGGCACGCTGTATTCCATAAGGCGTTCCCGTGAATCGATGCGATGAAACCTGTTCCCATCCCTTTATGGTATTGTTCATGATCTCATTTATCTTTTTGATCTCCCACTGTTTAGGTTCCTTATCTTCATGCTTTAAAGCTTTTTCAAAGATCATCCTGCTGCAGACATATTCTTCACCGCAGGTGTCGAGCCACTCCTGTATGATCCCGATATTTGTATCCTCCGGCATAAAGTCCACCTGCATATCTTTCAGATATACCTCCATCTCATCGGATAATTTCAGATCATGATGATTACTCGCACGATATATCACCATAGCTTCAGCCCACATCTGGTCAAAATATTCTCTTGATTCCGCTTCTTCCGCGAGAATATGTTTTTCAACGCGTTCCGGATGAACCTTAACAGGTGCAAAGCGACGGTTACCTGTTGTATCAAAAGGCAGGAATTGCATATCATTGGATGTTCCGACAAAAATGCACTGTCTCGGTCTGTCTTCAGGATGCGTTTCATACGGTATCTTATAGGTCTCCTTTGTTCTGCTGATGAATGATTTGATCTCTTCAACACTTCTTGCGTTTACAAGCGCCAGCATTTCTGATATTTCTATAAACCAATGCCCCTGCATTTTTCTATAAACCTGCTCATCATCTATCTTCTTAAGATCATCCGTAAACCATTCATCCTTTATGGACAGAAAACGAAAAAATGTTGACTTACCAACTCCCTGCCCTCCAACCAAACACACCATGATGTCAAACTTACACCCCGGTTCATAAACACGTTTTATCGCCGCCATCAGAAGGAGCTTCATCACCGATTCCGAATAGTCGTCTTCTTCGACTCCCAGATATTTGGTCATTGCATATCGTATTCTTTTTACTCCATCCCATTTCAGGGATTCCAGGTACTTCCGGATCGGATGATATCTGTTTTCACTTGCAATGATCGAAATAGCTTTATCTATATTCACATAGTTCCTTAAGCCGTAATTCCTTTCCAGATATAACTGTATCTGGCATTCATCCAGATCTGTGATGGAATTGCCGGCGTATCGCATCCAGCCAAGATCTTTCACTATGTCAATACGACCGGTTAGTTCATTCTTGCAGATGCCACCCCGTAAGATTGGATCGCGATGAAAAACGATTACACAGTTTTCGATACTCTGAATCACTTTTCCTTTTTCATTCCGCGCAAGATCCTGATTTATCTCATCCACACTGCTGTACTCGCTGTTCAAAATATCCCCGATCTGCAGCCATTCGTCTTTCGACAGCTTCTCCGACCTTTCCGACATAGCGTTCCACCTCCTTTCTGTTCACCATAAATAATTTAAATCTTTCATTTTCCGTCCCCAGGCAGAGAATATCCAGCCAGTAACCTATAAGCGGTTCAGAATCAACTGCTGTAGCAAACTCCTTTGATAAAAATACTTCTTCCGGATCGTTCGAAGTAAAGCTTTCCTTGATATATGCTATTCCTCTCTCCGTCTTAAGGAGCCGGTCGATCGAATCGCTGCACCACTTACTGAAATGATCCTTGATACGTTTGACATTCTCCCTTTCTTCTTTTTCCTGTTTCCACTTATTCCGATCATGTTCCATCTTCACCGGGTCTTTCGACCGGATCTCTATCGGAAGCGAAAAATCTTCAATGATCTTACAAGCTGCATCGTACTGAGATAAACCGTAAAGCTGCGCCACATATCCGATCGCATCTCCGTGAGCCTGACAGCCGAAGCAGTAATATCCTTTATCGATCTTCATGCTGGGTGTCCTGTCATTATGAAACGGGCAGCATGCCATCCCGTTTCTTCCAACCTTCAGACCATAATGCTCTGCTATCTGTCTGGCAGTCAGATGGTCCTTTATTTCCTGAAAAATAGGCATAAATATAGCCCTCCTTTCTAAAAATGGGTATTCCCATACCGGAGAGCCTCTGTTATAATAATCTTGCGGGAGTTACTAATACAAAGGCTCTTACTTTTGTTAAGGTAACGAAATGTCCTTGCCATCTGCAGGGGCATTTTTATTTTGCACTACTTCCAGAAGTTCCCGGAGCAATGCGATCAGCAGTCTGCTCTCTTCCGTGTCCTGATCCATAACAGCCAGCGAAAGCTTTTCGATCGCGATCGCCACTCTGTTTGATAAATAATTCCCGGCAATGACTTTTACCTCCTCTCCCAGGATCGCAGCACGGTAATACTGTCCTTTCTGCAATCCCGATAATATGATCCTTGCTTCAACCACTGCCTTTTCTTCATCACTTAACCAGAATGCAATGGTATTATGCCTTTTTCTGGCCTCTCTCTTACACGGCATCTTCTTCACCTCTGTCAGCCTTTCCGAGACTTTCTGCGATCTTCTTCTGGGCATCCAGGGAAGGGTGGCAGTATGTCTCTATTGTTGTGGTAACCTTGCTGTGCCCCAGCCTGCGGGCGATCTCCAGCGGACTATACCCAATCTGTAAACAAAGGCTTGCCTGACTGTGTCTGCATCCGTGTACCGTGATCTTCTTTACTCCGGATAATTCCACCCCGCGGATCAGTTCATGTTCAAAAAAACTTTTGGTACGATGCTCAAATAATCTGGTTGTCGACCTTGCCCTGTAAAAACTTCCGATATATTCCCTGAGCCTGTCCTGCAATTCCTTATGTATAGTCACCACTCTCTTTGAACTCTCTGTTTTAGGCTCGGAAACCACATTTTCACGTTTCACCCTTGCAAGTGATTTATTGATCGTGATCGTTCCATTCTCAAGATCAACATCTCCTACCGTTAAAGCAAGCATCTCTCCAAGGCGGATTCCCGTCCAGAACAGGATATTGAATCCTATCCAGGCATCCTGCTTATCGATGATCGCATCCGAAAACTTCTTGAACTCTTCGACCGTCCAGTACTCCCTTTCGTCTGCCTTGGATTTACCCATGCTTCCCGCCACATGGCAGGGATTGATCCTAAGTCCGTAAAACTTCACGGCATAATTCATAATGCAGCAGAGCTGGTTGTGTATCGTCTTAAGATATGTAGGCTTATATCCCTTTGCTATCATCTCGCTCTGCCAGATCCTGATCTTCGGAGCCGTGATCTCATTTAACGGTATATTCCCGAAATACGGCATGATCTTGTCTTTCACGACATATTCCTTCTGGATCATGGTTGTCTGTCTCAGGCGCTGCTCCATATCTTTCTTGTAGATCACCCAGAAATCGGCAAAGGTGATCGTCATTTCTGTTGACTGCTGCGCAAGGAAGTGGGTATACCATTCTTCTGCTTCCTTCTTGGTACTGAATCCTCTTTTCTGGGATTTTCTTTTCGTACCGGTCCAGTCTGTCCACCGGTACTGGATCCTCCAGGTGCCATTTGGCTCTTTCTTGGCATTACAGCTCATATCAGACGGCCTCCTTATCATCGATACTCTTGGCTGCGCCATACCATTTTTCCCTGAAGTATTCCACAGGGATCTTGCCCGCGATGGTCAGAAAGCCTTTCCTGCTCAGATCATTGTTCATATCCCGCAGGATGTTGTAGGCCTTACCTCTGCTGATCCCCAGCATGGTTGCTACCTCCGTAGCGCTGTAGTACATTTTTACGCTTGTTTCCATATGCTTTTTCTCCTTTCATATTTATATCGAAACATTTTGTTTCGTTTTGTTAACTGTATATTATCGTATCATTTTGTTTCTGTCAATAACTTTTTGTAACTTTATAGAAACTTTTTGTTTCTATTTTCATTTTTATGTGATATAGTATAGTCAGTTACCAAATACAGCGATATGTGCAGGAGGTATTATCCATGACCATAGGTGAAAACATTCGCCGCATCCGTAAGATGCGTGGCCTTACACAAAAGCAGCTCGGTTCCGAGCTCGGCGTCAGCGAAGCCTTTATCCGTGCTTATGAATCCGGTCGCCGCAATCCCAAAGAGAAGAATCTTCAGGCCATTGCCGATGTGCTTGATGTCAACATCGAAGTACTCAGGCAATCCGACTTTGACGGAATAAAGGCTATGCATATGTTGTTCCAGATCGCACGGCAATACGGGGGAGAGCTTTTTGAGATGCCGGATGAAAGCGGCGATCCCGATATGACATATGTATGTCTGCGTTTTAACGCGCTATCTCTCATGAGACCATGGATGGAACGCTATACAACTTATAAAAAAGAAATTGAAAATGCAGATTCGATCAAAGATGTTAAAGAGAAAATAACGGCTTTGGAAAATGCAGAGAATAATTATAATATCTGGATGGATATGTTCCCGAATCAGCTTGATCCGTTCTATCTTGGATTACAGAAGCAGTATGATAACTTCTCCGACTTTGTCGGGCTGAACCCTAAAAACGAAGAATAAAATTTCTGTACCCAAATCGTACCCAGAGACAAAATAAAAATCCCCGCAGGCCTTGATTTTACTAAGCTTGCGGGGATTGTCGGTGTCATTGGGCAACATCATTTATCCTCTTCGGGGCAAAATCTCTTATCCTCTCCCCCCTCCCGAAGACTCCTTCCGGTCACCTCAAAAATCCTTCCTGAAAAGCTCCTTTTGCACCCTCCCCCGGGTCTCCTTAA
>JAEEGL010160747.1_pt1 | contig 10408 bp, 7 predicted proteins | sample 9134231 | NCBI WGS metagenome assembly JAEEGL01 (sample SAMN16246548, study PRJNA631951) | gut metagenome | biome: gut microbiome; feature: rumen; material: fiber-attached | host: Bos | place: Iran: Karaj | collected 2018-10
ATTCTGTTGCCCTTGTATTCTACAGTTCTGGAGATTCCTCCAAACTTCTCAGATTCTTCAAATACAACTACTTCATAATCCTTGGAGCCCTTCAAAAGCTCGTAAGCTGCTGTAAGTCCTGCTGGTCCTGCTCCAATGATGAGTGCTTTCTTCATACATTCAACCTTCCTGACAAAAGACATATTTGCATAGATAAAGTAAGTATAACCTAATGGGGTGGGATGTTCAACTGAAATCGCCCATAAAACTGCCACAATGGGACGTGTACATTTAGCCGCACTATCACCATCTGCGAAATGCAGTGAAGTTCAATCGTAAAACCGTCAATTTCTTAAGACTTTCTTAAGATTAGGCCCTTTTTTCTTAAGATTTCTACAAAATTATGCCATTGTGCAATTTAGGTGGTACAATAACACGTGAAAAGCGAGGAGAAACATATGAAAAAAAATAACAGAATACTTATAGCCATGATCGCGGCTTTCTCCATTGTACTTGGAGGTTGCAGCGTACCAGATCAGGGGGCGCCCCAGTCCACAGAATATTTATCAGACAAGACGGACCAGGCACTTAACACAACCGATACTTCAGCCACTGCAAATTCAATCGTGGTAGTGGATAACCTTTCCGAGCCGCTTCTTGAAGCAATGGATGAGCAGCAGGCCGCAGAAAACTCCAGCACGGATGCATCCGCTGAAGGCTCTACTGACGCAGCCACTGCAGAGGCTTCCGCAGAACCCGAAGCACCAAAGCCCGTTAACATCGTATTCTTTGGAGACAGCCAGATAGCCAACGGCCGGAGCGACGGCACAGACATTCCAACACTTATGTCTTACCGCATCCCCAACTCAGTGGTCTACAACCTTGCCATCGGCGGAACAACAGCAACCGTCGAAGCATCCACCAGCGATGTAACTCCAGAAAGGCTCACATCCACATCATTCCTTGGAATGACCTATTGCCTGGCAGGCAAATCTGACAGAAACGCAACTCTCTCAGAGCACCCGAACCTTCTTAACACCATGAATTCCATTGATCCTGCCCAGGTAAACTACTACGTAATAGAGTATGGCGCCAACGATTTCTTTAACGGTGTCACACTGAACGTCTCAGGCTACGAAACTCCCGGTGTTCAGGCCCACGCTCTCTATAACGCCATGTGCATGGGAATAGATACGTTAAAAGAGATCAGCCCTGACGCCACAATTATCCTGATGACACCATTCTATGGAATCTATGTAACAGATGACGGCACCTATATCGGTGATTCATACATAGTAAGTAACGGTGTTGGAACTCTTTCAGACTATGCAAGGAAAGTCGTTAACGTCGCTGAGGACAAAGGCACGATATGCTTTGACGGCATGTTCATGACAAAGCATGACCTGTATCTTGATACCGCAGGTGACTACCTGATGGACAACCTTCATCTGAACCTTACAGGCAGACAGATATTTGCAAGGCTCGTAGCACACGAGATAAATTACAATGAAAAGAATGAGCCCTTTGCATACCTGGATCAGGACAAGATAAAGATATCCGAGTTTAATCCTGATGAAAACTATCGGCTTGAAGAATACTTTATGTGCAGATACTATCCTGAGTCATGGGAAAAGTACGTACAGGGTGTTTTCCCTCTGGCACAGCCCTCTGAAGAGGCATTAAACGGATCCATAGCGGCAGAAGTAGCTGCCGACCTGGCAAATGAGGCTAGCGAGAATAGTGAAGACAACAGTGGCGACGACAACAATGGCTGATGCCATCATTTATCGCCGCCCATAAGGCTCAGAAAACATTTAGTTAAAAAGTATAATAGATAATTTCTTCAACTTCGAGGCTCTCTGCATCTATGCGGATGAGCCTCATATCATATTCAGGCTCAGCATTTTCTTCAGCATAAATCTCCTCACCATTAAAGTACATCGCGCGTATTCCGCCCTCTGTCTCGAAATATGACAGATCTCCAATGGATGTGGATACAAACTTGCCTGAAGCAGCATTTTGGAAGAACCCCTGCACAGGAATCACTTCGCTGCTATCTATGGCCATTATCATATCCGTTTCATCAGATATAGACTCAAACTCAGTACTTCCCGTGCTCTTTACCAGAGCATTTCTAAAGGTGGTCTCAGGTGAAATGTACTCATCAGGAACTCCAAATCCCTTGATCATGTCATAGTATATCTCATCATTCCAAATCTCAGGATTTTCAATCTCCAGAATCAGGATCTTTCCTTCCCAGTCACACAGAGAAGTAGCCATGTATCCTGCATCACCCAGCGCAAAGCTAAGCGGCTTGTAAAACGGCGTATCATCAACTGTAAACTCTTCCACGTACTTATCAACAGCCTTAAACCTGTCTACCACGTACTGCTTAAAGTTTGAAAGTCTTGCATCCGGATCCGCTCCGCCATCAGGGAACCACTTCCTATTATCCCTTCTAAATGCTCCCGAGTCGTAAACATCTTTTTCCAAAGAATCCAGCATCGCCAGTATCTTTTTGTCTGACCAGGCATTCTTACGGAGCTTGTTATATTTCTTTTGCAAAAGAGCTGTCATGTTATCCGTATCGAGCTGCATCAGACGATACATGGCATCCCACTTGTACTCGAAATTAAAATCCGGCGAGAATCCATATAGATTTCTGCCCACATCGATTCCCCAGGTCAGATCCATATCCCAAGGGATGTAAAGCGTCTTAAAGCCATCGCCCTGCCTTTCAATGTACAGGCACTGATTCTTAACCACGTTATCATGCGCCTGGATCAGGTTAAAGAACAGGAAGAAATCCAGACAGTTGTCCATATCCATTAGCTCTTTTATCGCCTCAGGATCATCCACAACTTCGTCAAAGCGGATAAAGTAATCGCGAACTAACTGGTTTGCCTCAGGAACTGACTTGCCCTGAGGGGGATACGCGCCGTTAACGCCTTCATCACTTACATACATAAGCCCGGTCTCGTAGCCGCGCTTTCTGGTAAGGGCCTTCTCATTATTATTGACGGCTATTCCCAGCTGCGAGGGCTGCAGAGGATATCCCAGTGCATAGAGCCCGTAGTACTCGCCATTTATGAAAAGCTCCAGGTATTTGTACTCATAGCCGGTGTCGATCTTGCCGTAATTGTCGCTTCCAACCGTATTCTTCCATAGCCTTGCACAAAAGACCTCACGGACCTTTTCGGGGTCGTTGAAGGTGGAATAAAGGATCCAGTCCTCGTCTTTTCTAAGGCCAAGAAGCCCTAAGTCGTTATCTCTTTTACTTCCTCCCACGGATTCTGTTGTAAGGGAAATCCTGAAATTCTTCTTGGGATCAGCCATGGATGTGGCGCCCCTTGTGTGGATCTCGCCGTCTGAAGTAACCAGCCTTGTTGATGCGCGGGGCCCATTATCATAGAGACTCATGAACATGGACACAGGCTCTTTATTGTCGGGAATGTCGTCCTCGGTGCTGATGGACATGATAGGAAGCGTTGTGCATTCAAGCCTTCCCTCGTAGTAGGAGCTGTCATCATACATGATAAATGAGATACCACCGCCGGATGCAATGAGCTCATCGCTGATTTTATTCTCAAGAAATGCTATCTGGCAATCCTCATTATCGCCCTCAAGACTAACTCCGGGATTATAGGCTTTCCTGCCCTTTCCAACCAGCGAATAAAGGCAGAACCCATTTCCCACATCAAAAAAAAGCTCTTCATCATTAAACCTTATGACTGACAGCGGCTCACCCGCCTGTGATCTTCCTGATCTCAGGCCATCAAATGTCGCACTGTCCACCACAAGGCTATTGAAAGAGAGCCTTCCCGGCACAACAAAATATATAACTATGAAAGCAGCCAGCGCCACCACAATGGCTGCCAGCTGCAGATAACTCTTAGTTACACGTGTCATAATACATCTTCCGCATCATACTCAAGAATTGAAAAGCGGTTAAGGTCAAGCTGTGAGAGCTCCTTCTCCAGTTCGGAAACGCCGCGAACAGGCAGCTCAATACAAAGGTTCACGCCTCTGCTGTTGTAGGAGCGACTCTTTACCCGATAGTTCTTGGCGAACTTATCAAGCACGCCGTAAACCTCATCTGCCATGTCCTCGCTGCAGCTAACGATAAGAATGTAAGGCCTTTTCTGTGTTGGGAATACCTCGAAGAGAATAAGCGCCACAGTAGCTGCGATTGAAGTAAAGATCGCCACCTCATAAAGCTGACATCCGCAGGTGATACCAATGTGAACCGACCACAAGAGGTAAAGCATGTCCACAGGGTCTTTTACCGCGGTACGAAATCTCAGAATAGCCAGCGCACCGATGGTTCCAAGGGTTATGACCAGATTGGACTGAAGACACAGGATGATGGTTGAAATGAAGAACGGCATCACCGCAATGCTTATGTTAAAAGACCTGTTGTAGAACGCCCTGTGTGAAACCAGCCTGTACACAAAAAACGCATAGAGCCCAAGCGCAAATGAAACGCCAAGGACCGTAAGTATGGTATTAGCCGGGATCTGAGCATGGAATAAATTCATAGTCTGCTAATTCCTTTCATTGTGAGCATCTTTCTTCCCAGCGCATATTTGGAAAAAGAGCTCTGTATCATGCCGGGGAAAAATGCGGCATGTCGGATATAGGAAGGAAGCACTTCATCAAACTTCACTTCCAGAACGTGCATGTCGTTCTCCTGAATGGGAGTCCTGTCGTAGTCGCCTGTAAGGAACAGATCAGCATCTTCCGAGACGCAGATATTCCTGTCAACAGTGATGCGGATATTGTAGTCCTTCTGAATGTAGGCGGTGCGGTCGTAGTCGATAATGGCACTTGGTCTGAAGCCGTCAGCCATGCATCTTGTGCAAAAGAACTTTAGGACCGGGCTCTCTGTTTCCCACAAAACCAGGTCGTAGTCCTCATCTAAAATCTGATCGTATGTCTCTCTTGAGATGATGCAGGTCTCTTTCCTCTCCCTGTCGTTCTTTTTGACCTTGCGCTCAAAGCGGATCAGGTCTGGAGAGTCGCCATAGTAGCGGATCCTGTACTTGTATCTATCTCCTGTGCCCGCGTCCTTTTCAAGATAGCAGGTGTCCATGTAATCATCAAAGTACAGACTCCTGACCTTGTAAGGTCTGCCACCGGAGTTGGGATCCATTTCAAGAATAGTCCCTATCCTCTCCTCTAAAGCAGAAAGGTCCGACTCATGGCACACATATTTCCATTCATTTCTGTACTGGAACTTTGGCATGTTATTTGCCTTCCTTGAGAAGATCGGTCTCCTTGTGTCTCTGAAGCATGTTCAGCTGCATTTCGAACTCGCGGCGGTTATTGATTGCCAATGTTGAAAGAATAACACCGGCAAACATACTAAGTCCTGCAAACATCATAACAAAGCAGCATACTATGAGTGTTGGGATCTTCGGAACCAGGTGTGTTGCCCAATACTCCTGAAGGATTGGTATAAAGAAGATGATAGATATAATAGCCAGCACTACAGCAATAATGCTAAAGAAGCCAAATGGCTTATAGCTGCGATAGAGTCTTGCAATGGTCTTTAAAACCTTGAATCCATCAGCATAGGTGTTGAGCTTACTTACTGAGCCCTCAGGCCTGTCGCGATAATCAATGACCACGTTGTCGATCTGCATGTTGTTGTAAACCGCATGGATTGTCATCTCGGTCTCAATCTCAAATCCCTTGGACAGTACCGGGAAGGTCTTAACAAACTCATAAGAGAAAGCCCTAAATCCAGTCATGATATCCCTGATGTTGCAGCCAAAGAGCTTGTTGATGCTGCCACGAACCAGGTTGTTACCAAAGTTATGGAATGGGCGCTTATTCTCCTGATAATATGTCGAAGAAAGCCTGTCACCAACCACCATATCAGAATTGTGGTTCAGAACCAGATCAACCATCTCAGGCGCAGACTCCATAGGATATGTGTCGTCACCATCAACCATGACATATACGAGCGCATCAATCTCACGGAACATACGTCTTATAACGTTGCCCTTGCCCTGCATGTACTCGTTTTTAACAATAGCTCCAGCCTCAGCTGCGATCTCTGCAGTCCTGTCCTTGGAGTTGTTGTTGTAAACATATATTGTTGCCTCGGGAAGCGCAGCCTTGGCGTCCCTGACAACCTTTCCGATTGTCTTTTCCTCGTTGTAACAAGGAATCAAAACAGCTATCTTATCCACTTATAACCCTCTCATTTGAACTTATCATTTGATCTTGTCATCTGCGTTGTTCTTGTTTCCGATCTTCATGCGCTCATGACCGCCAAGCTTATTGGCTGCGTCCTGGTCTCCGCGAAGGATTGCGTTAACAAGCTGCATTCTAAAGCCCGCATCGATGAAATCGCAGTGTTTGCAGAAAGGATAGTTCTGACGTCCATCAGCGATCTTACGGCGAACTTCCTGGAACTTCTCACATCCCCAGACTTCCTTTAGGCTCTGCTTTGTCAGATCGCCGAAATCTGTGGTCTCAAAGTTATCACAGCAGCAAAGACCCATTTTACCGTTTGGCATGATCCACATGTCAGTAAATGGTAAAAGACAAGTCTCTTTTACAATCTTCTGTGTCTCCTGCTTGTTAGGCGCAGAACCTGCCCTGTTTGTGAGGACTTCCTGAAGGTATCTCATCTGGATCTGGATATCAAGGTCCTTAAACTCTTCGGGATGAGCCTTTACATATTCATATATCTCCTGAATGTTCTTGTGAAGCTTGTACTCAAGAGAATAGTTATTGATGATAAGCTGGTTGATGTACGGAGCAACCTCTTTTACCTTATCAATTGTAAGAATAAGTCCGTTGGTTGACATGAAGATAAAGCTGTCAGGAAGCTTCTCCCTGGCATATTTGTGTCTCTCAACAATCTTGGTGTCGAGCAGAGGCTCATTGTTTCCGTATAAAGTAAGGTGTCCCTTATAGCCCCAGTCTGCCAGCTGGTCGATGATGTTTTTATAGAGATCATCGTCAATCTTGGCGAGAGGTCTTTTCTCCGCGTGCACGTTGGCTGTGCAGAATGCGCAGGTGGAGTTACATCTGTTGATGGTCTCGATGTTTACCACGTTTGGCATCGGCACTTCCTTGGCATTAAGGAAATAGTCGCAGTAAGCCTTCTGGGACTTACTCCTTGTTACAAACTGAAGCTTGAGATACGCGTTACTTGCAAGCATAGGGAAGTGCTTTCTGGCGAACCAGCCGAACTTACCCATGAAACTGTTTACTCTTATTGGCATTTATAATTCTCCTTCTTACCACTCATCCGCCGGGTTTTCGTTTCTCTGATACAGATAGTAGGTGTGATCAAAATTGTAGAACTCGCAGCGCTCCTGCATCACGAGATCGTAGCGATTTCCGATGCCCTCGGCTTCCTGGTCCACTGTGACCACAAAATCTGCCTCGCCGCTGTGGAGGTACTCCTTCTGGTAATCAATAACCTCCTGCATGTTCAGGGTCTGGGTCTGAAAATAGTAGCAGATTGGCTCTACGTCCAGTACGGTATACAGTCCCACGTCAAATGAAAACTGCACAATGATACCAGGATCTTCCACCCCTGTCTCAACGATGTAGTCCTTGAACTTGTATAGCCACAGATCCTCTGCCTTGAGATTCATGCTCTTGACGTTGACTGATGTGAAGATCGTCACCACCACCGATATGCAGCAGGTGACAATGCTCAGCACAAAAGCAAGCCCCGAGTCCAGAATGGCTCCGTCGTAGCTGCGTCCGTGAGTGTTTCTTTCTATTCTTCCTTTAAGGAACTTTTCTATTATATAACAAAATGGGATAAAACCAAACACCACAAATCCATTAATTGGAAATGAGTAGTAAGGAAGGCTCACGCCGCCGATGAAGATCATGATCAGCAGGAGCGAGAGCAGTGCTCCCATATTTATTAACTCAATGACAGAAATCGGAACGAAGAAGCGGTCTCTTTTAACCAGCCTGTTGGAATCCTCGTACAAGGCTGTTGATATGGTCGAAGCCAGGAAATAAACGATGCCGATGGCAATCAACAGGTAAACCGGGAAGTTGTTAAACACATGGTCCTTGATGATGTCGTAAAATTTGGCCATGCGCTCGGCAAAGGTGAGCTTCTTGGAGTACTCAAAGACGTTTTTGTAGACGTAGACGTACATCCAATCGCCTATTGCTTTGTTGACTCCAAAGTAAATGATCCAGGGGATCGTGGCCGCCAGCATTCCGCCAAGGAAGACGAAGCAGCTGACAAAGGCGTTGAGGACCATCCGCTCTCCCAGGATGTCAGCAATAAACACCATCAGCATCCAGGCAATGAAAAATCCCAGGGAGTTGAACTTGATGTTGAATACGCACCCTGCCAGTAATCCGCCAAAGAGCACGGTTTTGTAATCCATGGGCTCAGGGTAAACTGTCCTGAAGTACTTAAGCGACAGGTACATGCCCCACATGATAAATGGGAAAAGAAATTCTTCTGCGCTTCCACCCCAGTAGAAGTTGAACATTGAGTAGATCACCGCACCGGTTATTGGCGTTAAGATGTACGGAAATGTCCTGGGCTCAAGAAAGAGCTGATAGATCCTAAGAATCGCCAGTAGCGCGAATGCCGCAGCAATTATCTCCATTATAAAGACGCCGCGGAACGTGGTGTGGGATATCAGAGAAGCCAGGCCGTATATGAAATACAGCATGATTCCCTTCTGGTCAAAAAGGTCCCTGTAGGGCACAAAGCCCCTGAAGATGCACTTGCCCACAGTGAAATAGCTGTTGGCGTCATCCCAGAGATTAAAAACATATAGAAGTGATGACCTTGAGCAGACCAGCATTGTCAGGAATGCGCACAAAAGACACCACATGGCTGGCTTTATAAAGCCGTCCTTGTAGTCTTCTTTAAGGTCATATCTTCCTTTTGATGTGTTCGCAAATAAATCCAAGTAGCACCTTCAATCCGTATGCCGCAAAGGGCAGGTAATAAATGTAGTAACGCATTGTATAACGAGAGGAGCCCTCCCAGAATTCGTGGAAAGCGATTCCTCCAAATATCAGTATCAGAAGAAGCATCTCAGGTGTGGATGCCTTTCGTCCCTTTAGTATACCAAACAGATATATGATAACACCAATATAGCAGACGGGCATAAAAATATTCATGATCCAGATCATGATGGTCCTGCCGGCGCCTACTATGAGAAAGTCGCAGATCTTTGGCTGATTCTCGACGTGGCGGCTGACAAGCTCTAAGTTGTGGGTTGATATGCACACGCTATCTGCCCACTGGGTTGTGAATTTTCGTAAAAAGAACTTTAAGCAGTGGAGGGGCCTTTGCGCAAAAGTCTGCAGAGTCTGCCTGATGTTGTCCTTAGCTGCTTCAGCAGTTGCCTCAGTGTCAAAGCCGCACTCTTCAAATACATCGTAATTGTAACCATTATACCAGCCATCTTCAAGTTCGCTTTCCTGGAGTCCCATGGCAATATGCGCCCAGACTGGGTTTCCACCGGGGATTTCTTCAAGTCCGGATAGCTTGGCATAATGAGCATCAACTGCTGCCTTAGAAGCAAACACCAACGCCAGCATCACTGCTGCCAGAATCAGATTCTGGACTATTGGAGCTGCCACAGGGGATGGCTCTTTTTGGCTTATTTTGCCTTCCAGGGTGCTTCCCAGAAGAATCATCAGCAGCGCAATCAGCGTCACTTCGCAGTTTGTCTTGATGAGGATCGATATTGCTATGAATACGGCGGAGATAAGGCCATATCTCTTTTGCCCTCTCTTCACATATAGTACCATAGCATACAGTGCGATGGTCTGGGGCGCCATGCTCAGGATATCGCCGTAAACATAGGTTACGTAGTTATAGAAAAACAGCGCGCCACACGACAGGATCGCCACGATGCCGCAAACCACCTTATCTTCGAAAAATTCCCAGGTAAGCTTATAGATCAGGAAGATGGTAATAAGGATGCTGACTAATTGCAGCAAATCCCAGGCAATGTAATTGCTCTTTCCAAATATCGTGTACATGATCTGGCCAAATCCCACGTATCCAAGCTGGAACGGCCAGGTGTTGATATATCTGCCCGGTATGGTCAGCTCCGAATAGTCACCTTCCATGAACTGGTTGATTATCTTATCCAGCGTCATGGAATCACTGACTGGGATTGGTCTAATACCAAATATCAGTAGAAGGCAGTAGGCTGTTATAACACCCAGGCCAATGCCTGTCATCAGCTTGTTCTTCTCGAACACTCCGCGCTTGTACAGCAGAGTCAGCACCGCGAATACCAGCACCAGGAACACTATAAGTAGCGGAATATTCTCTTTTCCATAATGAGGCCAGTCCTCATTGCTGCCGTAGTCGTAGTAGATCGTCGTAACCGAACTCACCACCAACACTATCGCTGCGCCTACAAACAAGCACACTGCTATTATGTAGTTAAATATGTCTAAA
>JAEEGL010563756.1_pt1 | contig 10408 bp, 10 predicted proteins | sample 9134231 | NCBI WGS metagenome assembly JAEEGL01 (sample SAMN16246548, study PRJNA631951) | gut metagenome | biome: gut microbiome; feature: rumen; material: fiber-attached | host: Bos | place: Iran: Karaj | collected 2018-10
AACTGGCTCTATCCAAATTGTACTAGCATTCTTGGTTGCCCATCCTGTATCTTCCATGCCCATAAAAGCAACCCAAGAAACAAAATACAAGTTCTTGAAAATATATTCTGCCAGTTGGGATAGTCGATAATAATTTAGTTTGTTGACAACTACTCTCAATTCAATGTGGATACCTTCGTCCGCAAGGTTGTATAAACCAAGCATCGTTTCGTTGAAAGCTCCTTTCGCACCTGCTATTATGTCGTGATCACGGAAATAATCCGAATGTAAAGGTACGCCAACAAAGACCTTGTCGCCACCTGCAACTTTCAGTTGATGGGTGAAGTCGTTATTTATGAATGTACGTCCGTTGCTGAGTATATGAATGTCAGTAGAAGGCAACTCTTTTCGAACAAGAGTGATGAGATCAATGAAGCGATTCCCGGCCAGGGTTGGTTCACCACCTGTAATACACACGACCTTCGTTTCTTTTGGTGCAGATTTGATGAGTTTGACGTTCTGATTATAAAAGAAATTGAAATCGTTACCTTGTTGGGGCGGCTGACAACACATGATGCAATGGTTGTTACATTGGTTTGTAACAAACAACACATTGCTGTTGGAGTCTATTTCAAATCTCTCTTTCATTTCACCCATCTTCTAAAAATTGGCAACACTTCTTTACCTCGTTCAACAATCAGAGAAAGGAGATGTTCGATAATCGCTTTATTCTTCTCACAAACCATTGATGTAGGTCTGAAGCCGTACATGTCTCCCTGTGTAGAATGATGCCGTACAGGGTCTGCTCCGCAATAAGTTTTTATTGGGCATGAAGAGCAACCAGCCAAAACTTCATTTGCCCAAACCTTACCCATCTTCTTTGCAACTGAACCACAGAACACATCCTCATATCTGTTAGTCACTTTGCCCAAACGGAAACTGAAGTCACGTACTTCTGCCAACATTCTCGATTCATCAGAAGCATATACGTAGCCATCATAGTTGTAAACTATCACAGAATTAATTGTCCCGGCAGGCGATTGTAAATCAACAAAACCTGTAGTGTATGGAGTAAGCATCTTTCTCAATATGATAGAAGCGTATTCCTCACGACAGAATAATCCCTGCATATTCAACTCTATGATATAATCAAGAGCTTTCTTGTAGAAATCGACAAATCTCCGGTTGTATTTCTTCCAATCATCATTTTGGGCTGCAAGTCCATAAGGATTGAGGGCACGCAGAAAAATACCGTTAAAACCGTCTTTGACATACTCATCAACTATTTCTTTGGGATAGTCAAGAGCCAGTTCTGATGTGGTCATCAGAGCAGAAACGGCATCATTACCCAAGGCACAACGAGCCTTATTGATTCCAGCAATGGTCTTCTCGTAACTATCTTCTCGTCCACGGTTATTGTTGTGAATATACGATGGACCATCAAGCGATGTAGAAATTAGGATGCTATGCTGTTTGCAGAGTTCCAATAATTCATCAGAAAGAGTTCTGCAATTGGTGCATAAGACGTAGGTTAACTTGCGATTCTCAACCTTATTGATTTCTTCTGCGGTTTCTATTCCATGCCTAATTAGGTCGATTTCCAAACTAGGTTCACCTCCTTGGAACTCCATAGTTAGGTGGGGGGATGGTGACTGGAACATCATCTGGACTGAAGCCGTCATGTCTTCTATAGACATTGAACAATGCTTGCTTAGCTCCTCTTGACTTGAGGCCTGACAATAGGTGCAATTCTGGTTGCACCGAAGGGTGAGGACAAAGATGTGCAAAGATGTCTTGTCATCAAGGAATCCTTTCTTTGTCCTTAGCCTTGAAGCATAAATATCCAGCAAAGACGGTAACACTTCTTCTGTAATGAAAAAGTTGGAAACCAGCGACTTGTATAAATCTTCGTCGAAAATGGAATGATTGACAACAGACCGTGCCGTACCAATTGGAGCAATTATAAAATCCCCCAATTCATTTATCAGAACTTCGTGGTTTGAAATTGTGATAAAATTAAATGGTAACAGCGCATAATTTCTCATTCTAATATTTCTTCTTCGGTCAATTCGTCAAACTCACTAAACGCTTTAGCGTATAGGATGGTTTTAATATCCTTTGTCTCTTGGTCAATCTGTTCGCGTAACTTGTAATCGTTTAATTTCTGAAAGAATTCAAGACGAAACTGTTTTTCGTCTGACACATTATCAATAGTCAATGTTTCTATAGACTCCTGTAGGGAACGTTGTATTGTATATTGGTTGGAAAACCAATATACTACAGTTGATATACAACTATCAGAAAATATGTTTCTATCAATGTCTAGTGTCATTTTTTGAAATTCTTAAGTTTAGTGATGGTTTGTGTATCAGGAATACCTGTAACTTCCAATTGGTTATATGCTTGGAACATCTTTAATGCCATAGCCACTTCACCATTGAAAACGGCATTGCCTGATTTATATTCTAACTTTGAGGATTCTGGGGCATAACCTGCTGCTGTCAGAAGTTTTACAAGCTGTGACACATCATATCCCGTTGTTCCTTCTGTTATGTCACGGAAACCTAAATCGATAGTTGTTTTACTCTCGTCCCACGTCTGAAGTGCAATAGAAGTTGTATTATCAACAGTACCAGAAGGTGTGAGGCCAGCATCTCGCTGAAAATGCTTAATTGCTGCCGACATATTAGCATCATATAGTGAATAGCCGGATTTCTTAGTTACAGAATTCCGTTTCAAATAGTACTTGGAAACAAGTAATTCAGCCAGTTTGTTGACATCAGCACCGTAAATTCCAGATTTGATGGTACGATCTCCTAAAGAGTAATCCGCAGCAGTTTTTGTGGGTGCTGAATATAGTCCGTTAATACGTGATGAACTCGATGAGCTACTTGAACGACTAGACGAACTGCTCGAATAGTGAGAAGTGTGAGAACTTGAATAGTGAGACGAGTGAGAACTATGACCACCACCCCCAGAATAATGTGAGCGGTGACTACTATGAGAGCGATGTCCATTTACCATAGACATACGACCTGTGGGACTGATTTTGACTACATTCTTATAGATGCGGTGTTTGATTTCGCCAATTTGGTCACTGTCATCATCTTCAGGTTCAAAACTCGGAAGAAATGGGTTCTGTGCTTTAGCTTCCGTATGCATAAGAGACATAACGGAACTAAGAAGAATGGACTTCAATATTTTCTTTGTAATCTTGCTCATTGTTCCTTGTTTTTTATGAATTTCAACCAATAGTCATCTGGAGAGAGTTCCAGAAGCTCGTCCAATAGTTTCTTTCCATCTTCATTCAACTTACCGTTATTTGCTGACACATTGAGAATCAAGGTGTTCCTTCCATTATCCACTTTGCTGTCTATTTCTGTTTCAACTCCATTGAGCTTTTCTTGAAGACGAGTGCGCTCAGAAGAAGGAATGTCTAATTGCAGTTGTTTTTGTAAGGCATTCTTCGCTTGTAGAAGACTTGGATTGTCTGTTTTACCTTTCTCAATCAGTTTGTCTGTGACCTCTTCCATTTTTTGGAAAGCATCTTCTTTGTAAGAAGAACTGTTAAAGGCATCGTAGTTTGTATAGGCTTCTGAATATGACACAAGTGCCTGGTCATATAAACCAGAGGACATGAAAGAGTCGCCTTTTTGTACCGTCTGATTAAAAGCATCAATATCTCCTAATGATGACACATAAGAAGTACCATACGCTCCACCAATGAGCAGAGTTGTGGCAACAGCTGCAACCTTAGTATAGGCTTTACGCTTCAGAGAGGAGGTGTCTTTGTAATGTGCCTGTAAGACTTTCTCTTTTTCTTGAATGCACCAATCAGCATCATTTGTTTTTAAAGCGTCACTTAGAAGCTTTATCTTACCTTCTACAAGAGAGAGCTTTGTAAGGGCTGATGCAGGGTAATATGCAGAAGTCTTGGCAGGAATAACCAGCAATGTGTCTAATAATCTGCGATACTCTTTCTTCTGGGCACTCAGCTCTCCTTTTAAATCAGAAATCGTATTTGTCTTGTTGGTATGTTTCGTGGAAGAGGATGCAGTGGTTTTATTTCCAGAAGCATATTTGGGGACAACGGTGGATGTACCGAGTCCGTACACTATTGATGCCAACAAGTATGTAACAATGTCCTGTTGGAATCCATAGTTCTGGCATATTTCTGTTGTGTACGAATTTACTTTCAGATTCCAGTCCTTCTTTACACTCAACAATTTTTCGCCATATCCTGCTTTCAACAACGTCCTGAGAACAGGCTTGGCGGCAGGAAGATCGTCAAAAGAAGCGACATCATCAAGAATGTTTGACAATCTAATACTCTTGACAATATCATTTCCATATTGCTGAATGACTCCCTTGATAGACTCGGGCAGTGTCTTATTTTGCTTCGCCATTTTCACATAAGTCTTTAGAAATACTAAGTGACAATTGTTGCATTAAAGCGTCATGCTTCAGTAAGAGCTTTGTTCGTCCCTCTTTTGCCCTCTCAATATCTTGACGAGCATAGTCTGCTTCGATTTTATCCTTCTCGGAATAGTTCTCAGTTATTTCTACATGATGGAGCTTTTGCGTAAGTTTCTCAATACGGCTGTCTGTGGCATGAATATTGTTAGTTACCAAATTTATTTGGTACTGAATAAAATCTGCAATATGAGTTCGCAGGGCATCCATATCATATACGAAAGCAACTGACATATCGTCTTTACTTCCGATAGCACTTAACTGAGGAAGTTCTTCCTCTATAGACTTGATTGTTGTCTCACGTCCTTCATTGACAAGCATCTTTACTACCTGAATATAGAAGTTTGTTAGATTCTCAATCTCGCCAAAAGAGTCATCTAATCCGTCTGAGCCTAAGAATACGGCCATTGGGAAATGACCATCTCCTTGATAACAATATCTAAACTCATTAATAGCTCCAGAGTCACAAATCGATGTCGTTTTATTTAAAAAGCAGCGATCATCCCAAGGAATAGGCTCCATCCACAATGGTTTCTCTTGGAAGGAAATACATTTGCCGTCACCTAAATGAAATGCGAACCAATATGTTGGCATTTGAACATACACCATAAGTGTACATCCATAAATCTTTTCCAACTTTATTCCTCGTTTTAAATCTTCCAAATATATCGAATCAACATGCTCTGTTTCCCATATGCTAATAGGAGTATTAGTAGCATGCTCTACAATTCTATTGTTCCACTGGAATATGATGGACGAAAAAAGTTGTCGGAACGCAATGTCAATTGGTTTTTGTTTCTTGATAGGTTCATCAGATGAATCTTCTTCTAAAGCGATAGCCTCCTCTGCCGTATATGGCTTCCCCTCAAATAGGCTTTGATCGATGGAGACAATAAACTGACGGACTGCTTCCAGAGTTACCTCTGCTGCGTATTTTGCGCCAATGTCGCTCCTAAAATAGCGATCGCCACCATGGCCATCACAGACAATGGCTATAGACATGCCATTATCAATAACAGCACTATACGAAAAGTCTTGACACGGCTTGCTCGAAGCCTTATGACTTTCTCCTTGGCATGAGAAATTGTAGCACTCTATCATTTATCCCCAATCATCAATATATTGGCTACTGTCAACTGTAGAGGTCGAATCTGATGATTCTGCACCATCAATATTTTGGGTAGCATCTTGAATGTCCTTTACGACTTGTTCCTGTTTCGTCGTCTCACCAGCAGTACTGCTCTTGCTGCCTATTTGTGAAGATGTAACGGCAACAACCCTGATGATTTGCTTCAGTGCATCTATATTGTGGACTGTAATAACCGCTTCTGATGAACCTGTAAAGTCTTTCAGAACATCTTTGTCTGCATCGTCGCCAATAGCAATTGCAATTTTAATAGCAGACTTGAACCAATTATTAGCTTTCAACTTAGCCAAACCTGTGTTGTAGTCATCTGTCGGACCGCCATCGGAGAGGAGGATTATTGCAGGGGCAAAAGACCCACTGGCAGATTGCATAAAACCACCTGAACGCGACAGCTTTGATGCTAATTCAGAACAAGCTGCACCTAATGACGTTAACCCGCTTGCTGCCACATCTTGCCAGATGAAATCTTTAGCAAGTTTTGGCTCGTCATACAGCCAGTTAACTCCATTGGAGAATTCCAAAGCAGCAACTTTGATTTCTGCGTCAGGATTGGTTTCTGAGATGTCATTAAGCATTGGTAGCACGTTAACAACTGCATCGTTTACTGCACCAATTTTGTTTCCTTCCATACTGCCAGAAGTGTCAATCAGGAAGAAAAGTGTCATCGTTCTACGAGGAACACTTACGGTTTCGTCTAAAAGTCCCATATTATTACTATTAAAAAATTGATATTATGCAATTACTTCACCTTTCGCTCCTGTAGCACCTTTGATGCTGGAGCCAAATGATATTTTCAAGCCATTCAAGATAGGCAAGAATTCATTGGGTTTGACAACTTTTACCTTTCCACTAGGAGTATCTACATTCCAACTGGACTGAGTCAGATTCCTAATCACAAGAAGATTTTTGTCTGATGGGAAGAAATCAACCTCTGCATCGGGTATGTTGTCATTATCTATATATAGTTTTGTTCCAGCTGTCAAAATTAAATTTCTATTATTTAGCTTGAGTCGTTTTGTGGTGTCTATATCTTTGCCACAGTTAATACATTTATGATTATTTTCATCTATGTCCACAAATGTTTCTTCATGACAATGAGGGCAGACAACTAACTCGTCACGCACTTTCGAGATTATTCTTTCCCATTCCTGCTCAATCATACGAGCATTAGGATTCCTCAATTTTTCTTCATTAAACTGTTCAATGAAAACTTTTCTGAGTAATGACGGAAACAATGGCCATCTCTTTATAACATTTTGATGCACTCCTCTAACCGGTAAGTTGGACTTGTCTGATGGGCAATAGATGAACAAAGCCTCACTCCCATAAAATCGTTTTTCAAATGCCTCAGTCATGCAAGGACAAGCTACAACCTTGGCTCCTTCAAAAGGGTGGTTCGCAAAGAAGAGCATGAATAGGATTACCGAGAGAGAGAAACGGTCACTATACTTATCGGGGACTCCTCCAGAAACTATTTCAGGAGCCATATAGCGAGCCTTCCCCATGATGCCAGATTTCTCTCCTTGTGGCATAACGTTATCATTATCACAGATAAGGACATCTCCATCGGTAGGGCGAATAAAGAAATTGCCATCATTTAAATCTTGATAGCTATAGCCAAAACGATGGAGCATCATAAAACCGTTGCAAATCTTCATTGCCGCAGCAAGCATTGCATTAAACGACTTAAAATTCTTGCGTGCGAGCAAGTAATTTCCAAACTCGAAATAGTCGCTGGGGCGGAGCTTCATAATGTAGCCATAGCTGCCATTTTCCTGTAATGTCAGATATTCAGGCCAAATGAATGCGTCAGATGGCGCTCCTTGCCGAATGTTACGTTCCAAGTTTTTATAAAACCTTTCATCTGGTGGGTTGAGATACCATTTCAAAGCCATCTTTTGACCATCCAAATCGACAAGATAAACAATACCTTGCCCACCACGTCCAAGTTCTTTTATAACAGTTGCCTGACTTCCAATAGTCAGATTTACTTTTGTTCCATTTTGTAGTTCCATAGTTCTCTTTGAATTAATATCCACCTCCTCTTAGATTAAATGTTTCTGCTGCTTGTAAGACTCCTGACTGATGGCAGCTTGGGCAGGTTACTCTTTCCTGGCCATGCCAACAAACAACTGAGCCACAATTGCCACAGATATAAAATCGTTTCTCCCCACAGTGTGGGCATCCAGGAAATTTGTCATCTAAAGATATGGTGCCATGTACATGCTTACTGTCGAAGCCTTCACGATGAGCCTTAGCTTTATCTATTTTGAAGGCCCAAACAAACTTAAGATCTCCCCGAAGTGGATCTACCGTAATCCCAAATGGTTTCCTTGTTTCCTCGCACTGTGCAAGTATAGCAAATGCTTCATTGCTAAGTTTTGTTATATCCATGATGGTAGCAATAATTTTGGTCTGTTCGTAATAATTCTTCGATTCCAACTCCAAGACATTTGGAGAACTGAATAAGTGTTTCAACATTTGGCTGGGACACATTCGTCACCCACTTAAACTCTGTTTCAGAATCTTTGCTAAGTTGTTCTGCCAGCCATTTGTTTGTTCTCTTTTTCTCAGCCAGCATCACTTTGATTCTGTTTAAGTCTTTTAATCTCATTTTTTTATGTATATAATGTGCAAAGGTAATGATTTTATCTGAATCAGTTGAAGTTTTACAGTTATTTTTTCGATTTCTTCGTAAAAAAACGATTGCTACGCAATAAAAGTGTATCTTTTGGAGCTAATAATGAACCTTTGGGTAAACTGTCTCTGGAAAAGGGCGATAGGGTGAAATCCCCACTATACTTTAGGAAAAATCCCCCCTCGGTTTAGGAGTAATCCTTTGCGAGGGGGCTTTTTTCGCCCTATCTTTGCACCAGAGAAAACAACAAAATGTATCACTCTTTAAAAACATACGACTATGAAGAAAATGATGACCCTGGCAGTGTTGATGACGATAGCCATCCGTGCCGCAGCTATGACATACACCGAGGCTCGCACCGAAGCCCTGTTCCTCAGCGACAAAATGGCCTATGAGCTGGGCTTGAGCAATGAGCAGTTCGATGCTGTGTACGAAATCAACTTTGACTACTTCTATAGCGTCAACGGCCGCTATGATGTGAGTGGAGCCTACTGGAGCCGTCGCAATCTCGACCTGAGCTATGTGCTTACGGCCTATCAGTACAACCTCTATACCTCGATGGACTACTTCTACCGTCCGCTCGACTGGTACAATGGCACTTGGCGTTTCACGGTCTATGGCCGCTACACCAACCGCAACTACTTCTATCGCACTCGTCCTACGGTCTATGTGACCTACACGGGGGGCAGAAACCACTACACCAACAGCTATTACGCCGGACGCTCGTTCAACAAGCCGACGACGAATCATGGCAACAGGCCTGCCAACCATGGTAACACAGTGACCCGTCATGGGACCTCTCATAACAACGTGAATGGCACGCGCAACCACGGTCAGGTGTTCGACCACAACAACGGCAACACCGCTCGCAGGAGCAACACGACTACGGCACCCCGCGCCACGCACAAGTAAACGCCTTACGGCACTCTGACCTCCCTCGGGAGGGACTCAATATACCACCAAGGCCCCGGAATCCGTTCCGGGGCTTTTTTAGTTCGCTCAGCATAAGTATCGGTTAATGGCTCTGCCTTGAGATCACAATGTTCAAGGTTCCCTGTTCAACGCTCATTGTCGAACATTCCTAAAACTTTTTCGACAATGGGGGCCATGTCGTAATAATGGTATTCTGCGAGACGGCCGCCGAAGATGACGTTTGGTTCGCGTGAGGCCAGCAGGGCATACTGGGAATACATCTTTGAGTTGCGCGCGTCGTTGACGGGATAATATGGCTCCATGCCTTCCTGCCACTCGGTGGAGAATTCGCGGGAAATGACGGTTTTGGGCACGTCGTAAACCTGCTGGCCGAACATCTCGAAGTGTTTGTGCTCGATGATGCGCGTCCACGCCACGGTGTCGTCGGTATAATTCACCACGGCATTGCCTTGGTAGTTGGGGGTGTCGAGCACTTCGTGTTCAAACGATACGGTGCGGTAGTTGAGGTGACCGAAACAGTAGCCGCAATACTCGTCTATCTTGCCGGTGAAGACGACGGTTTTGGCCTGTTCTTCCCAATGACGACGTTCTTCAAAGAAATCGGCGTTGACGACGGTGTCGCTACCGGCGAGCAACCCCTCAATCAGCCGGTTGTAGCCGCCGATGGGGATACCTTGGTAGCGGTCGGTGAAATAGTTGTTGTCGAACACCAGGCGGACGGGAAGGCGCTTGATGATGAAGGCGGGCAGCTCGGTGCATTTACGGCCCCATTGTTTCTCGGTATAGCAGCGGATGAGCCGTTCGAAGATGTCGCGGCCAACCAACATGAGGGCTTGCTCTTCCAGGTTCGCGGGCTCGCGGCCGTTGAGGGCTTTCACGGCCTCGGCTTTCTGCTCTTCAATCATGGCGGCGGCCTCGGCGGGGGTCTTCACGCCCCACATCTGGTAGAACGTGTTCATGTTGAACGGCAGGTTGTACAACTGACCGTGGTAGTTGGCTACTGGCGAGTTGGTGAAACGGTTGAAGGGCACAATGTTGTTGACGAAGTCCCACACACGCTGATTATTGGTGTGGAAGATATGGGCGCCGTATTGATGCACATTGATTCCTTCCACCTCCTTGCAGTAGAGGTTGCCGCCCAATTGGGGGCGTTTGTCAATCACTAAGCAACTTTTGCCTTGCTTGGTGGCCATGTGGGCAAACGTGGAGCCAAATAGGCCTGAACCTACAATCAGATA
>JAEEGL010806968.1_pt1 | contig 10408 bp, 8 predicted proteins | sample 9134231 | NCBI WGS metagenome assembly JAEEGL01 (sample SAMN16246548, study PRJNA631951) | gut metagenome | biome: gut microbiome; feature: rumen; material: fiber-attached | host: Bos | place: Iran: Karaj | collected 2018-10
AGAAGCCTGCATCAGCTGCGCCTACAGCAAACTTGACGACAAGTGCAGCAACAAGCAGTGCACATGAGGCAAACCAGCTGATCTTCTTTGGAGCATTTAAGTTCATAGTGCATTTCCTTTCTTTATAATATGGATTAATTATAAACCACAAATGAAGATTAGGTTAACTTAACATTTAAGTTTATATTCAAATAAGCTCCAATAACCATATTAGTTTTGATTTGTGATTTGAAAATACAGCAATCGAGCCAGAATTCTACTCTATTGCTGTATTTTTTAATTTATTTCTGACACTGTAACTGCATTCTCAAAGCTAAAAAACATTAGAAAAGAATCTTTAAGGATTTATTGTTATTTCCAATCAAACAATACTGCTGTGCGGTTTATAATTGATATTAAGGAAGGCATATATATCATGAGGAAGAATATTTTATCTCAAAGAAAACCGAAGTTGATCAGAAAAATGGTTTCATTTTTATTATTGGTGATAAGTGTAATTAATTTGCTTGATCCGGCTATAATAAAGGCTCAGAACAGTGAACAGAAAGTCGTAAGAGTCGGATGGTATGAATCGGCCTTCCATCATACGGACCAGTTTGGCAGGAAATCAGGCTATGGTTATGAATATCAGCAGCGTGTAGCAGTTTTTACGGGCTGGACCTATGAGTATGTCGAGGGCAGCTGGTCGGAACTTTTTGAAATGCTCGTAGAAGGAAAGATTGATCTTCTGAGCGATGTTTCGTATACGCCTGAAAGAGCAGAAAAGATTCTTTATTCAGCGCTGGGAATGGGTTCGGAAGACTACCATGCTTTTATCGCACCTGACAATACAGAAATAAGACCGGATGATTTCTCTACATTTAACGGCAAACGTGTCGGTGTAAATAAAAACAGTATTCAGGAACAGCTGTTTGTCGAATGGACAGAAAACCATGATGTCCATCCGCAGATAATCGAACTTTCCGCCAAAACTCCTGAGCTGCTTGAGATGCTGGCAAACGGAGAGATCGATGTGCTTGTCACTCTTGATACCTATGGCAATTCAGCGGATGTTGTTCCGGTATGCAAGATAGGATCTTCAGATTTTTATTTCGGCATCAATAGGAACCGTCCGGACCTGAAAAAAGAACTTGATATTGCCATGAACAGGATGCTTGAAAACAATCGTGACTTCAATCAGCAGCTTACCGAGAAATTTCACAAATCAAGTGCTGTCAACAGCTTCCTTACAGCAGAGGAAACAGAGTGGCTGAAAGGCCATGGCATTATCAGAGTCGGCTACAGAGATGACTTTCTTCCTTATAGCGACTTTGACGCAGAAAACAATACGCTTGTTGGAGCATTGGCTGATTATCTTGAATATGCCAGGACCTGTGAAAAAAATGCGGATCTCAATTTTGAAACCAGACCTTTTACGACGAGTGAAGAAGCGATAACGGCACTGAAGGCAGGCGAGGTCGACTGTATCTTCCCGATAAATCTGACGGCATACGATGCAGAACAGCTCGGTCTGATCATTACCGATCCTTTTGTCTCTACCGATATGTATGTGGCTGTAAGGACGGCTGATCATCTGGGTGTTTCTCCTGACATGGAAATGACGGTCGCTGTACTTAAAGGCCACCCTAATCACGAGACTTTTCTGAAGGACCATTTTCCAAACTGGAAGATCCAGTATCATGACAGCAGCGAAGAGAATTTCAAGGCTGTTAAATCAGGAGAAGCGGATTGTACACTGATAAGCAACTACCGTCTTAACAGAGTCAGTGATCTTTGCGTAAAGAATAAACTGTCGACTCTGACTACCGGAGAATCCATGGATCTTTGTTTTTCCATGAACAGAAAGGACGACAGTCTTTATTCGATCCTTAACAAAATAATAAAGCTATATCCGGATACGGCCATCAATTCCTCACTTACAGGCCATTCTTTCCTTGACAAGAAGGTCACATTCACTGATTTTATAAGAGACAATCTGCTTTATGTCACTATGGGTGTGGTGATAATAGCTCTAATTATCATGGTACTTTCATTAAGAAGCGCACGTTTTGAAGCGAACGCCAATGCCGGTCGTCAGCTTATCTTGGAAACGGAAAAAGATTCTCTGACAAGTCTGTATAACTGGAACTTCTTTATCGCATATGTAAATAGGCTCTATCATGAACATCCGCAAAAGCAGATGGATGCAGTGGTGATAAACATTGACCGTTTTCATTCGATAAACGACATGTACGGACGTGACTTTGGAGATAACGTTTTAAGCACCATGGGCAAAGAGATTCATGACTTCCTTGATGAAAATGAAGGAATTGCCTGCCGTGCCGGTGCAGACCGCTTTGATATCTACAGCCTTCACCGAGAAGACTGGCAGAAAGTACTTGACCGCTTCCAGAATGTAATCAATGAGCTTTCCGATCGTGCCAGTATTCGGCTGCGCATGGGCGTCAAACCGTGGCAGGAAGAAATGGAACCTGTACTGCAGTTTGATAGAGCACGTATTGCCTGCAACAGCATAAGAGGTGACCACAAGACACAGATCGTAATCTACGATAAAAAGATGGACCAGAAAGAAAAACGCGAACAGAGACTTCTCAATGATCTGCGCATGGCCCTTGAACAGAAACAGTTCCAGGTATGGTATCAGCCAAAATACAATATCAAGTCTGATCCTCCTGAATTGGCAAGTGCTGAAGCCTTGACCCGCTGGGTACATCCGGAACTTGGTATCATTTCTCCGGTTGAGTTTATTCCGCTATTGGAAAGCAGCGGCCAGATTACAATGCTTGATCATTTTGTATGGGAAGAAGCTGCTAGAAATATTGCCCGCTGGCGTGAGAAATTCGGGGTAAGACTGCCGGTATCAGTCAATCTTTCTAGGGTAGATGTATTCGACCCGAATCTGATCAGTGTTCTTGACGGCATTATCAGAAAATACGAACTTGATCATAAGGATTTCAAGCTTGAAGTAACGGAATCGGCATATACGGAAAATGCCGATTATCTGATAAAGGTTATTGAGAAACTGCGTGAGATCGGCTACGAGATCGAGATGGATGATTTCGGTTCGGGCTATTCTTCTTTGAATATGCTTTCATCAATGCCGATAGACATCCTGAAGATGGATATGGCGTTTGTCAAGAATATTGAACGCAACGAAGAAGATTACCATCTTGTAGAACTCATACTCGATATAGCCAGATATCTTAATGTCCCGGTCGTAGCGGAAGGCGTCGAAACGGAAAACCAGTTGAGACTTCTGAAGGATGCCGGCTGCGATATAGTTCAGGGATTCTATTTTTCAGGTGCTCTCAAAGCCGAAGAATTTGAAGAGAAGATAATCAAGAAACAGCGTTCTTAGAAAGCGTAAGCAGATATGAATAATAAAACAAATAATAATGACGGCATATCACTTAAGAACGATACATCTTTTGCTGATAATCGGAGCAGTGATAATCTCTGCTTTAATGCTATTTTCGACCTTTCATCTTACGAAGAACTTTAAAAATCTTACCGAGGCATCTGAACAGCAGATCGAATTGAGAAAAGCCGCAAGAGAACTGATGGATGCTTCGGATTATCTTACGGAAAAAGTCCAGCGATTCACCGTTATGGGAGACAGGCGTTTTCTCGATGAATACTTTGAAGAAGCGCTGATCGCAAATCACCGCGAAGAAGCAGTTCAGAAGATGAGTGAAGGCAAAGGTGCAGGCGAAGCCCTGTTAAAACTTGAGAAAGCCATGGATGGCTCTCTGGAGTTGATGAACAGGGAATACTATGCCATGAAACTCGTGATTGAGGCTTAGGGATCGAAAACTATGAAAAGATCCTTGATTCCGTTAAACTCTCAAAGGAAGACGAATCTCTTTCAAAGACCGACAAGATGCTTCTGGCTTCGAAAATGGTCCAGGATGAAGAATACTTCACAAAGAAAGACTATATCAGGGAAAACATGAGGGCCAGTCTTGATGAATTGGAGAAAATGGCTTACGATACGGATGCTTCAGCTCTTGCTTCTTTAAAAGATGAAATGATGCTTGTGCGCCTTGTTATCATGCTTCAGATTGCAATCATGATCTTCATGGTCTGGCTGACATCACGTCTTGGAATCCATCCGATTCTTGATGCTGTAGACCAGATCAAAGCAGACAGCACCATACCTGAAAAAGGAGCCAATGAGTTCCGCTATCTTGCCCGTGCCTACAACAGGATGTATGAAGTCTATAAAAAGAGTCTGGAACATCTCAATTTCAAAGCCTCTCATGATGAACTGACCGGCGCATACAACCGGGCTGGTTATGATCTTCTGATGTCGGGCATTGATCTGAAAAATACATATATGATGCTTTTTGATGTCGACAATTTCAAAGGCATCAATGATACATATGGGCACGAGATCGGAGATAAGGTACTGATTAAGCTTGTTAAGGCAATGAAGAGGAATTTCCGTTCCGATGACTATGTATGCAGAATCGGGGGCGATGAGTTTGTGGTGCTGATGGTCCATTCCACAGATGCCGATCATGATCTGATCATTCAGAAGAGAAACAGAATCAACAGGGATCTGGCTGATAGGGATGACGGATTGCCGGCTGCTTCAGTAAGCGTCGGCATCGTTCATGGCAAAGAGGCTATAGATGCCGAAAACCTTTTTGTAAAAGCTGATGAAGTGATGTATCAGTCAAAACAGAAAGGCAAGAATACATATACTTTTTTCAGCAGATAGGACATTGTCTGCTTAATGACGTTTTTGTCTTGGCTAAAAACATTTATATCTGCGCGGTTATACAAAGCCGTTTCTGATTAAAACAGATGTTGAACATCTGTTTTTATATTTGGTGAAGATACCTGAAGGCCTAGATTAATGACACTCCATTTTTCCTAAAATGTTTTAAAATGAAATTATGAAACTGGTGATATTTGGCTGCGGTAAGATCGCCAACAGAATAGCAAAATCATGCAGGCTGGTGGAAGGACTTGATCTGGTCGGTTTTGCCTCAAGAGATCCGCAAAGAGCCAGAGAATATTGCGAAACGTATAATTGTGTGCAATACGGTGACTATGATCACTTTCTTAACAGTGATGCCGATGCGGTATATATCGCTACCTACAACGGTTCGCACTATGAACTGATTAAAAAATGTCTGGAGCACGGGAAGAATGTCATCTGTGAAAAGCCGATGCTGTTTTCCATCAGGGATAATCATGAACTTTTTGCATTGGCAAGGAAAAATGATGTTTTGCTGATGGAGGCATTAAAATCTGTCTTTCTGCCTGTTAATCAGAAAGTAAAACAGATGATAAAAGATGAAGTGTTCGGTGATGTCAAAGAGATCTATGCGGCATTTATGAGAAACGGCAGCCATGGTGAAGACCACTGGATCAATGATCCGAAATACGGCGGAGCCTTAGCTGATCTTGGCTCATACTGCATCGGAACGATGAATTTTATCATGGACAAAGAACCGCTGCTGATTGAAAAGACCTCAAACAGAACGGCAGATAAAGCCGAAAGCACAGCTCATGTAATACTTGATTATGGTGGAGTAAAGGGAAGAGCCAGCGTTTCAAACAGCGAAGATGGTGACAACTGTCTGCTGATCAGGGCCGATAAGGGGTATATCAGAGTCGAGAATTACTGGAAGACCGGTAAAGGCTATTATGAACTTGATGGCTATGGATATGAGTTCAATGAGGAATGCATATCAGACTTCTATTATGAACTCAGACATTTCAATGAGCTGGTTGATCGTCATATTAAAGAATCGGATATCATGAATGAAAAAGCATCAGAGAATATATTGAAGATTACAGTTGAGTAAAGGAGAGGAAAATGATCATTCAAAGCAAGAAAGTCTATTTTGAAGAAAAACTTCAGCCTAAGCAGATCGAAATCAGACAGGACAGGATCGTTGGTGTCTATCCGTACGGACTTTTCAAGGCAGATGTGGATTATAAGGATCTTGTCGTCATGCCCGGCCTAATCGACGTTCACAACCACGGATATAACGGGCTGGAATCCAATACGGCGACCAGAAAGTGGCTGAAGGAATGGACGGAGTATCTGCCTAGCGAAGGTGTTACTTCGACCCTGGCAACCATTTCATCTTTCCCTAAAGAGGGACTGATCAAGGCTTTGAAGGTTATCGGAAACTATATTGATAAGGACAACAGGACCGGCACACATATTCTCGGTGTCTATGAAGAAGGACCGTTCATTTCTTCCGGCAAGGAAAGAGGCGCCCAGAACCTGGAGAACCAGATCATTCCTGATCGCCAGGTTATTGACGAGTTTAACGAAGCCTGCAACGGTCATCTGATCTATGTGATGATTGCCCCGGAAATGCTGAAGGGCAATTATGATGTCATTGATTACTGCGTTTCCAAGGGCATGAAAGTCGCTTTGGGGCATACAGGTGCCACATTTGATAGCTGCAGGGAAGCAATTGAACACGGAGCCATCAGTTTTACGCATACCTTCAACGGCATGAAGGGTCTGCATCATCGTGAACCCGGCGTTGTCGGAGCGGCGATGTATTTCGATCAGTGCTACACCGAATGCATCTGCGATGATATTCATGTCAATAAATATGCTGCGAACATTCTGGCAAGAATCAAGGGCAAGGATAAGCTGATTCTCATCACCGATTCAGTCAACATCAAGGGTTTGAAGCCCGGCATCTATCACTTCAACAAGAAGAACCGTACAACGACGATCACCAAGGAAGGCGTAGGCTATATTACCGGTACTGATACCCTGGCCGGTTCATGCCACAGGCTCAATCATATCCTGGATCTGGCTGTCAATACTGCCGGCATCGATCTGGTTACAGCACTCAATGCCGTGACGATCAATCCGATGAGGATGCTGGGTATAAATGATCGCGGTCTGATCAAGGAAAACTATAAGGCTGATATCGCAGTCTTTGATAAGCGATTCAACAATAAGGCAACATATATTGACGGAAAGTTATTCGAGGAGAAATAAAATGGTAAATCTGAATGGTATCGTAACAGAAACAAGAAATGAGAAAACAAAAGAAATCGATCTGTTGAGCGTTAAGGAAATCCTGAGAATCATGAATGAAGAAGATCTCAATGTCGTGGCAGCGATCAAGAATGCCATCCCGCAGATCGAAGCATTGATCAACGAGACGATAAAGGCCTATAAAAACGGCGGCAGGATCATCTATCTTGGTGCCGGAACGTCCGGAAGAATGGGACTTATGGACGCAGTTGAAGTTGTTCCGACTTTCAATTCGGAGCGTTTCATTGGGCTGATTGCCGGCGGTGATATGGCGTTCGTCAAGGCTGTCGAAGGCGCTGAAGATTCCAAGGAACTCTGTGTGAATGACCTGAAAGAACTTGATCTGAACGAAAAGGATTTTGTCATCGGCATTGCCGCCAGCGGCAGAACTCCATATGTCATAGGCGGGCTTGATTATGCCGGATCGATCGGCTGCAAGACGGGTTGCGTCTGTTGCAACTTCAATACGGAGATTGCCAAGCACTGCGATTATCCGATCGAGCTTAGTGCCGGTCCGGAAATCCTTACCGGTTCTACAAGACTTAAATCAGGAACCTGCCAGAAGATCGTACTGAACATGATCTCAACTGTAACTATGGTCAAGTCGAATAAGGTCTTTGGCAACCTCATGGTTGATGTCAGAGCGACCAATGAGAAGCTGGTGGAAAGATGTCACAGGATCGTCATGGAAGCTACAGGCTGTGATCACGATACAGCTCACAAGGCTCTTTCAGAAACAAACAACAGCTGCAAGGATGCGATCGTCATGGTCCTTCTGAATGTTTCGGCTGAAGAGGCCAGGAAAAAACTTGAAGCAGCTGAAGAAAATGTACGTACCGCTTTAAGTTAAAATAATAGTTGGAAATGGAAGAAAAGGGGAACAAAAAATATAAAGCCATCAGTATAAGAACTTTCGGTATCATGATGATCATAGTTGCATGCATCATGGCTTTTATCCTGCAACTGTCTATTCACAACGTCAAGGATGCCAGCAATCAGACGCAGGAATCCACTAATGACTATATTGACGGAGAACTGGCGCTGCTGGCTACCAAGAGCGATTCTGATTCAATGATTGAAAGAGTCAGAAGTTTTGTCTCGACCGGAAAGAAGGAATTTCTGGATGACTATATAGTCAATCTAAAAGACAATGAAGCAAGAGCCAAGACATTTGAAGAGACGACTCAGAAATTGAACAACACCACATCCTATATACATCTATTGAGTGCCATGGACCGGATTGATGAAATGATTGCGCTGGAGATGCATTCACTTAAACTGGCAATATCCGGTTACGGGATAAATGAGAAAGAGTATTCAAATGTACTTATTCTTCCTGAACTTACAGATGAGGAAAAGAAACTCAGTGATGCCGAAAAGATATCCAAGGCAAACGATCTGTTGCTCAATGATGAGTATCAGAAGATCCGCAGCAGTTTTGTAAAAGAAATAGATTTCTGTTTAAATGAGCTCACCGAGATTACCACGAGATCAAGGGAAGAGAACTACAGGATCATCGCGAATCTGCAGAACAGGCAGCGCATTGAAGTGACGATCTCTTTGATTCTGGTTATTCTGGATGTTTTGACATTCTGGATCTTTATCGTCAGACCGCTGAGCAGGAATACCCGTCATATCGATCAGGGTGAACTTCTTGAAGTCAAAGGTCTTGAAGAAGTTCAGATCATGGCTGATGCCTATAATCGCATGTATGAAAGAGTCGAAAAAGACAAGGAGAAGCTCAGCTATGAAGCAAGCCATGATTCTTTAACCGGTTTGCTTAACCGCAATGCCTATAACTTTTATATGAAGGAACTTGATGGCAAGGATTTCTGCTTTATCCTTCTGGATGTTGATGATTTCAAAGGCTTCAATGATACGTTCGGTCATGATATGGGAGACAGAGTCCTGCAGAAGATTTCCAGAGTACTTAGCAGCAATGTGCGAAGCGAAGACCTCGTCTTCCGCCTGGGCGGAGACGAATTTACGATCGTCCTTCAGGGTGCCGGTAAAGACAGCGTCGATGTCATTGAAAAGAAGATGGAGAAGATAAGAGATGATCTTCTGGCCAGGGATGATCGCATCCCGGAAATAAGGATATCCTTAGGCGCAACTTTCTCAAGCGGCGAACTTGACGCTGAAAGAGTATATAAGGAAGCTGATCTTGCCTTGTATAAGGCCAAAGAAGAAAAAAACAAACTGGTGTTCTATGAAGATGTGATTTAGTAGGTCACATCTTTTTTATTAGTGTAAAATAGAATAGTTAGGAATTGAAACCATGATAGATATCTTTGAAACAGACATTCCGCAATTGACGGGAAAAGAAAAAAGAAAAGTTTATGTTTATGTACCGGATGAAGGAAACCGCTTCCCGGTCTTATATATGTTTGACGGCCACAATATCTTCTTTGATGAAGAAGCCACCTATGGCAAGAGCTGGGGTCTATATGATTATCTGGTGTATAACGACATACCTTTGATGGTGGTCGGTGTTGAATGCAACCACCACTCAGAAAAATATCGCTATGGCGGAAGGCTGTCTGAGTATTCACCGTTTGGTTTTTCTGATCCCGAATTCGGCAAGATCAAAGGCCGGGGCAAAAAGACGATGGACTGGTTTACCAGGGAACTCAAACCATATATCGATGATAATTATCCGAGCAGACCGGAAAGACGCTATACCTTCATTTCCGGCAGTTCAATGGGCGGTCTCATGACCCTTTACGCCTTATGCGAATACAATGATGTCTTCTCCAGAGGTGCAGCCTTGTCTCCTTCACTTTCTTTCTCACCGGATAAGGTGATGAAAATGGTTGAAGAAAGCAGGTTCAGAAAGAATACGGTTCTTTATATGGACTATGGTGAAAACGAGATCAAATGGGGAAGTGCCAGAGAAGATTTCGCCAATGTCACAAGTCTGTTGCTGAAGAAGAAAGTACTGCTTAACAGCAGGATCGTTCCCGGAGGCAATCATAATGAGGCATCATGGGAAAAACAGCTTCCATTCCTTATGGAAACACTGTTCTATCGATTATAGGAGTGAATGAATATGGAAACTAATTATTTTGATTATTACAGTTATAATCTCAACCGCAATATGCCTATCAAGGTATATGGCCATCACGGAAGACCGATCCTGTTCATTCCCTGCCAGGATGGCAGATTCTTCGATTTTGAGAATTTTCATCTGACGGATACCTTTGCGCCTTGGATTGATGAGGGCAAATGCATCGTCTTTGCGATCGATACGATCGATGCGGAGACCTGGTCCGACAGAAACGGCGATCCATATTACAGGATCAGACACCATGAAGAATGGATAAACTATATCACCAGAGAAGTAGTGCCGTTCATCAGAGAATATGTCAACGAGAAAAAAAACTG
>JAEEGL010821000.1_pt1 | contig 10408 bp, 10 predicted proteins | sample 9134231 | NCBI WGS metagenome assembly JAEEGL01 (sample SAMN16246548, study PRJNA631951) | gut metagenome | biome: gut microbiome; feature: rumen; material: fiber-attached | host: Bos | place: Iran: Karaj | collected 2018-10
AAAAAAATATTCAAAGAACAGAAAAAAACTGTTGCATTTTTCCCGCGGATGTGGTATAATATGCCGTCATTGAACAAGGAGATCGAGAGCAGCACCTGAAAAGCTGCTCTTGATTTTATGAAACGGAGGTCACCATGGCGGGAAATATCGCCGAAAGAGTCGCCGACGCGATCAGAGCGACCGTAGAATCCTTTGATTGCCGTATCTGGGACGCCGAGTACGTCAGAGAAGGTTCTCGCAATATACTGCGTATCACAATCGACAGCGACGACGGAATCGACATCGACAGATGCGAAAAAGTTCACAGGGCAATCGACCCCGTGATCGACGATCTCGATCCCATAGACGAACCGTATTATCTCGAGGTTTCATCCCCCGGGATTGAGCGTGAACTTCGTACAGATGAGCATTTTGAATACGCCGTGGGGCGCAAAATAGACGTGAAGCTGTTTACGGCCTTAAACGGGAAAAAGCACCTTACGGGATTATTTAAGGGATTTGAAAACGCGGACGGCGAAAAAGCAATGATTCTCGACGATACTCCGATCCCCATGAAACTCGTTTCAAAATGCAACGTTCATTTTGACTTTGAAGACGACTGAAACAAAATCATTTTTTACCGAGGATAATCTGATGAACAGTGAATTTTTCGACGCCATCGCGATGCTTGAGGCGCAGAGAGGCATACCCAGAGACTATATGTACGCAAAGGTCGAGGCGGCTCTACAGTCGGCGTGCAAACGCGACCGCGGAAGCGACGCTCTTTTCAGGATTTCCATCAATCCCGAAAAACAGGAAGTCAAGGTATTCCGTCAGTACAACATTGTCGACGAGGTCACCCTTCCCCAGTCGGAGCTCACTCCCGCCGAGGCAAAGGAAAAAGGCCTTAAGTATTATGATCCCGACGACTCAAAAAAGCGCCACGCCAAATCCCCCGCCGTCGGCGATATTTTTGAGGAAGAAATAGTAATAAAGAACCTTCGCAGACTCGCCGCCACTAACGCGAAAATGGTGATCGTTCAGGGCATACGCGAGGCTGAGCGCTCCAACATCATAAAGGAATACGAAAAAAAGACCGAAGAAATCATCACTGCAAAGGTAGAGCGCGTTGACGAAGAAACCGGAAACGTAACCGTTAACACAGGAACGAGCATCGCCCGCATGCTGAAATCCGATCTGAATCCTAACGACGTTCTTCACGTCGGCGACAGAATCAAGGTATGCGTGACCGAACTGCGCCGCGGCGCGACCTCCGGTCCGATAGTGACGCTTTCCCGTTCTCATCCCGATTTCGTCCGCCGGCTGTTTGAACTCGAGATCCCCGAGATCGCCGACGGGACAGTAGAGATCAAAAGCATAGCGCGCGAAGCCGGGTCAAGAACAAAAGTTGCCGTTATCTCTAATGATCCCATGGTCGATCCCATCGGATCCTGCATTGGTCCGAGATCATCGCGTATAAACGCAATCCTCTCCGAGCTTTCGGGAGAAAAGATCGACCTCATCAGATACAGCGAGGACGTGACTGAATTCGTTTCCGCGGCGCTCGCTCCGGCTACCGTCAGGGACGTTTACGTCATAGACGAGCTTCCCGAGGGACAGAAGGAGGGCTGGCGCTATACGACGAGGGCTATTGTCGACAGCGATCAGCTTTCGCTCGCCATAGGTGCGCTCGGTCAGAACGCGCGTCTCGCCGCCAAGCTGACGGGATGCAAGATCGACATAAAAACAAACGAGGGCGTGTATTGAGCGTGAACGTCGTTAAAGTCAGGAAAGTGCCTTTGAGAAGATGCGCCGGATGCGGCGAATCGTTTCCGAAAAAAGAGCTGATCCGCGTAGTTAGGACGCCCGAGGGCGTAATTACCGCTGACGAAACCGGAAAAATGAACGGACGCGGCGTATACGTGTGCCGGAACGCAGCGTGTTTTTCAAAGGTCAGGAAACAGAAAAAACTCGATAAAAGTCTCGATACACAGGTGCCGGACGAAGTATATGACAGGATCGGCACGATCATTTCGGCTGACGCCGGGAAAGCGCTTTGAGTTGACATCCGACAAAACAAGAATAATCACGGAAACCATCACAGATGAAGAAAAGGCGAAAATCATCGCCGAACACAAAAAATCCGGCGGAGCATTGTCGCTTGTCGGCATTGCCGCCAAAGCCGGCAAACTTGTCGGAGGTACCGACAGGATATGCGACGAAGTCAGACGTCACGGAATACCCGGCGGCGACGCCGCGCAGAACGGCTCGGCTCTTGTTCTCATCTCATCGGACGCATCCGCAAACACGGAAAAAAGAATACGGAACGCCTGCCGATATTACGGTATCCGTTCTGTAAAAACCGTTTTTTCATCAGAAGATTTCGGAAACAGGGCCGGTCTCGGCAGCGCCGCCGCTGTCGCGGTATTTGATCCGGCGCTAGTAAAAGGAATTTCTGCTTATTTCGTCGGTCAGGACTGAAAGCGAGGATACGACAGATATGATAGACAATCAGAAGTACAAAGTAAACACACTGGCAAAGGATCTGTCCATAAAAAGCAAGGATCTCATCGAGTTGTGCGAAAAGCTCGGTCTTGCCGGAAAAAAGACGTCGTCGGTAATCGAAAACGACGAATACAGTCTTATCCTGAATCGCATTACGTTCAGCAATCAGCTGAACAATTTTGACGACTACCTGAACGGCGCGGCCCGCATTTTCAAGGAAGTGATCAAGCAGGAAGAAAAGTCTTCCGAGCCTCCTGTCGAGGAAAAAGCAGCCCCGGAAACCGACTCCGCGGAGAAAAAAACGAAAAAAACGCCTGCCGTGGAAAACACCAAGCAGGAAGAGGCTCCGGCCACCGACTCGGAGACCAAAGAGGAAACAAAACCGGTCCGTAACGTCATTACCCCCGCCATGCCGAAATTCGAGGATAAAAAGATCGGAAACACGCGGGAAAAAGCGACGAACAGATTTGAAAACAAACCCGATTTCAGCCAGCAGCAGAAGGGCGCGAAAAAGCCCGCGAAGCCCGAAAAGAAAAACCAGCAGCAGGCTGTTCCTCAGAAACCGGTCCGTGTGACCTCGGATCCGAAAAACACCGTATATACGGACACCAGCAGAATCGGCAAAACCAGGATCGTCGACACGCACGCCGGTTCCGTCGATCTCTCCAAATACGACGAGAAGCTTGACAGATACGACACCGAAAACTCCCGCGGAGGAATGGACAGCCGCCAGAAGCAGGGCAAAAAATCAGCCCCGCAGACCAGGCAGACGTCAAAAGGGCCTCAGAACGGAAAGAATCAGCCTCAGAAGAACCGTCTCTCACCGAAGGATCTGGCCGCCGAACGCAAAAAGCAGGCGGAGCTTGAAAAAGCAAGAAAGTTGCAGCTCACCGTCTCGATCCCCGACGAGATCACGGTAGGAGAACTTGCCTCAAGACTTAAAGCGACGGTTTCCGAGGTCGTGAAAAAGCTCATGCTGCTCGGAATAATGGCCAGCGTTAACCAGACTGTCGATTTTGACACCGCCTATCTTGTCGCGGATGAGCTCGGCGCGAAGGTCGTCCGCGAGGTATCTGTCTCGATAGAAGAAAAACTGTTCGAAGAAGAGGCGGATTCCGAAGAAAACCTCGTCACACGCGCACCGGTCGTCGTAGTTATGGGACACGTCGACCACGGCAAAACGTCAATTCTCGACTCAATAAGAAAAACCAACGTGACGGCCGGCGAAGCCGGAGGCATAACCCAGGCGATCGGCGCGTACCGCGTGATTTACGACGGAAAACCGATCACTTTCCTCGACACACCGGGACACGAAGCGTTCACGGCAATGAGAGCGCGCGGGGCGATGGCCACCGATATTGCGATACTCGTCGTGGCAGCCGACGACGGAATAATGCCTCAGACAGTCGAGGCGATAAACCACGCGAAGGCCGCCAACCTCGATATAGTCGTTGCAATAAACAAGATGGATAAGCCGGGCGCGAATCCCGAGGGAATCAAGCAGGAGCTCACGAAATACGATCTCATACCCGAGGAATGGGGCGGCGACGTTATCTGCGTTCCCTGCTCTGCCCTTACGGGAATGGGTATCGATAAACTTCTTGAAAACCTTCTCATCGTTGCCGAAGTAAAAGAACTCAAGGCTAACCCCGCAAAACGCGCCAAAGGTATCGTTATCGAAGCCAAGCTTGACAAGGGACGCGGTCCCGTCGCGACGGTTCTCGTTCAGAACGGTACGCTGCACTCAGGAGACACCGTCATTGCAGGCACGGCGGTCGGGCGTGTAAGAGCCATGCGCGATGACGCAGGAAGAACGGTCAGCGAGGCCGGGCCCTCGGTTCCCGTGGAAATTACCGGTCTTTCGGACGTTCCCACATCGGGTGACGAATTCAATGCCGTCGCCGACGAGAGAATGGCGCGCGAGCTCGCCGACAAGCGCCGCGAAAAGCAGCGCAACGACGCTCTGAGCGCCGGCTCCAAAGTCTCCCTCGACGATCTCTTCGCTCAGATCAACGAAGGCGCAAAGGAACTCAGGATAGTCGTAAAGGCAGACGTCGTCGGCTCTGCCGAAGCGGTGAAACAGTCCCTTGAAAAGCTCTCCACCCCCGAAGTCAAGGTCAAGGTCATTCACAGCGCCGTCGGCGGGATAATAGAAGGCGACGTTATGCTTGCTTCTGCTTCAAACGCCATTATCGTCGGCTTCAACGTCCGCCCCGACAGGCAGGCGCTCGACGCAGCGGAGCGACAGAAGGTCGATATACGCACGTACAGAATCATTTACGAATGCATTGACGAGATCGAAGCCGCAATGAAGGGCATGCTCGCGCCGGTTTACAAAGAGCAGCTGCTCGGTCACGCAGACGTCAGACAGACGATACATGTCCCGAACGTCGGAACCATTGCCGGATGCTACGTCACCGACGGGAAGATCTCGCGCAAAGGTCTCGTACGCGTACTGCGCGATTCTGTCGTTATATTCGACGATAAAATCAGTTCGCTCCGAAGATTCAAGGATGACGTCAGAGAGGTCGCTTCCGGATATGAATGCGGCGTAGGACTCGAAAAGTTCAACGACATTAAAGAGGGAGACGTTCTCGAGATCTACGAAATGGTAGAACAGGGCGTCTGATAAAAGATGAAGTCCGACGGTTTTCTGCCGGTTAACCGCCGCGAAGCGACGGAGCTCGGGATCGGGCAGCCGGATTTCGTTTACGTAACGGGCGACGCGTACGTCGATCACCCGAGCTTCGGGCCGGCCATTATTTCAAGGGTACTCGTTGACCGCGGCTTTTCTGTCGTAATGCTTCCGCAGCCGGATTTCAGAAGCGCCGAACCTTTCAGGGAATACGGAAAGCCCAGGCTTGGCTTTCTCGTCTCGGGCGGCAATATCGACTCCATGGTCGCTCACTATACCGTCGCGCTGAGAAAGAGAACGTACGATTACTATTCCCCGGGCGGCAAAACCGGGCTCAGACCGGACAGAGCCACGATCGTTTACTGCAACAGGATAAGGGAAGCTTACGGCGACGTTCCGATAATCATAGGCGGCCTTGAAGCTTCTCTCAGAAGATTCGCCCACTACGATTACTGGGAGAACAGGATAAGGCGCTCGATTCTTATCGATTCGCGTGCAGATATCCTGTCCTACGGTATGGGGGAAAAATCAGTCCCTGCGATCGCCGAACTGCTGAAAAAAGGTGTTCCCGTAAAAAAGATACGCGACGTGCGGGGGACCTGCTACGTCTGCGGCAAAGACGACAGGGTCGGCTTTGAAATCGCCGGGAGCTTCGATTTCAACGAAATCAAATCGGATAAAATGAAATACGCCGAGGCGTACAGGGTCCAGTATCTGAATCAGGACTCCGTAACGGGAAAAGCCGTCACGGAACGCTACGATACAAAAATGCTGGTTCAGAATCCCCCGATGCCTCCCCTGGAGCGAGAAGAGCTTGACAGAGTCTATTCTCTTCCCTATATGCGGACGTATCACCCTTCATATGAAGCAGAAGGGGGTGTCCCGGGTATTGAAGAAGTCCGCTTTTCGATAGCTCATAACCGGGGATGCTTCGGAGGGTGCAATTTCTGCGCCATAACATTCCATCAGGGAAGATCGGTTCGTGCGAGAAGCATAGAATCCTGCGTAAGAGAGGCTGAAATTATCGCTTCTTCCCCTGATTTCAAAGGATATATTCACGACGTCGGCGGTCCGACAGCGGATTTCAGGCATCCCTCCTGTGAAAAGCAGCTCACAAAAGGCGTCTGTCTTGACAGACACTGCCTTGCTCCAGAGCCCTGCAAAGCTCTAAGGATAGACCACAGGGAATATACAGAGCTGCTCGACCGAATAAGCAGCGTCAGGGGAGTTAAAAAAGTTTTCGTAAGATCGGGGATAAGATACGATTACGTACTCGCCGACCGGGACAGAACTTTTTTAAGAAAACTCGTGTCGGATCACGTGAGCGGTCAGCTCAAGGTAGCTCCCGAACACGTCTGCGACGGAGTACTCGACACTATGGGTAAACCCCGTTTCGACAAATACGAGAAATTCAAAAAACTGTTTTTCGAGTATTCTGCCGAAGCCGGAAAGGAACAGTATATAGTTCCGTATCTCATGTCCTCCCATCCGGGGAGCCGGCTCTCGGACGCGATCGAGCTTGCGTTGTACCTTAAACGCAACGGCATGCATCCCGAACAGGTTCAGGACTTTTATCCGACTCCGGGAACCGTATCGACCGTCATGTATTATACCGGCATCGATCCGCTGACCGGCAAAGCCGTTTACTGTGCAAACGACAGAGAAGAAAAGCGCATGCAGCGCGCGCTTCTTCAGTTCGGCGACCCTAAAAACGCCGATCTGATCAGAAAAGCGCTCAGGATTTGTCACAGAGAAGATCTTATCGGTTACGGAAAAGATTGTCTCGTCCCTCCGGAATCTTCCCGGACCGGTGATAAAGGCAAGACCGGCAAAAAAAACATCAAGGCAAATAAAAATAAAGGAAAGGGCGCTCCGCCCGAAAAAAAGAAAAGAACAAAATGAAGTTCAGAGAATCGTTCAGAGGATACAATAAAGAGGACGTCAACTCATATATAGAGCAGATGAACATAAAATTCTCCCGCAGAGAGTCGGAACTTCTCGCGATGATCCAGACGGAAAACTCGAATGACGACGAAACGGACGCGCTCACGTCCTCCCTTTCCGCTGAAAACGAAGCGCTCGGCAAAAAGATAGAAGAGCTCGAGGAAATGCTTTCATCCGCTGAGAACGAGAGAACTCTCCTCTCGGCAAGGATCGCGGAACTTGAATCAAAGGAAAACGACGTCTCAGAAAACGCCGTCACTGGCGAGCGCCTCGGGAACATTCTGCTTATCGCCAACGAAAACGCCGAAAAGATAGTTCAGGACGCAAAAGCGGAGGCGTCGAGGATCATTTCGGAAGCCAATCTGAAAGCGTCGTCAATAGAATACGAAGTATCGCTCGAAAAAAAGAGAGCCACCGAAGAGTTCGGGAAAAACATCGCTCTTATCTCGCGCGAGTATCTTTCCGACTGTACCGAAATAATCGCCGAAGCCTCGGTAAAGATCAACGCGACGGCCGAAAAACTGACTGAGAAAGCAAACAAGCTCTGCGAGATTTAAGAGAACAGTAATACAATGAAAAAAACAAATCCGGCCTGTCTGAACGGCCGGATTTTGCTTTTGAATCGACGTAGCGAAGTTCCTGAATATGGTATCGGCTGCTTTATTCGTTCGGTTCGGAGTAATTACGTAATTTACTCAAACGGCTTTTTTATACCTAGCCGGTCGATCTTTTCGTTGAACTCCCTTACCCTGTCGGGTCTGTAATCACCTACAACGTGATTATCAAAGCCAATTGAGACAAGCACGCCGGAACGCCTTACCGTCTCCTGTTTTCCGTAATCGGAGAAAAAATCGTCAACGTAACCGTGAACGTGAAACCCGTGCGTCCTGTCATAATTGACGTTCAATTCCCAGAAAATATTGTTCTTTGCCATTTCGCTGAAATAATCCAGCGGATCATATCCCGTTTTATCAATAAAACGGAACAAATCGGTGTGAGCTATCCCGACAAACTCCGTCCCGCACCTTTTAGCATAAGAGAATACGTCTCCTCCCGTTATCGACGTTTCATTGTCAAGATTTTCTATCAGGCAGAAATCAAAGAAAGAGATGTCCTCGTTCTCAGGGAGGAGGAGCGGCCAGCTTCCCTCTCTGTGAGTACATATTTCGATACCGCGCCTGACGTCGATTTTCCCGGCATACTTTTCACGGACAAGACCGATATGATCGAAGTACCTTCTCAGATTTCTTCCGTAAGAAGAGTTATATGCGCCGGCATCCGGCATAGTCAGAAAATCAGGTCTTCCGTAACCGACCCAGTAATTGTGATCGGTGATTCCTATAACGTCGATTCCGCCCGAAACGGCTGCCTCGACAAGCTCCTCGGGAGAACCCGTCGCGTCCATGGAATAATAAGTGTGCGAATGAAGATCCTGAATCATTTTATATATTATTCTGTCCCTGCCATGAGGCGATATACGCCTGCTGTATACTAATTGTCCTGCATATTTCGTCGCAATCGGGCAGACATACGAAGCAGAAGCCGCGCTGATTGTTTATCCCTATTCTTACAAGACCTTTATAGTCGTTTCCGATACATACCGAACCGATATGCAATAATCTGTCTGTTATATCCTTTTTTACGGTTATTGTATCAAATCGGGTTATATATTTTGCTTTTATTCTTTTTAAACAAACTACGTATGAAAGATAATATTTTCGGTCTGTCACCAGAAAAAACAAATTACGCTAGTTCAATAATGCGGCAGATACGCAAAAAACAAAAATCAATACCGGAATTACTTGAAATGCAATGATTGAAAACGTGGTCCTAAAGAAAGAAAATGTTTCGGAACGGCATATGTAGTCAATAAACAAGCATACATCAATAGGAAGGCAAAAACCAGAAATAGGCGGTGAAAAAACGATTAAACTTTTTGATACAAACGCCTTTTTGTCCGGCCTTCCGCCCCATATCACTGATTCGTCAGGACTGATTTCCTTCATCAGAGGATTCATTTCCATTCTTTTTTTGCCTCTTTTCTTTAACTTCGCTAACAACAAGACCGATTACGAACAACAAACACGGAACGGCTGCCATAATTATCCCAGCAATCCTTGCCGCGCCTTTTTCCTGAACAATCATAGATATCCCGACAATTGGCATTATCATCAGCGGTGCAGCAATTATCACGCTGATAATTCTAATCGTTTTGCTATCGCGTTTTACTTTCGGAGAAAAAAATTTAATTACCCGATATAAAAGATTGGCAATCGGCTCCGCATACATCTCCAAGAAAAACTCGCCAAAGGCCTCTAAAAGTAATTCAATTAAGCAGCCCATCTTTTTCAGTCCGGCATATATCCTTCGTCGAGCATCTCTTCCTTTGTCATAAACAGATACGACGTTTTTCCCTGTCTGAAATTATCTGTGATCGAATCCCTGTCATACCACGTGACGTCGACGTACAGTTCTCCTTCGTCTGACAATAGTTTGTTCCAGGCGTGCGGACCTTCCGACGGGGCTTCCCCCGAGACGAATTCGCAGAAAATACCGGATCGGGTACAGAGCTCGACCAGCGCGTCGGCGTAACCGTGGCACACTGCGGAACCGTTGATAAAAACGTTGTACGCCTGATATTGATCGAACACGGTAAGCTGAGCCGTCTCATACGAACAAACGGACGATATAAGAAAAATATAGTAGCAGCATCTGTAGAAATCATCGGCTTCCGGGGGCGCGTATCTGATAATTCTTTCGACAACGGCGTTATAAAGAAGCACCCTGTCCCTGATCCCATCTATGTCGTCGCTTGTATGAGTAAGCCATTCGTTCGGGAAATAATAGGCGAGCGTGTAAACGAAACCGCCGTTCTCCCAGTAACTTTTAACGTCACAGTATAGAAAGATCTCCGGTCTGTCTATCCTCAGAGCGTCCGTCGCGCTTACGACTATATTGAACATATCCGAAACCGACGGATAGTCGGTTTCCTTGATCGTCCATCTCCCGAAACCGAGCGCGGCTGAGAGAACGTCGTCATAAACTGTCTTTGACAGATCATACCTGAGTTTATCGCGCTCCGGGATTTTCTGTTCGGTCTCGCTCAACTTTTTAAGTCTGAAATGCGGAAGTTCCGACATGGAATTCAGAAGTACCACGGCTTTTTTAATATGTGCGTCTATTATCCCGGACGCGCGTCTGTCATATTCGTCGGAATAATCCGCCTCATCGGAAAGAACAAGCGTAAAGCGCGGCTTTTCTTCAGTTGCCGCGTCGGTCAATTCCTCCGTCGGGACGTCTCCCGGGCGGTCGATCGGGGTTATCGTTATAATACCGCAGGATGAG
>JAEEGL010862215.1_pt1 | contig 10408 bp, 8 predicted proteins | sample 9134231 | NCBI WGS metagenome assembly JAEEGL01 (sample SAMN16246548, study PRJNA631951) | gut metagenome | biome: gut microbiome; feature: rumen; material: fiber-attached | host: Bos | place: Iran: Karaj | collected 2018-10
AATTTTTTCTTTTGTACCGCCGGCGGTTATTAAAATCTTTTTGCCTTTTAACTTTTGTTCTATTGGATTTAGAATTTCAAGAGTTTTCTCAAAAATTTCTTCAGGTTCTTTCATTCGTCCTGTTCCGCTCGTTCCGCAGGCGAGAAAACCACATGAGGGCTCAATGATATTATATCCGGCATTTTTAAGTTTTGTCAGATTTTCTTGTACAAATTTATTTTCCCACATATTTGTGTTCATCGCAGGAGCAATAAGAATCGGATTTTTGAAAGCGCAAGCAGTAGATAGCAACAGGTTATCACAAATTCCGTTTGCGATTTTGCCTATTGTATTTGCGCTGGCAGGAGCTATAACAAAAATGTCTGACTCAGTAAGTGCAATATGTTCCGGCTTATATTCGTCAACTTCAAAGCAATCAGAGTAAACTTCATTATTTGACAGCGACTGGAGTGTTAATTTTGTTACAAAATTCAGTGCATTAGGGGTTACAACGACACGAACATTTGCACCGGCTTTTTTATAAAGCCTTATAAGTGTGCAAATCTTGTATGCCGCAATTCCGCCGGTTATCCCTACAAGAATATTTTTATCTTTAAGCATAGTGTAATTATAACTCAATAAATCTATGCTAACAAATACTTTTTTTGTGATTTTTTGCGGAAAATATATGTTGGTGGAAGTTGCAAAAGCACCTTCCGCCAACATATAGCAAAACCGACGGAATCTCATAACTTCCGCCGATTTCACTCAAAAAATTCTCCTGTAAATCTTTATGAGGAGGGTGCAGAAAAAGTCAAAAATGACAATTTTTTGAACTTTTTCAAATCCGACTTGAGGTGTGTGAGATTCTGGTTGTGTGCGGGATAGCACATAACTAGAATCGAAACCGTACCCCAAAGTTTGCAGGGAAAATTTTTAATTTTCCGCAAACTCTTATTGCGCAAATTTACCGGTATAAAACCCCATAAGATTTGCCAGTCTTCGCTGTTTTTCCACAGCCATTTCAATGTTTTGTTTAATTTCTTTCAGTTCTTTTAATAATGTATCTAAATCCTTACGATTTGTGCTCTCTAGGCGTACCTCCTTATTGTCATTTGTCCTAACTCTGGTGTTTGTCAAATCGACTTCAAGCCAATTTGGTGCAAAACAACCGTTTAAAAATTCTTTTTTAGCTTCGTTCATAACTATAAACTCCTTAGATTTAGTAGCTTGAAGCCGGTCTGAATTTCTTTTTAAAATTTTTAACTTGTCGGGTAAAGTTTGAAACCATATCCCTGCATTCAAGATAGTCTTTCTTTACTTCCTTAAATTCTTCCGAATTAAAATCGAATGCCGTCATTTCGGAATATTCTACCAACATTTCGTGTTCATCTCGTTTCATAAAAAATTATCCCTTTCAACAACTATGTATTATGCTCACAATTGTATAAACGGCATTTTTTTGAAAAACTTTAGGGATTTTTGGAATTTTGTTACAAAAATTTACTAAATGCGGTGAAAAGGCAGTGATAGGTTGATTCTGTAGAAGCTAATATGCAAAATGCGAATAAGCAAATAAGCACATTATAATATTGTTTTTACCGGATGCATAATACATAGATGAACTTATTCACCTATTTACATAGCGCAGCAGCGTTACTTATTCACGTTATTGAATTTCCCCAACCAAATCATACTCTGTCGCATCGATAATCTTAACTTGTTCAATATCTCCGGGGACTACATGTTTGTTGGTTTTTATGCTCACAATACCATCTATTTCAGGTGCATCATACTCACTTCTTGCAACAATATCTCCGTTATCTGAATAGGCTTCAATTATGCAAGGGATAGTTTTACCGATAAAACTTTGATTGCGCTTCAGTGATATTTTCTGCTGTATTTCCATAAGCTTTTTGTAGCGTACTTTCGCAACTTTGGCCGGAACACGATTAGGAAGGTTATATGATGGTGTGCCTTTTTCTCTCGAATATGTGAAAACCCCGACTCTGTCAAACTTCATATCCTCAACAAATTTTGCAAGATGTTCGAAGTGTTCTTCTGTTTCTCCTGGGTAACCTACAACAAACGTTGTTCTGATTGATACATCCGGAATACGTTTTCTTATGTTATTAACAAGTTCTCTGTAGTCAAAAGCAGGTCTGTTCATCAGCTTTAAAACCTCAGGATGCGAGTGTTGAAGCGGGATATCAACATATTTTACAATTTTGTCACATTCTCTAATGGTATTCAATAGTTCATCACTCATTTGGGTCGGATAAGCATACATAAAACGAATCCAGCCTATACCATCAATTTTGTTCAACTTTTTCAAAAGCTCAGCAAGCATCGGCTTTTTGTAGATATCAACTCCGTATCCTGTTGTATCTTGTGCAATAAGTATAATTTCAGTGACGCCTTTTTTGACGAGCTTTTCTGCCTCAGCGATAATATCTTCCATTTTTCTTGAATGATAATCCCCTCTTAGATAGGGTATTACACAATAACCGCAGCGGTAATTACATCCGTCAGCAATCTTTATATATGAACTTGCGCCCATTGTAATTTGCTGACGCTCAACATTTTCGGGATAAATATAGTTTGGTTTTGTGCTGACCTCAGATACATAATCCTTGTCAATTTCTTTTATTACTTCAATAATTTTGGTAAAATCGGAAGTCCCAACTATACCTACAATTTCAGGAATTTCTTTTTTAAGTTCTTCAGGGTGTTTTTGTGCAAGACATCCGGCAACAATAACTTTTTTGCCTTTGTCTACAAGCTCTAGTATTGTGCTTATTGATTCACGCTCGGCATCACAGATGAACGAACAAGTGTTTACGATAACAATATCAGTTTCATCTTCATTAAGTGTTATTTCATATCCGTTTTGAGCCAGAATTCCTAAAATGAGTTCCGAGTCAACAAGGTTTTTTGCACAACCGTGGCTAATAAGAGCTATCTTTTTCATAGCTATATACTAGCATGGAAACGAAGGATTTTATATCTGTTGCATAAAATCTTCGTTCATTTTTCTTAATTTACTTTCAGCATTATTTAGGTCTGCTTGTATTTCGGGGGTTATACCTTTTATCGGAAAGACACTGTTTCCTGTTATATAGTTCATGTTGTAGTAATCTGTTTGAGTTTTTATCGTATATATCTTCTGTGGGTTAGTTTTAAAGAGTCTTTGTACAAAGTTGCCTTGATATGTTGTTTTTTCTTCGACAGAAGGCATCTCAATATGTTTTATGAATTCTGTATCTTTTAGATTTGTGTGTTTTCCACATATTCTTGACGAATACATCAAAAACCATTTGCGTTGTTTAGTTTCTTTGTCAAAAATATCCAATATCAAATGATACAAGTTTTTTTCTCTGGGAGAAGAACTAAATTCTGCTATAACATTAAAATTTTCTGCTAATTCTTTTATGTAAGAATTATTTTCTATAGCGTCTCTAATATCAGCTCGAACAATTGCCATGTTTACAGGCGCAGGTTTTGCAGGATAAAAAATTGCTTTTGATGAAACAGTATTGTATTTATTAATTGGCTGTACTTGCATTATACACACTCCTTAATCCGTAAATATTACATACAAATTATAACATAAAAAATGCATCAAAATTAATTTTTAAGTAAATTTCTTGCCCAGTCAAAAACAGAGTTTACTCTTTGGTTTAATACATCTCCTCTGGAAACTATGTTTCCGTCTTCGTATCGTCTAAATGGGAAGCTTTTGTATATAAAGCCTTGGTGTTTACCTACATTCAAGGTTAGGACTCCGTCTTTATAAAATTCTCCTTCAAGTTCCCGTCCAAGCATATTGTGGTATAAACGCTCATTCATTTTCCCGTTAACAAAATTAATGGTTTCTTTTTTATTAATACTTAGATTTCTTTTTATTACACCCGTATATTTTTCACCTGTAGCTGTTACGATGGCAATTCCATTTTTAATTTCGACTCCGCATTTTTTTAACGCATCTTCATAATTTCTTATAGACATCTTATTTTTTCCTATTAATATAGTTGAACCAATAACTACAGTACCAGCTGCTGCAGTTGCTATCGCTGACGGCATTCTGTTTTTTTGATTGTTTTCATGCGAATTGTCTTTAAAAGTTGGTCTAAATGTTGCTATGTTTGTTGTTGGATTTATTTTTATCATATGGGTTCCTTTGTTTTATAATTTTAATAATGTTCTGTTTTTTTGGTCCAGGTACTGTGTTAATTGTTCGTTTTTTAATAATACTAAACGTTCCAAAGGACTTAACTTTGCGAGTAGTTCTGACCTTGTTTGCATCTGATTAGCAGCTTCTTCTGCACTTGATATTCTTTGTTTTGCGGCTTCAATGCGTTTTTGTACTGAAGGGTGGACAGATTCGACAGGCTCTATTGGTTTAAGTTGTGTGACCTTGAATGTTCTCATATGTGGGGGGTCAACTTCTTGCTGATATGCAATCGCTTCTTCAACAGCACGCCCTTCGTCTACAAGTTTTAAAAAGTAATCAATCTTTTGAGCCGCAATGATTGCTTCTTCTGTATCACCGTTCCAGACTTGTTGTGTGAAATAATCCAGATAAGATTGCGGGTTTGTGTATCTGTAGTTCCATTTTCTGGTAAAGATATCTTCATAACCAACGTCAGGTTTACCTGTCAACTCCCAAGTTTTAATGGTTTGTTTTTTACAGATATCTTGTGCTATTCTTTCGCTCATAAACTCGCACATGTCTTTTGAGTCTATTGCATAATTCCCTAGCTTGTATCTAATGATTAGTCGTCCTATAGCATCAGGAATTGTGTATCCTTCCAAACCGGTCCATACTTTAATAGCATCTTCTTCACCGTGCCGTGCTACCAGATGATGCCAGTGTGCACTATGCCCAAATTCATGATTAAAGACATGCGCAGGATGTAATGATGACATATCATTAGGCATTAATAAATTAAATGCCCTTAATGCATGGAGCCTAAGCATAAATTCGCTTTTAAATTGTGAACTATGCATACTAAAGGCAACTTCATCGAGTTTAGCATTATAGATTCCGGCAATGCCGCTATCTAATGTACGACGTCTGGTTACTTTCGGAAGAGATTCTTTACCAAACAAGTCATTAAAAATTTGTATGGTTTTTTCGGTTTTTTCTGCCAATAATCGGTTCATCCCAAAAATACAACTGACTCCATATTTTTCCAAGATCTCATTTTCTATACTGGTAATAGTTCTTGGATTTACATTTGCTCGAAAAGCTATATTATTTATTTTTCTGCATAACGTAGAAGTGTACGAGGTAGGTAAGGTATTTTTTGTATTTGTGTTTATTGGCTGTATTCGCATTTCACTTAATCCCTATACGCTGATTCTAGCAAAATATAGCTTATACGTCAATATGTATAATGGCTGTATTTTTGACAATAATTCCGAGTGTGTACCTAAATTTGTATCTCTTGCTAAAAGTAAGGGTGAAAATTTGCATTAAAAAAGAGAGCTGAAATGCTCTCTTTTGTTAAATTTGGGCCCGGAGGGATTCGAACCCACGACCAAAGGATTATGAGTCCTCTGCGCTACCGCTGCGCCACAGGCCCGTGACGACTTTAATTTTTTAATTTTCATTTGCGCCGCGGTAGCACTGCGCTACCTAACTTCCTCAAAAGAGATACTTAATCTCTTTTTCGTCAGTTGCCACAGGCCCGTGACGACTTATTCATATTATCAACTAAATAACCAAAAATCAAGTCTTGCTATTTATGTATCATTGCTGAAAATTTATAGTCGTTTTGCAATGGTTTTGGCTATATCCTCCGGATTGTATTTTGAACTGCAACAGTTATTCCATTTACCATCAGATAGTATCATTTCACCAATCTGTTCAAAAATGTAGTTTATGTTATTAATTGATTTTCCTTTGTTAATAATTTCCAGCATTATGGTTCTTATATCAGTCATGGATAATTTATATGTCAGATTCCAAATAAGCCATCCGTTATTTTTTTGTACTTGTCCGATATACTTTTCTGTCATCTCGTTAGTGAAAAGTTCGCCCATGTGTTCGTATATCAAGGTTTTTAGAGTTTCATAAAATTCTTCATTTACTCCCTTTTCATTGGGAACAATATAACCGTTATGAAATACTTTTCCGCGTATACAAATATTGAATTCATTTTCCTGCAAACCAATATTATCAATCACTCTAGCTTGAGGCAGAATAAAGCCGCACTCACTCTTAATTTCTTGTCTAATTTCAGAAATTTTTTTGCAAACAAGTTCGCCAAACTGAACTAAATCCTGCCCTAAAGTTACTGACAAAATATCGTCATTCAGTGAATCAAACAGATCTTCAATTTCTTCAAATACAGATGGAGTATCTTCTTTTGGCTCTCTATGAAATATTTTTTGAATCCTCTTCAACATACTTTTGTATTAATAAATGTTTAAAAAAAGTCAAATCTAAATATTTTTGCTTTACAAATTTACCTTTTTTTATGCTACAATACTTATATAGTATGGGAGTATGACTCTTTTAAATAAAAGAAATGACTTGAGGGGGATAAATGACACAAAGTTATGACGCAAGTAATATACGTGTTCTAGAAGGCTTGGAAGCTGTAAGATTACGTCCGGGTATGTATATCGGTTCAACTTCTCAAAGAGGTTTGCATCATTGTATATATGAAATTGTTGACAACTCTATTGACGAATCGCTTGCAGGATATTGTACAGAAATTCATGTAACGGTTCACAAAGATAACAGTGTTACAGTTGAAGATAACGGGCGCGGTATTCCTGTTGACATAAAGCCTGATTCCGGTAAATCAGCGTTAGAGATTGTTCACACGGTTCTTCACGCAGGCGGAAAGTTCGGCGATGGCGGTTATAAAGTATCCGGCGGACTTCACGGAGTAGGTGCATCTGTAGTTAATGCACTTTCAGAAAAGATGACTGTTGAAGTTTCACGTGATGGTTATGTTTGGAAACAAACTTATCTAAGAGGTGAACCGACATCTCCTGTTGAAAAAACTGTTCCGACAACCAAGACAGGTACAAAATCAACTTTCTGGCTTGATCCTGAAATATTTACGGAAACTACAGAAGTTGATGTTGATATAATAGGTACACGCTTTAGAGAAATGGCATTTTTAAACAAAGGTTTAAAAATCATACTTCATGATGAGAAAACAGGCAAAGAAGAAACGTTCCACTATGAAGGCGGTATTGCAAGCTATGTAACTTTTTTGAACCAAAATAAGACTCCGCTTTTTGAAGAGCCTATTTACATGGATAAAATGGTTGATACAACTCGTGTCGAAGTTGCTATGCAATATACGGATTCTTATAATGAGTCAATCCTTTCATTTGCCAACAACATAAATACTCATCAGGGCGGAACTCACTTGACAGGTTTTCGTAACGCTATTACGCGTGTTCTCAATGATTACGCAAGAGCTAATAAAATTCTTAAAGATTCTGAGCAGAACCTATCCGGTGATGATGTTCGTGAAGGTTTGACTGCAATAGTTTCAGTTAAAATAGAAAACCCGGAGTTTGAAGGTCAAACAAAAGAAAAACTTGGAAATTCAGAGACTATGGGTGCTGTTCAGGATGTTGTAAGAGAAAAACTTCAAGAGTGGCTTGAATTTAATCCGAAAATTGCTAAACTTGTTATAGAAAAAACTTTGCAGGCACAAAGGGCTCGTGAGGCTGCAAGAAAAGCAAGGGAACTTACAAGACGCAAATCTGTTCTTGAGAACTCAACACTTCCGGGTAAACTTGCCGACTGTTCTAACAGAGAGCCTGAAAAATGTGAAATTTTTATAGTTGAGGGTGATTCTGCAGGCGGCTCAGCAAAGCAAGGCCGAAACAGAATGTTCCAAGCAATTTTACCGCTTAGAGGTAAAATCTTGAATGTTGAAAAAGCACGTCTTGATAAGATATATGCAAACAACGAAATTCAGTCCATGGTACAGGCATTCGGTATTACTATAAGCAAAAACGAAGAAGACTTCAATCTTGAAAAACTTCGTTATCACAAGATTATCATAATGACAGATGCTGATGTTGACGGTGCTCACATAAGAACACTATTATTAACATTCTTCTTTAGATATGCAAAACCGCTTATTGAAAACGGTTATGTTTATATTGCGCAGCCGCCTTTGTTCAAGGTTACTCAGGGAAAAACTTCTGAGTACCTGTATGACGAGCATGCGTTGGATAGAATGCTTAAAGAGCGCGGTATCAAATCTTTGAGTCTTTCTGACAAAACTAAGAGCAAAGTTAAAACAGGTGATGAGCTTGCAGAATTGTTGGCAAATATGCAATCGTTCTATAGAGCATACAACAACCCGATTCTTAATATTATTCCGTCGGTTGTTTTGCGCGGTTTGATTCGTTCCGATGTTAAGCCGGAAGATTTTGAAGACCAGACAAAGATGACAGAAGTTGTTGAGTATTTGAAACATTATCTGACAGATCATGCTGAAAATTATAATGTTTCTGAGGCTAAAAATTATGGAGTTTCACTCAAATACAATCCTGATGTTGCGCGCTATGCTATTCAACTTGATTTGTTTGAAAATGAACACGAGATGATTACTGCTAATATAATCAAGTCAAACGAATTCAAACGTTTGAAAAATTCTTATCCGTTGATTCGTGATTTCTTAATTGAAGAAGAAGAAAAACTCATCCTGGAGAGCGAAAACGGCGAGATTGATATAACATCATTTGAACAGCTTCAAAAAATTGTTGATGACAGAGGACAAAAAGGCCTGCAAATCCAGAGATTCAAAGGCCTTGGTGAAATGATGCCGCAGCAGCTCTGGGAAACAACAATGGACCCTGAAACGAGAACACTTCTAAAGGTAAATTTGGAAGACGCTATGATGTGTGATCAATTGTTTGATGTGTTAATGGGCGATAAAGTTGAACCGCGTCGTGAGTTCATCGAAGCAAACGCCGTTTATGCGACAAACATTGATACGTAGGATGATTAAACACAACTAAATTATATTTATAATGAGCCGGATGATAAAATCGTCCGGTTTATTACTTGTATGTTATAATTATTGCCATGAAGAGCTTTTGCCGAAAAATTCCGTCATTTATTTTATCTGCCTCACTAATTGTTGTTGCAGGGGGTTTGGGGTTATACAAATGCGTTATTCCCGCAGTTGTATCAAGCGGAATGCTTGTTAATTATATCCAAAATCAAGCAGCAAAGACTCTTGATGCCGAGGTTAAGATTGTTGAACCCAAGTTAAAAACCGGTGTAGATGTCGCTTTTACTGTAAAAAACCTTGAAATTAACAAAAACGGCAAAAATCTTCTTTTGCTAAACAATATTGATACGCTTTTTTCTTTAAAAGAGTTATTTAACGGTAAAATCATAGTCAAAAAGATGGTTGCAGATAAGATATATGCTGATGTTGATGATTTGATGGAAATTGCGCCAAAACAAGAAAAGAAAAAAGAAAAAAAAACGAGCCGAATCAAACTTGATTTTTATAATGTACTTTTAGGAGTCAAAGATTGCGCTATTTTATATAATAACCCTTCGTTTGATGTTGATTTTAAGGCACGTCACATGATTTTTGACAGAACAAACGAGCGAAAATATTTACACTTTGACTTTGATTTTGACTTAAAGAAAGATAACCACAAGATTTCAGTTTCTGCAAACGACATGAACAAGATCTATATGGAAAATAAAACTGCCTATATCAAAGATTTCCCTATAAATATTGAAAAATCAGATGTTTTGATAAATGCGTTTATGACACGTAAGGGAGATTACGAGCTCAATATTTCCGCTAAAGATTTTAGTGCTGCTGATATTGCCGATATAGTCCGCTCGAATATTATTGTTGCAAACGGAAGACAGTTGATTGAGCCGGTAGGTAATGTAAAAGGGAATGTAGATTTTAGGCTGAAACTCGGCAAAAATATAACTGACGGAAAGATTAACGTTAAAAATGTAACGTTTGAAGTAATTCCGCTTTTAAACTTGCCTGTAAAAGTTACGCAAGGAGAAGTTACTATTGGTAACAAAGACATTGAATACAGTGATTTTCAAGGATTTTATAACAACAAAGCCGATAACAAATTTAAACTCAAAGGGGAAACGAAGGACTACAAGAAAACTTGTGAAACCAAAATTACCTCAGGAGTAGTTGTTACAAATGATTTCTTCAAAAATTATTTATCCAAAATGTTGAAATCGCCTGTTGAACTTGTCGGGAATGCAGGTTCAATGGTTATTTTGACCTCAAAAGGCGGAAGGAATGATATTTTATGGTACTTTGTATTGAAGGAAAATCAAGGATTTAAATTCGGTGAGCAATCGATGGTTTTGAAAAACCATAAAACAATGTTTAAAGCCGATTTGAGTATAGTTAAGAACCTTTTAAAAATAAATACCATAAATTAT
>JAEEGL010928199.1_pt1 | contig 10408 bp, 6 predicted proteins | sample 9134231 | NCBI WGS metagenome assembly JAEEGL01 (sample SAMN16246548, study PRJNA631951) | gut metagenome | biome: gut microbiome; feature: rumen; material: fiber-attached | host: Bos | place: Iran: Karaj | collected 2018-10
GCGGCTGTCGGGCGAGTAGATGTTGCGGAACAGCGGGACATCGAACATACAGACGGTCTCCCAGAATCGCTTGTTCTCGGGATGCTCGTCGGTCATGCCGCAGAGCAGCCGCATGTTGTCGTTGAGATCGATGAGCCAGCCGTTCTTATCGTAGAACGACATGGCTATGAACGGGATATTCGACAGTTGCTCGTACTTCTTGACGAGTTCGCGTTCGGCCTTGTTCTCCTCAAGGTCGTGGGTGACGTCGTGGATGGCGTTGACGACGTAGGCGGGATGTCCCTCGTTGTCGAGTTCCAGAATGGCGTGGCCGTGGAAGCTGAGCCAATGGGGGGCATCGTCGGTGGCGCTGTTGAACAACTTGTTCAGCACGAACTGGCGCTCACGGCCTTCGGTCAGACGTTTCATCTTCTGGGTGAACTCTTGTTGCTGGCTGGGGTGGATGTGGTTTGTGAATTCCTCTAATGTCAGGCCTTCCTTGGGTAATATATGGCCGTAGTTGTTGGTCATCCGGTCGTTTTTGATGTCATAGACCATGATGATGAAGTTGCCCATATGCAGGGCCTTATACATCATGCCGTTCAATTCCGTCGACTTGCGGGCGGCGCTCCGCACGTGGGCCTTCGCCAGTCGCGCGAAAAGGTAGCAGAGAACCATCATTAGCAGCATGGCGATGATGATGTAATATACCATCGGCGATGAGTGGTCGTGGACACGCTCAGGATGGAACCAGCGGTCCTGAATGGCAGCAATTTCGCCGCTCTGCTTCAGGCGCGAGTACTGATCGTCTATTTGCTCGATCAATTGCCGGTCGCGGCCGATGATATGGATTTCGGAGATGGGGATGCCCACATCGTTGAGCACGATGCCCTCGAGGTTGAGTTCCTTGATTTTCCACTTCAGCGGCTCCTCGCCCCACACGTAGTATTTGTAGTCGCCGTTGAGTACACCCATCAGCGCCACCTTGGGCGTTTGGAACTCCATGCGACTGTTGCGCATCGTGTCGCCATCCATAAAGTAGAAGGCGGAGTAGTCGCCAGGTTTGAAGACGGCACCATCGCGCTCCAATTGACTGAGCGACACCATGCCAACAGAATCGGAGTGCATGGCCACGCGGATGCGATTATAGTTGACGATATTTTCTGAGAGGACGTAGGGCTCGCGACGATAGCGGCGGGCATTGGCCAGGATGATGTCGGCATCGCCGCGCTCGAAGGTTTTCAGGGCGATGCTCCAGTCTTTCATCACGAAGCGGCAGGGCAGGTTCAGCTTGTTCATTACGGCCTGCATCACATCGATATTGCTGCCTGAGGGCTGCCCCTTGTCATTCAAGAACTCGTAGGGCGCCTTGTCCCAGTCGCAGACAATGATGACGGGTCGCTGCTTGGTGTACGTGTCGGAGAGCTGCTGTGCCATCGACCTGATGGCAGTGGCACTGAGCAAGCATATAATAATATATGTATATAGGCGTTTCATGGGCTAAGCGGTTTTCTTGCGTTTAATGACTGAGGCGTGACAGGGAATCATGATATAGATGGTGGTGCCCGATCCCTCTTCCGAGCTGATCTCGAAGGTGCCTCCCATCTGACTGACCAACTCCTTGGTGATGGCCAGGCCCAGGCCCTTAGTATTGTGGGCACCACCCAGTTCCTCCTCCTGGATGCGGGTAAGCTCAGCCTCGGGGATACCTTCACCCGTGTCATCGACCGAGATAATCAGTCGGCGGCCGATGTAGTCGTAGCGGGCCCTGACGGTACCCCGCTTCGTATGCTGAGCGGCATTACGCGTCACCTGTTCGATGGCGTGGCCAAGGTTCTCGGCATCGATGTCAACGGTCAGCTGCTCGTAGGGATTCTCCACGATGTAGTTGGTGTCGGCATTCTTGAACTTCATCCAGCCCTTATTGCACTGAGCCTCAAACAGCTCGGCGAAGTTCTGCGGCTGCCGGTTGATTTCCACCATCCGTGCCTCCAGGCGCGACAAGAAGAGGATGGTGTCGATGATATGCAACAGGTAGTCGGCATTCTGCTGGATGACCTTGCACAGCTCCGGCTCGTTGGGCGAAGAGCTGTCGTCGTTGATTTGCGCCACATGCTTCACCACGGCACTCATCGGATGGCGGATCTCCTGCACCATGTTCTTCACGAAACTGCTCTTTGTCTTCTCCACCTCCTGCACCTTTGCTGTCTGCAGGGTCATCTGACGCCCTATCCAGTCCATCTCACTGATGTCGCGCAGCATACCTTGGTACTCCTTCACATTGCCGTCGTTGTCGTGGTAGGGCTCTAAGCGGAAATACAGTATCAAGGGCCTTCCACCCGTCGAGCGGAGGGTGGTCCTGATGTTACAATCCACCACCTTGTCTTCATAGTCGTCCATATCGCTCAACAAGCGCAGAGCCTGTCGCTGCGACTGCTCTTCGACCAATGTCATACAACGTGTCTGCGTCAGCGCATGCTGGATGGTGTCGGTGCCCCGGTAGATGGTCAGCGTGTGGGAGTCGGGTGAGTAGGTGACTTGACGGATGTCGGTACCGTTGATGGCGGCGTTGAGGATCTCGGTATATTGCCGCTGCTCGTCGCGCAAGGCGTCAATCTTATTCTGTCCTTCCTGTTCCATGTCCTTGCTGCTGACCGACATGGTGATGTCGCGGCAGAAGGCGAAAATACCCAGCATCTCGCCAGCATCGTCATGGATGGTCATCAGGCGGAACTCGGTGATCATGTCATGGCCGACGGTCTGGTTGGCCTGGTATCCGTTCACGTCTTCCAAATCCTCCGTGTCGATGTTAAACATCGAGTGGATGTCAATGCCCTTTTCAATGATTTCCTCGGCATTACATCCGAAGATGTCGCAGGCTCTGGGGTTGATGTTGACGAGCCGGCCGTCTTTGTTGAAGAGGATGATGCCCAGAATCGGGGTGTAGAAGATGGACCAGTAGCGCAGCGTGCGCTCTTCGTCGAGCCGCTTCTGCTGCTGTTCCTCCGTCACATCCTTCTTTGTGCCGATGATGACGGCAGGGTTGCCATTCTTGTCGCGGCTCAATACCGACAGCACGATGTGGTAGTCGCGGGCGTTGGTATCGCCGTCTTCCACGTCCTTGGCACGCAGGATCAGCTCAATTTCCTTCTCCATTCCCGAGCTACGCTCGCCTACCCGTAGCCTTTCATCATCGGTCTTCTTGGTATCGGCGAGTTTATCCAGGGCCGACTTCAGAGTGACGAAGTCCTCGTGGCTGTATCGCTGCGAGAACTCCTCCATCGAGTACGTATAGGCCACCTGTCCGTTGTCGTTATGCCAGGAGAATTGGTTTTTCTTTATGTTGTAGGTCCAGATGTGTACCTGACTGGTCTGCAGAATCAGAGCCAGACGATTGTTGCGCTTGACGTTCTCGAGCCTGATCTTCCTGTCTTGGATACGATAGCTGATACCATAGATGGCCATGAAGACGAGTAGTAGCAAGCCGCCACCCAGCAGATACATCATTCCTATCGGCTCTTCCATATCCTGACGCTCAGGATAGAACCATTTATCCTGCAGGGGTTGTATCTTGTCGTTGGTATAAAGTTTGGTGTAGGCCTCGTCGAGTCTGTCGAGCAGTTGCTGGTTGTTCGCCATGAACTTGTACTGTCCGTGCTGCATGTTGACGGGGTACAGTTCCAAGTTGTCGGTGTGATAGCGCTGCATGAGCCATTTCAGCGATAGCGTGTTCCACAGGATTTGACCATCCTCCTTGGCGCTAACTTCCTGAATGGCTTCGCGCATATCCCTGACAGGAATGGCATTCTCGCCCCACCCATACTCCAGCATCAGGTGGTGGACCAGCGAGCTGTCGCAGACTATCACCTTGTGGTTGCTCAGGTCGCGGAAACGTTTGATCTCCACTTCTTTACTCTTCGGCATCACCACGCTTTGAGTGAAGAGTGTGACAGCATTCTTCGAGAATTTTCCAAACTCATCGTGGAATCCTACGGCCAGTCCCAGCATCAGGTCCGATTTCCCTTCTTTCAGGTCGCTGAAGGCTTCCGACTGCGGTTTCAGCCTGATGACGTATGGAATGTCGAGTTCTTTCATGATGAGCCTGATCAGGTCGACATTGAAGCCGTCGGGGTCGCCGTTGTCGTTGAGAAACGAGTAGGGCCATAGGTCCCATACGTCTTCATAAACCAGTGGATTGTTCTCTGAGAATACCCTGGTACTGTCTGGTTTGGCAAATCCTGCTGACAATGAGAGATAGACAGAGAGCAGTAGCATCATTGTTCTCTTGTACCATGCCATTTTATCGCAAGTGGTTCTATGCATATCGTACATCTGTTAGAATATATTGGGAGCCTTGCCCGGGTTATTTTATTCGGTATAGAAGTTGATCAGGCGTATGAGAGCCTGCTTGCAGACCAGACAGAACTCTGGTTCTTCGTTGGTGCGCATGCGGCAGTTCTCGAAACCTCGCCACACGCCTTTTGACAGATAGCCTCCACCCTCTACGAGACCGGCCCGCCCCTCAGCTACCAATTGTTCCCACTTGCCAGTGAAGCTGTGTTTCGTGGTGAGATTGGGTTCCCAGGGCTCCGTATCGGCAAAGTACATAGGGTCGCTGTCACCGTATGGATACTCGTCGCCCAGGCCTCCGAAGCTGTGTCCGAATTCGTGGACCACTACCGGACGGAAATGCTCGCCGTGGGCATAGGTCAGGTTGTAGGAGTTGTAGATTCCGCCACCACCGTAGTGATCGGTGTTTACGAGGATTATGATATGTTCGTAGGGTGTGCCTGCCAGCACATCGTGAAGCCGTTTCAGGTGCAGGGTGGTCAGGTAGCGGTCGCTGTAGAACGTGTCGAAATGCGAACCCAGCGCAGTCTGTTTCCAGATGCCCTTCGATGGCTCGCTGGTGCCACTCTCTGCCGATGGAGACATCACCGCCACCATGTTGAAACGGTTCTGCATCTGGCGGAACGGCTCGTGCTGGAACAGCGACTCCATCGCTACCCGGCAGTCATCGAGGAACGTATCCATCTCGTGCTGTTGATAGCCTTCTGCAACATAGGCCACATGTATGCACCGAGTGGTGTCAGCAGCCTGTTGCAGGGTGACGTGAGGAGTAACATGCCGTTCTCCTGCCTTACGAATCAGAATGTCGCTGGGGTCTACGCTGTGCGTCATCGTGGCAACTATCCGCTCATGGTAGTCGCGCAACTCTATGGTAATATCTACTGGCTGCTTGGGAAACGGCACCAGGAAGACGTTTTCGAACGACTTCTGCGTATGCTTTGCCTCGTCGGTGGCGAGCCATTCCTGAAAAAGACTCGAGAAACTGTGACGATAGATAACCTCTCTTGTATTCTTTGTCCTGACGGTGAGTTGACCGTTACCCTTCAAGGGTAATTCGGCAAGTCGATGACGACGCCCATACCAACGGGGCATTACCACCAGTTCGTCGACATACAGTTGTTGGAGCTCATGGTTGCCACTGAATGTATAGTCGATGCGCAGCGTGCGGTCTTCGAAATAGTCTTCAAATCGCTGTGCCCACGTGTTTACTACAGCCAACAACAGGAGAGTGAATATGATAAGTCTTTTCATCATTCGTATAGTTAGGCAAAAATTTTATGGCCTTATAGTAATTTGCATAGTTTTCTGAAGTCCGACTCTTTGCCGTAGCATACAATCTCGTCGTTGGCCACCAAAGGTTCTGTATCTTCTGTAGCATTGACTACTTCTGATTCATTATACTCAATACCGATGAAATTCTGCACCTTCTTCGGCTTTTTGATGGCAATTATCTTCAGATTAAACTCTTCATTGAGATGAAGGTCGTTGGGTGACATTCCGATAAACTGCTTGGGTATTTGAAATTTAAACACACAATACTTATCGTCTACACGGAAAAGTTGGATTTTTGCACCAAGCTCCATCTCGCGTACCAGCGAACGGGCAGCACGTTCCTCAGGAATAAGTATCTTATCGATGTCGAACGCTTGCAAGATGTTTTTGTGCACATAGTCCATGGCACGGGCATAGATGTGCTGTACACCCAACTTCTTCAGTAGGGCAACCACACGTACAGAGGCACCCAGATTCTGACCGATAGCAACAATCACCACATCGACTTTCTTCAGTGGAAGTACCGATAGTGACAGTTCCTCGGTGGCTTCAATCTGAAATGCGGCATCGCACATTTCCTTCACTCTCTCTACGCGGTTGGCGTCATTGTCAGCGGCAATGACTTCATGGCCCAGAGCTGACAACTCATCTACCAGCACCCTGCCGTATGTTCCTAATCCTATAATGATACACTTCATGAGATAATAATATTGTCTTGAGGTAATTTGTAATTCTGATTTTTATACTGCTTGAGTAATGCCTGTGCCAGTGTAACCACACCCACACGACCTATGAACATCAGTATGATGATAAGCACTTTGCTGGTGTATTGCAGTTCCGAGGTGATGCCCAGCGAAGAACCAACGGTTGCGAAGGCTGACACACACTCGAAGACGATTGCTTTCAACGGCAACTGCGGTTCGATGATGGTGATGGTGAAAACGAAAGTGAACAACACAAAGAGACTGGCAAAAATAGCTACATTGGCACGACGGATCGAGTCGATCGAAAGTTCCCTGCCTGCAAACTCCACACGAGTGGTCCCGTGGACGATAGCTCGTATATTGAGGAAGGCCACTGCAAAGGCGTTAACCTTCACACCACCGGCTGTTGACTGCGATGCTCCTCCAATCCACATCAGCAACGTATATATGAGAATCGACTGGATGCACATACTGCCCAGATCTACGCTGATGAAACCTGCCGTTCGCGGACTGACAGCGTTAAAGAATGCCTGGGTGATTTTCTCATGTAGCATCATTCCGGCAAAGGTGTTGTTCCACTCAAAGAAACCGATAAGTAATGTTCCGAAAACAATCAGCAGACCTGTGGTGCGCAGTACTATCTTGGTGTTCAGGTCGAACAGGTTGGGCATACTCCAACTGGCATAGTTGACGCCACGCATACTTCTCCAGAAGAAACGTGCCTTCTTATAGGCAATAATCTTCAGATTAACTAATACCGGATAGCCAATACCGCCCAGGATGATAAGCAGCGATATGATAATGTAAAGCCAGCAATTCCCCGTCATCAGCTGAGGCGAACTAAGCCCGTCTTTGTAAATAGAGAATCCTGCATTGCAGAAGGCTGAAACAGAATGGAACGCGCTGAAAAACAGTTCATGCTTAAGGTCCAGACCAATCTCGCCATGTGTGTCCATGAAGATAATAAAAGCTCCAATCAGTTCAATAACAGCTGTAAAGCCGAAGATGTTCAGCAATGTGGACCATAGCGAAGCCAGCGATTTACTGCTAACCATGTCGCGCACCAGGATCTGGTTGTAAAGGCTGGTGTTACCCATGAAGAAAAGGGCAAAGAAACTGGTGATAGTCATTACTCCCAATCCTCCCACCTGAATAAGTATCATGATGATGAATTGTCCAAGATATGTAAACGTGGCTGGCACATCCACGGTGGTTAGTCCTGTCACACAGACGGCACTCGTAGCAGTAAACAGCGAGTCGATCCACGGCAGATGAACGCCTGGAAGCACGCATCGTGGCATCATCAGCAATCCGGAGCCTACCAGGATAAATACCATGAAGCTGAAGGCCATCATCAGAGCCGGATTCATCTTACGGCCCAAAAACCGGATCACCCCGTCAGAGAGGTCGATGATGGATATCAGAAACAGCACCGTAACGTGGAACACACGGTTGTCGAGAATATTCATGATGCCATGGCTGTCGTCTATTCCGGCAAAATTCACTATGACAGGTATCAGAGTGAGCATCAGCAAGGCATTGATACACCATCCAATGAAACTGTATTCCGACTTCAGATAGCCTTTCCGCATCAGCAGCAAATGGCTGCCGCGGTCAATCAGGAATGTGATCCACACCCAGAAGTATAGCAACTTGAGTTCATCCACCTGTCTGTATGTCAACCGGAATCCAAACTCCAGGGCAGCACTCATAATAGTAAATATGGAGGCCATAAAGGATAAGAAAGAGATTACCCCCAGATACGCGTTGATTAATGGTGCTACGTGTTTCTGGTGATAGAATACGTCCCGTTTTCTCTCCTTATTATTCACGGTTTCCAATTTAAATTATATTCGTACTGCCACTTGCGCTTGCGATAGCGATAGTAGATGAGTAGCAGGATGCCGATGGCAAGTGGAATCAGCATCGCTAAGGCAAAGACCGCAAAGAATGCTGCTCCGATGTTCACACCGATGGCTCCACGCGGAACCCATTCTGGTTCGCTATAACATTTCAGACTGTCATTTAAAGCTGCTACTGCCAATGAGTCATTATGTGCCTGGGCGGCATCTATCTTAGCCAGAATACGTTGATACTCTGCTTTCAGATTCGCAGAGTCGGCCTCGTAAGCCTTCATAGCTTCTTCATACTCCTGGTGAGAGGCAGCATATTCTGCTCGTTTTCTGTCTAAATCTTCTTCAGACTCAAAAATCAAATACACAAAAAACACTATCAGCAACGTGCTGACTATCGTAATCAGACAACCAGCATGATACCAACATCCACTTGGCTTCTTAACATTACTAATAGGGTCATCCATATACAACGTCACAAAGGGGTAAATACTTTTCTGTTGCAAAAATACTAACTTTTTGTGAAACGACCAAATTTTTTTCTATATCTTTGCATCCGAGTGTCACATCGGGGTCAGGATACATTGTGACATAGGTTACTCCCAGCACATCAGGTCTTTCTCTATCTCTGGCATCTGGCTACGATGGAACGTAGGCTCTTTGATTCCGCTGCGTTTCTGTTGTCTGTAGTCCTCAAGCAGCTTGAATGCATATTTCCCGAGTCTGACTATCGCCACAAGGTTACATGCTGTAAGCATAGCCATGCACAGATCTCCCAAATTCCATACTATCTCGAGACTCGCCATTGCTCCAAACATCACCAGCACACCACCAGAGAACACCCTATACACAGTAAGGACAGCATTACTTGAGGTCATGAACCGGATGTTCGCCTCACCGTAATAGTAGTTGCCGATGATACTTGAAAAGGCAAAGAGCAATATGGCTATAGCAATAAACGTTGGTCCAAAGGCACCGATTTCAGAGTTGAGGGCAGCCTGAGTGAGTGCTATTCCATTTAGTTCCGGTGTGCTGTACAGGCCACTGATTAGTATCATGAATGCCGTGCAAGAGCATACCAGCAGCGTATCCGTGAAAACGCCTAACGCCTGTATAAGACCCTGTTTTACGGGATGGCTTACGGTGGCTGCTGCTGCCACATTCGGTGCGCTGCCTTCTCCCGCCTCATTGCTGAACAATCCGCGCTTTACACCGTTCATTATCGTTGCTCCGATAGTTCCACCAACGCCCTGCTCCAGTCCGAAGGCATTTGTAATAATTACCTTCAATACATGTGGAATATGTTCGATGTTCGTGATAATAATCACTGCCACCAGTACAAAGTAGCCTATAGCCATCAGAGGAACCATTACCGCGCTGACGTTGGCAATACGCTGAAGACCTCCAAAGATGATAACCAAAGCCACGACTGAAAGGATGCTGCCCACGAGCAGCGGATTCCACCCGAATGCCTCATGCATTGCCCCGCAGATAGTATTGCTCTGGATGGAATTATATGAGAGCCCGAAGGTGATAGTTATCAGCACGGCAAACAGATAGGCCATCCACTTACAATGCAATCCCTTTTTTATATAATATGCCGGGCCACCAACAAAAGAATCCTTCTGCCGCTGTTTATATAGCTGTCCGAGTGTAGACTCTATGAATGCCGTTGCCGACCCTATCAGAGCGATAACCCACATCCAGAATACTGCTCCCGGGCCCCCGATGGCTATCGCCGTTGCCACTCCCGCCAGATTTCCCGTACCGACACGTGTAGCCACAGATACTGCAAAGGCCTGGAATGAGGATATGTGTTTATGATTCTTGTCTTTGTCTGAAAGACTGTCTGTCCCCGAAGTGGCCGAATCAGCGAGAAGCCTGAGCATCTCACCGACCATGCGAAACTGAACGCCTTTGGTCTTCCATGTAAACCAGATACCACATATTATTAGGACCCCTATCAATACATAGCCCCATATAGCATCGTTAATTTGAGTTATCAGTTCATTCATCTGCAATTATCTTTTTGATGGTGCAAAGGTACTAAATAAGGTAGTCTCGGATATTTTTTGTACCTTATGTAGCATAATAATATTTCATTTCGATTCGTTTTTAAAGTTTACCACATCCTCGAGAACAATATCGGGGCGCTCGTCGGGGCGCATAAGCTCGAACTCTACGTTATGCAGGCGGATGCCGTCGGCGTGGCGGGCAAAGAGCCCGTAGGCGGGGGTAGGACCTGCCCAA
>JAEEGL012122697.1_pt1 | contig 10408 bp, 6 predicted proteins | sample 9134231 | NCBI WGS metagenome assembly JAEEGL01 (sample SAMN16246548, study PRJNA631951) | gut metagenome | biome: gut microbiome; feature: rumen; material: fiber-attached | host: Bos | place: Iran: Karaj | collected 2018-10
ACGTCGGTATGCAATTTACTAAAACTTGTAAAATCTTTTGTACCAATCAATTGCGAAGCAGCAACATTCATTTTTTCCACATCCAATGGTGATGGATAATACAATTCGGTTTCTATCGAAAATGGATTCTTAATTTGCGTAATCGTATAGGTATATGTCCGTTGCGTTGCCGAAAAACGGGCATGAAAATCCGTTGAAACCTCTGTTAATGAATAAATTACAATATCGTTTGGCAACATTCGGTTCATTTTGTACAGCGTGTCGCGCAACGAAATTGTTTGCTCCGTGTCGAAATGCGCATAATAATCGGAAGCATGCACGCCCGTGTCGGTTCTGCCCGCCCCGACAATAGAAATAGGCTCGCCCAGCAATTTCGACAACACCGTCTGAATTGCATCCTGCACCGACGGTGAATGCGGTTGCACCTGCCATCCATTGTACCGTGTGCCGTTATACGCTAAATGAATACAAATTCTCATAGGTGCAAATGTAGTGAAACACATCAATATAGAGTGAATTGTTAATAATTTTTTAAAATTGTAATTTTTTATTTGGATAAAAGTTTTACCTTTGTTTCTTGCAAAGAATTATGGAATTTCAATTCGCATTAATATTACAAGAAAGTGAAAACTTGGGTTGGTTGCTGTCATCCTTCGAGATTAAGAAGGAAGACGGTCGGGAGTTTTTTCAAATCTCGGAATACCTGACGCCTGAGACGAACAAAAAATATATGGCGGCACACGAAAAGAAAATCATTTCGTTGCTGTCGCACTGCGAAGAAAGTTCTTTGTTCAAAAAATTTGAACGGCAACGGCATAAAAAAGACACACTCAAGGATTTTATTTTCAAAATCAAGGAACGTGACAAAAAACTGCCGATAAAAGAGCAGAAATTCGACGGATTGATTCGCCCATATATAGAAAAACAGTTGGCGGAAGCATTTTTCCTTGCAAAGGAACACAACGTACCTATATATAATAAAGTACGTGGTGCGAACTTCTATCCTGAAGATAAAATTACCATCTGCGACCAAGACCCCGACGTGACGTTTAACTTCAACCGCACGCCCGAAGGGTTGGAACGCAGTGTGACCGTGCTGATTGGCTCAACGGAATTGAAATTGTTCCGCCAGCCGTATATTATCTTGTCGAACTCGCCAAGCGTCATCAAAATCGGTCAGAAATTTTATTCGTTCCCCGACATTGACGCAAGTAAACTCAAAGTTTATTTTACGGTTGAAAAACCAACCACAAGTTTATCGTATTTGCAACAAACGTTCGATGGTTTTGTGCTGAACAGTATTAGAAACCACAAAGTTACAGTGCGTGGCTTCGAGTTGAAGGACGAATGTCTGCGCCCGTCGATTTCCGCCGCCGTTGGACGGGATTTACAAGGAGTGGCAAATGTGGAATTTTGTCTGCAATACCGTTCGTGGAAAGTGCGTAATTTCGCAGAACCTCGCGAATATGAAGTTGATTATCAAAACGTTGGAGGAAATCCAAAATACACCCGTTTGCTCCGTAACCGAGAATTTGAACAAAAATTTCAGAAAGATATTGAGCAAGCCGGACTTGTGGAATCCAATGGTTTGTGGTACACGCAAAACACCGAAGGCGACAGCTATTTCAATGTGTTACAGTGGATTCAGACGCACAAACAATTATTCGACTCGTATGATGTGGAATTGTTCGACGAATCAGACCAAAAAATCCAAAACTTGCAGGCTAAACTCGAAATGGAAGTTGTTTCTGACTCCATCGACTGGTTCGACGTGCATGCGGTGGTTACATTCGGCGAATACAAAATTCCATTCAAAAAACTTCGCAAGAATATCCTGAACGAAGACCCTGTCGTACAACTCCCTAATAATCAGATAGGTATAATTCCAACAGAATGGTTTGCGAAATACAAGGAATTGTTCTTATTCTCGACGAAAAACGGCAACCCCGACTATTTCTCGGTGAAACTTGTCCACTATAAAACCATCCAGCGTTTGCCGGTGAAATTGTCCGACGCAATGAAAACCCGTCTGATGCACATTGAGACCAACGGGTTGCGCGACAACGAGGTTCCAAAGGAAATCAAGGCGAAACTCCGTCCTTATCAGGTGGAAGGCTACCGCTGGCTGTGTTTCCTTCACGCCAACAATTTTGGAGGGTGTCTTGCCGACGATATGGGTTTGGGAAAAACACTTCAAACTATTTCGTTGATACAGAAAGTTTTAAACATCCAAAAAGAAAGCGGACAACATAAAACGAGCCTGATAGTTTCGCCAGCGTCAATCGTTTACAACTGGTACAACGAATTCGAGAAATTTGCGCCGGGCATCAAAGTTTTTAAATATATCGGCAACGAACGAAACCGCTCGTTCTCGTATTTCGACGAATACGATGTGATTCTCACGACCTATGGTTTGTTGCGAAACGACATCACAAGTTTCGAAAATTACGACTTCTATTATATTGTGCTCGACGAAAGCCAGATGATTAAAAATCCAGGCTCGAAAATCTACAATAGCGTGTTAAAACTGAAGTCCGACAGAAAACTTTTGTTGACGGGCACTCCTATAGAAAACACCCTGACCGACCTTTGGACGCAGCTGAATTTCGTAAACCGCGATATGTTGGGCAGTCTGAAATTCTTCAAGGAATATTTCGTGAAAGGCATAGAACGGCACGACGAGAATGTGATTTCACAACTGAAACGAATCATAAAACCTTTCATCTTCCGCCGTGAAAAACAGGAAGTTGCGAAAGATTTGCCACCGTTGACCGAACAGGTGCGTTACTGCAAAATGTCGGAAGTTCAGGAAAAACTGTACGAAACGGAAAAATCGAAGGTACGCAATATGATTTTGGACTCCATAGAACACGATATGTTCCAAAAATCAACAATCAACGTGTTGCAGGCATTGATGCACCTGCGGCAGTTGGCAAACCATCCGCATTTGGTGGAAGGAATGCACGGCAGTTCTGGTAAATTCGACGAAGTTCTGCGTATGCTCCCGAACATTATCCACCACCATAAAGTGCTGATTTTCTCATCGTTTGTCCGTCATTTGGATTTGTTTAAGGAACATTTCAAAAAAGAAGGCTGGAAATACGCCTATTTGGTTGGAAGCACTTCGAACCGCGAGGAAGTCATCAAAAATTTCCAAGAAGACGATGATTGCAAACTGTTCTTGATTTCGATAAAGGCTGGTGGCGTTGGACTAAATCTTACCCAAGCCGACTATGTGTTCATTCTTGACCCGTGGTGGAATCCAGCCGTTGAAAATCAGGCGGTTAGCCGCGCGCACCGTATTGGGCAGACCAACAATGTTACCGTATATCGCTTTATTTCCGAAAACACAATAGAGGAAAAAATCCAAAAACTGCAACAACGCAAATCCATGCTCGTTTCCAATTTCGTTCCCGACGAGCAAACCATTCCGTTTACACAGGAAGAAATTTCATTCTTGGTGGAATAAATTATTTAATAGTTCTAGAATTTAGTGTAAAACAGTTCTAGAAATTTAAATCTATTTTCCTCTGCCGTTCACTGCCGAGAGAATCAAACTTTTATCCAATCCCATTTTGTTGAACGCAAACAAGCGGTGCCCCAAATCTTTGAAACTCGCTCCAAAATGATACACCACATCGTCAATAATGAGAAAACGGTCATGGAAATTTTCCGCATATTTCCCTAAGGCTATAGTGTTCTCGGGGTATTGTGAATTATGTAATTCCTTGATTCTCAGCAAGGGTTCTCCAATTCGATCGGTGTAAATCGTTGCCGAAACGCCTTTCTGCCTAACATCGAGCATTTCAAACGTTGCAGCATCAACGTATGCGTCAATCATTATGACCTCCTTTTTAGCCTGTTTTATAAGATTCTCCACACATACACGAGCGTCAAAAATCTGTCCTTCGTAAATCAAACCTTCCTTGGGTGGCAAACTTGTTTTCACAAAAAAATCAATTTTCTCAGAATGTTCTTGCAAAATCTTTTCGTGTTCAAAAAGTCGTCTATCTATTCTATCTTCAACGTATTGCAACCGTTGATTCACCGAATATCCCCGTAGCAGATAGTCTTTCAGGATTTTGTTTGCCCATTGGCGGAACAATGTACCTTGTAAAGATTTTACTCTATAACCGACTGAGATAATCACATCAAGATTGTAATGTTTGATAAATCTCTGTATCATGCGAGAGCCTTCTTTTTGAACTGTCAAGTATTCCTTGACAGTTGACTGAACGTCAAGTTCTCCTTCTGTGTAGATATTGTTGATGTGTAAACTAATGTTTTGTTTTGAAGAATTAAACAGCTCTTTCATCTGCTGTTGCGTCAGCCACACGGTGTCTTCGTCTAACCTAACTTCCAACGACACCGTTTCATTGGGTTGATACAAGATTATTTCACTTTTCGGATAAGAATCCATTTTGTTTTCCATAGCTCACTACTTTTAAAATTGGTTGCCCAAAGATATAGATTGTTTTAAAACAAACTGCAAAATGTTTGCAACTTGTTGAAAAGTTGTTTATATTGGTGCCGATTTTCTAAAATACGGCATTGATGCGCTTTTTTCGACATATAACTACACTTGTTTGTGCTCTCACAGGACTGATGCTTTTGGCTGAGGCTCAGGTCGATACAGCCGAAGTGTATCGCAATTCGCGCCATGTGCCGATATGGCAGTCGCGGAACGTAGAAAAACTGTCGGATGCTTTGGCAAAACCGTGTTCCAACGACGAAGAACTTGTGCTTGCCTACGCCTATTGGATTTGTAAAAACATAAAATACGACCATTCGGAGTACGAAAAACGACCAGCGGAATCAAAGTCCATAAAGAAAATCCTGCGAAAGAAAAAAGCGTTGAGCGACGGCTACACCAAGCTCTTCGTGGAAATGTGCAACCGCCAGCACATCCCCGCGATTTACGTGCCTGGCTACACCAAAGACTACGACTATGTGACAGGCGACACGCTCTACCGTGCCGAATATGCGTGGGCGTTGGTGAAATTGGGCGAAGAATGGCATATTATGGACTTAACGGCAGCAGCAGGAAAAGTCGTTGAAATTGTCACGCCACTGTCGAAAGCGTTATGGACACTGTTCAAAATTCCCTACTCGTCTCATTTAGTTTCAGTTAAGGAATTTTCACCTACATATTTATATGTAAACCCAACCACGCACGCAAAACGCCACCTGCCCGTGACCGATATGTTCCAACTGCTGAAATTTCCAATTCCAATTTCGTATTATATGGCTGGCGATTCAGCAATGGACGTGTATATCGAGAAATTTCCGGGCGTGCAGCTAAACGACACCCGTCTTGATGAATTTGCAGAAAGACCATTACTGTCAAAGAACTTATATTTTGCCGACAACGTAATGCTGACGAACCGCGACTGCCAATACACACAGGCATTGTACTACTTCTACGCCGTGAAAATATTTTTCAATACATATTATATATCGGAAAAAGGAAAAATATTCGCGCCACTGGAAGAATCGAAAAAAGCAATGGAACACGCACGATTGGCGGATTCACTGTTTGCTATAGCCACACAAAATAATGTGCACGAACAAACTTCAAAACAAGCCCGAAGCGAATATTGGAAGAAAAACCTCATTGAATCCAACAAACTGCTGGCCATGCAGTTAAGCACGCAAAACAAAGTGAACTCGCAACAAATCCGTTCGCTTGGAAAAATTCAGTCGCAAAACAAAAAAATACAGGCATACATCGCAAAATACCAAGGGAAATACGTATTGCGCGACATTATAGATTTGCCCAAACCAATGATTCAAAACAAAGATTATTTGGAAGAAGGCACGCAAAAAATCAACCAATGCATTAGTTTGTCGGATGAATGCGCGGCAATGATACACGAATACGATTCGCTGATGCTCCCGTTGCGCGGCGCAAAAATTGACTCAGTGTATAAACAGCAACAAAACGCTTCGCTACTGTGCAATCAGGAACTGGCAAGCCTTTCGCGCTATCTCGACAGGAAAGGGAGCAATTTGTCGTTGGTATATTATTCCGACAAATACGTGTTCAAAAAAAGCTATTTTGAAGTGTTTGCAAAGGTTGGCGACATCAACGAAGAATACACCGACCCCGCAATCGAGTTCATCTCGGAGCGGATTCCGCAAGTGTATGAGGTGATTCAGCGCTATGTAACCACCACTATTGAGTCGTTGCAATTGCTGAAAGAAGCAAAAGTTGTGCTGGCCAACGATTATGGCGAAGACGATATGTATGAAAAAATTGCGTTGAATTTCAACAAACAATTGACGATTTTCTCAAAACAAATTGAAGATGTCACGAATTTCAACACAAATATGACCGACCGTTTGAACGAAGATATGGCAATTTACAAGGATATTGTAAAAATGTTACAAAACGACAATTCCATAGAAAGTTATCGCCACAAAGAGTACATGGACTACAGAAAGAGTTTGAAACAAGCTGAAAATGACAAGGTTAAATACTTTCAAGAAACACTCAAAAACTATCAAAAGTTGATAAGTAAAGCAGTAAATGGCAAATAAAATGTGATTTTCCCCTTAAAAAATTTTGAGAACTGCCGAAAAACGCCTATTTTAGCATATTAAAACTGTTGTATGAGAAAAATTATTCTAATTATAGGAATTATGATGTGTGGTTTTTGTGCTTCGGCGCAATTATCGAGATTCTTATTTTTCTCTGCGGGATTCAGTTTTTTAACCGATATGGCAGTTTCAGAATCGGCGATTGTTGACACGTTCGACACAAAGTTGAACCACGAATGTCAGGAATCGTTCCAATCGGTGCAGTGGAACTTTGTGAGCGGTATGGTTGGCGCGCGAATGATGGTGCTTCCGCTTACAATGAATTCTTCAATTACCGTTTCAGCCACGCCAACAGTGAATATTGGAGCGATTTATCCAGTACACGATTTAGGTTCGCGGTATGGAATGAACGTAACAGTGCCAGTTTTTGCAGAATTGAACATTGGTGCGGCTGCCCGCTACATTTCGTCGGCTGATATGGGATTTGTGTTTGGTTTTGGCTTTGAATATTTCTGTTCACCCCTTATGTCATACGCATTGACGGACTCTGATTACGACAATGATAAATTCCTAAAATCATGGATTTTACCGACCGCGAAAGTGGGTTTTCGGTACTGGTCGAAAAAAAATAAGGTAAAAGAGATTAATTTGAAGGTCGGAATTGGTGAAAAAGGAAAAGAATTTTATACCTTTGACTCTGGAATTTTTAAAGAGTATCGTCCAATACATATTGGATTATCCTTTATGAAAATACTTAATTATTGAAAGTTTTACGTAAATTTATAATAATATGAAGCGAATTTTTCAACTAGTAGTTTGTCTAAGTTTAGTTTCAAGTGTTGCAATGGCAGGTCATGGTGGCATTGGCGAGCGTTTGTTTTTCCAAGTTGGTGGAACTGTGGGAGCCGATGTTATGCAAATGACAGGTAAGTTCCTTAACCTTAAAAATGCGGGTAACCTGAAAGACCTTGATATAGAAAACCTTAACATAAACTTGGCAACAGTTTCTTTTGTAGGACGTATTAATCTCCTCGAATTGTCGAACAACACATCATTGAGTTTGGCATTCCGTCCTGCCGCAAGTATTGGTCGTTCAATCAACGATTTTGGTGGTCCAAGCACAATGTTGCGTTTGCCTTTCACTTTTGACTTCAACTCAGGTGCGGCGGCAACAGTTTCAACCCGTTCCAAAACAGGTTTCGTATTTGGCGTTGGCGCTGAATTTATTTCATATCCTGCGCTCGGCGATGGTGTAACAGTACAAAAAACTGATGCTGGTATCACACAACAAGGACAAAACGAAAACTTCATAAATATGAAGGGTTCTTGGATTCAACCAGTTGCCACGTTTGGTATCCGTTTCTTTGGGAAGAACTACTCCTGCCGTGAAATCAACTTCAAGGCTTGTTTCAAACCAGAAGGAGATGTTGAGAACAAGAGCGTGATTGATAACGCTGCCAACCCATATTCAACAATCAGCAACTTCCAAAATATGGGCTTGATGCTTTCATACATTCAATTCTTGAATTACTAGTTAGTATTATAAATAGTGAAATGCCGAGCATTTGCCCGGCATTTTTTTTGTCTTGATATGTACACATTTTTATTGTCGAATTTTGGAGATAAATCGCTGACACCATCTCCTGTAAACCAAATGACGGCTTCGTTTTCAAAGGATTTTCGTCAAAGTGTCGATATAAATTTAGGCGTTGGGTATGTGAACGACGAAACAATTCCCCACAGCCAATTAGCGGAGTGCTTCCAATATGTGCTGGCACACACCGAAACCTATAAAAACGCCCTGAATTACGGTTCAGCCGATGGTTCTGAGAATTTACGCAACGCTATTCGCAATTATTATCTCAGAAATGCAATAGGCGGTATTACCAAACCGTTGATGGACTCAAAAACGATTTGCATCGGCGCAAACGGAGCGACCAGTCTATTGGATTCACTTGCGGAAATTCTCCCACAAGGCATAGTTATAACCGCCGAACCGAATTACTACATTTATACGGAGACACTGCAACGCAAAGGGTTCGAAATCTGTACAATTCCCGAAGATTCACACGGAATGCGTTCCGATTTGTTGCAAAAAACATTGGAACAAATTGACACCGAAAAACTTAGTTTCTTTTACATAGTAACGGTCAACAATCCGTCATCAATCATTTTGAGCAACGACCGACGAAAAGAAATCGTTGAGTTGGCAACAAAAGTTTCCCGTAAATTAGGGAGAAAAATCCCAGTAATTTTCGACAAAGCATACGAAGACATTATATTCGACACCACCATAGAAAAGCCACTCTCAGGCCTGTTGTTCGACGAAGATGGGTTAGTTGTGGAATTAGGCACGCTGTCGAAAATCATTGCGCCCGCATTACGCATTGGCTACGCCATTGCCGACAATTCAGATTTGATGCAGGCGCTTATTCAAAAAACGAGCGATATTGGCTTCAGCGCCCCACTGATAAACGAAGAAATGGCGGCACGCTTCATCGACTGCCACATTGACAACCATGCACTGAAAGTCCGTGCCGGCTATAGAGAAAAAGCAAACGCTTTGCAACAACTTATACAAACACATCTTGGAACATATTTGGAATGCTACTCTGGTGGGCAAGCAGGGTTTTATTTCTATCTGACATTCAAACAGATAGAAACCCATCCCGACTCATTGTTTTTTGCCTATTTGTCACGAAAAACTGGCGACCCAGTTGTTGACGGCAATCCAATGAATCCTCGATTGATATACGTTCCAGGCTGTTTCTGCGTATCGCAAAACAACGAAATGAAATCCGAAGGACAACGCCAACTGCGCATTTCCTATGGATTTGAAGATATTCCTGAATTGGAACGGGCAATTTTGCTTATGCGCGATGCGGCTGAATACGTAAGCCAAACGGCACTATAACAATTTTGCAAATTCATTTTTAACCGTATCGCGAAGCGAGCAGAGGTCTGTGATTTTTGCAGATTTAGTCAACAGTCCAATTTTGAACTGCAATTCCTGTCCTGTACGATTCACAAGTCGTGGATAGTCAATAAATACAGGCCAAAGCAGAGTTATGCCCAAAATGAATAGGAAAACCGTCCACCATGGAAGAGGTACAAGCGTCAACCACAATATTGCTAAAATCAGATGCACAACAATAACTAAAAGCAATCCACCCACAAACATTATTGAATTTCTAAATAAAATGTCCTTTGCAAATGTATCGCCAAGTTTGTTCATCACCCAATATGGTAACGCGCAAAACACACAACTGATAAGAAATAACGGCAGCAGCACCACTGTTTTCATACAGTTCCAGATTACACTAAAAGCATCATCGCCATTATTTTCCACCAATTCGTATGAGTAATTTACCGCTTTACGTTTTTCTTCGTATGCATCTACCATTGGTTTAAGCGAAGCAATATAGCCTTTTTGAGTATTTTCTTGATTTTCAATCAATTCTATTGTTTTTTTATCAGCTGCAAACGCACGTTCCTGCCGATTTCCTGTCGCGTGTATGTTCGAAAGTGTTTGGTTTCTACAGATAAGTCGAAGACTTTCAACCGTATAATATGTTTCGTCCATTTGCGGAATGTCGAGCATAGTGTTTCTCATTCCAGCTTCTATAGCTTCACGAATTTCATTTTCAGCAGCTTGTGGGTTTTCTTTCAAAGCAGAAAGGTATTGTCGCATAGGAATTGGCTCGCCAATTTTCACAAACAAATTCGAGCGCACCGAGATATAATCATCGTAATAAATGCCAATCGGGTTGATATTAATGTCAAGGTCGAAGTTATTTTTTTCCTCAGCCATGTGTACTATACGAGGGATGGCTTTTCTTGTTTGGCGCAATCGGCGGAAGCCCCAGTG
>JAEEGL012345009.1_pt1 | contig 10408 bp, 8 predicted proteins | sample 9134231 | NCBI WGS metagenome assembly JAEEGL01 (sample SAMN16246548, study PRJNA631951) | gut metagenome | biome: gut microbiome; feature: rumen; material: fiber-attached | host: Bos | place: Iran: Karaj | collected 2018-10
CATCATACCTTCCACTTTCAGGGTTTTCGTCATGGCTTTTTCCTCCTTGGGTGAATTCAGGGATGCAACGGGATCCAGGGCTTCCGGCGGAAGCGGTTTTTCCTCCCGGTCCCGGGAAGCGTCATGGGGATTCAGGCGGTTCAGCCGCAGGGCGTTCATACACACAAAAAAGCTGGAAAGCGCCATGGCGGCCGCGCCGTACATCGGTTTCATCTCAATTCCGTACAGGCCCATGGCCAGCGGAATGCAGATGGCATTATAGAAGAAAGCCCAGAACAGGTTCTGGTGGATATTCCGGATGGTTGCCCGGCTGAGGCGGATAGCGGCGGCCACATCCGACAGCCGGCTTTTCATGACTACGATATCTGCCGCGTCGATGGCCACGTCCGTTCCGGCGCCGATCGCGATGCCGTTATCCGCAACGGTGAGGGCCGGGGCGTCGTTGATTCCGTCGCCGACCATGGAAACTTTGCCCAGAGGCATCAGCCCGCGGATGACCTCGGCTTTTCCGTCCGGCAGGACACCGGCGATGACCCGGTCCACACCGGCCTGCCGGCTGACAGCCCTGGCGGTCCGCTCGTTGTCGCCGGTGAGCATCACTGTCCGGATGCCCATCTTTCGCAGTTCCCCGATGGCCCGGGCGGAATCCTCCCGGATAGGATCCGCGACGGCAATCAATCCGGCGGCTTTCCCGCCGAAGGCGAAGACCAGCGGTGTCTTTCCTTCTTCGGCGAGGGCTTCGGCCTGCCGGGAAACGGTTTCAGTGACCAACCCTTTGGAGGACATGTACCGGAGGCTTCCGCCCAGCAGCTCCTGCCCGTCCAGGCGGGCGCGAAGACCGTGGCCCGGCAGCGCTTCGAAATCACTGACCTCCGACAGGGGCAGGCCTTCCGCCGCGGCGGTGACCGCTTTTGCCAGCGGATGCTCGCTGTTTTTTTCCAGGGAGGCGGCGAGACGGAGCAGGCGGTCCCGGTTCATCTCCAGCGGAAGAATATCCGTGACCCGGGGGCTGCCCTCTGTCACTGTGCCGGTTTTATCCAGGGCGACGATCTGTGTCCGCCCGGCGCCTTCCAGCGCGGCGGCAGTTTTGTACAGAATGCCGTTCTTTGCCCCGGTACCGCTGCCGACCATGATGGCCACAGGCGTTGCGAGACCCAGGGCACAGGGGCAGCTGATGACCAGCACGGAAATGGCCCTGGCTACGGAGAAGGAGAAGGAGCGTCCGGCGATCAGCCATCCGACCAGCGTCAGGAGACCCAGGCCAATAACCGCAGGCACGAAGACGGCGGAAACCCGGTCCGCGATGCGGGCCAGCGGCGCCTTGGTGGCGGCTGCATCGGAAACGGTGCGGATGATCTGCGCCAGCGTCGTATCTTCGCCGACCCGGGTGGCGCGGCATTCCACATATCCCTGCTGGTTGATGGTGGCGGCGGAAACCGCGCTGCCTTCCGCCTTGTCTACCGGAATGCTCTCGCCGGTCAGGGCGGACTCGTTGACGGAGGTTATTCCCTTCAGGATCACCCCATCCACCGGGATCTGCTCCCCGGGGCGCACCACAAACACATCTCCGGTGCGGACCTCTTCGATGCCGACTTCCGTCTCCGTGCCGTCCTTCAGCAACACCGCCGTTTTCGGCGCCAGCCGCATCAGGCCTTTCAGGGCATCTGTCGTCCGTCCCTTGGATTTTGCTTCCAGCATCTTGCCGATGGTGATCAGCGTCGGGATCATGGCGGCGGATTCAAAATACAGGTTCATCCCGTACTTCATAACAAGATCCGCCCGACCGTCTCCCTGGGCCAGAATCATCAGAAAGAGCTCCGCCAGGGAATAGATGAAGGACGCGCCGGAACCCAGGGCGACCAACGTATCCATATTGGGAGCGCCGTGCATCAGGGAAGAAAACCCGGAGGTAAAGAACTTCCCGTTGATAATCATCACCAGGGCCGCCAGCAGCAGCTCAAAGAGACCCAGAAAAACATGGTTGTCAAACACAGCCGGGGCAGGCCAGTGCCACATCATATGGCCCATGGAAAAATACATCAGTACCAGCAGAACCGGAACGGAGAAAAGCAGCCGCTTTTTCAGCTTCGGCGTTTCATGATCCTTCAGAGCGTCGGCGTCCGCCCAGGAAGGCGAGGACGCGGCCCGGGATACGCCTTTTGGGGAAGCACCGTATCCGGCAGCCTCCACCGCGCGGATAATCTCCGTCTCCGGGGCGGTTCCCTCCACGCCCATGGAATTCGTCAGCAGGCTGACGGAGCAGGAGGTGACGCCCGGCACTCCGGATACGGCTTTTTCCACCCGGGCAGAGCAGGCAGCGCAGCTCATGCCGGTTACAGTGTACTGTTTCATCGGTAATCTCCTTCAGCGGCCCAGTGTATATCCGGCGGACCGCCTGCCGTCCTGCCCATCGTATCGGCCGGCGGTACATTTGTCAAGCGGCCGGCAGCGGAAGGATCCGGTTGACAGGGGAAAGAAACTGCGATAGGATGACTGAAAAAGATTAAAGCTTGCTCAAAGTTGAAGTAAAGAAGGGATTCCACGATGTATACGATACAGGAGGTCTGCGAAAAAACCGGTTTCTCGGCCCATACCCTTCGGTACTATGAAAAGGAAGGGCTGCTGACAGGTATTCAAAGAAGTCCGGGCGGCATTCGCCAGTACTCAGATGAGGACCTGGAATGGCTCGGACTGATCAGCTGTCTGAAAAACACCGGGATGGCCCTGCAGGAGATTGCCCGCTTCGTACATCTGGCCCATCAGGGGAATGAAACTCTGACGGAACGGGTGGAACTGCTGAAGGAGCACCGGGAAAAAATTGTGGAGCGCATCGCTGAAATGCAGCGGTACCTGGAGAAGATCAACTGGAAGGTGGATTATTTTTCCGATAAGCTGCGGGAGCATGAGAAACAGGCTTCCGGGAACGGAAACTGAGGAAACTCAGCGGATACATTCCACCTTGATGGTATTGGTGTTACCCGGATCCCCGTTGATCTGGCCGCCGGTAAGCACCACGTTGTCGCCTTTGCTCAGGGAGAAAAGTTCCCGGGCAATGTTCAGGTCCTGCCAGAACATGACATCCATGGAAGAATAGCTTTCCATGAGGACCGGGGTGACGCCCCAGGACATGTTCAGCTTGCGCCAGGCGCGCTCATCAGTAGTAGCCCCAATGATATTGACCGGGCAGCGAAAACGGGAAACCATCCTCGCCGTACGCCCGGAGATGGAATTCACCACAATGGCTTTCGCATTCACATCCACTGCCATGGAGCAGGTGGCATGGGAAACGGCGTCCAGGTTGCTGTGGATGGTGAACTCCATGGTGCGGAAGCGTTCCGCATAGTCGATGCCGGCTTCCGTAAACCGGGCGGTATCGGCCATGGTCTGCACTGCCTGAACCGGAAATTTTCCAGCGGCGGTTTCCCCGCTGAGCATGATGGCGGAGGAACCGTCGTATACCGCGTTGGCTACGTCGGAGATCTCCGCCCGGGTCGGCCGTGGATTCTGGATCATGCTTTCCAGCATTTCGGTGGCCGTGATGACCCGCTTGCCGAGCATCCGGCATTTGCTGATCAGGTATTTCTGAAGGGCAGGAACCTCCATGAACGGGATCTCCACGCCGAGATCGCCCCGGGCGACCATGATGCCGTCCGCGACCTCGCAGATTTCCTCAACATGATCCACGCCGCTGCGGTTTTCGATTTTTGCAATGATGTCGATATCCCTGCCCCCGTTGGCATTCAGCAGATCCCGCATGGCGCGGACATCCTCCTTTGTGGAGACGAAGGACGCCGCCACAAAGTCAACCCCGTTTTCGATGCCGAAGAGCAGGTCCGGCTGGTCCTGTTCGGACAGGAAGTCCTGCCGGAGCACTTTGCCGGGGAAGTTCATGCTCTTCCGGTCCGACAGGACCCCGCCGTTCTGCACCCGGCAGACCACATCGCTGCCCCGGATTTCCTCCACCTTCAGGATGACCAGCCCGTTGTTGATCAGCACGGTATCCCCGGGGGCCAGTTCCCGGGTCAGATTGGCATAGGTGACGGAGACCCGCTCCGCGGTTCCCTGCACGTCTTCGGTAGTCAGGGTGAACAGGTCCCCGTCCCGCAGGGTTACAGGACCGCCGGCAAAGGTTTTGATCCGGTATTCCGGGCCTTTTGTATCCAGCATGATGGCAATGGGTAGGTTCAGCTTCTCCCGGACCGAGCGGATCAGCTGAATGCGCCGCAGGTGTTCTTCATGGGATCCGTGGGAAAAATTCAGCCGGGCCACGTTCATGCCGGCTTTGCACATGGCTGTCAGGGTTTCCTCATTTTCACAGGCCGGGCCGATGGTACAGATAATCTTTGTTTTTCTCATCATGGCACTTTCCCCCGATTTCCTTTGATTCAGTTTTCCGTTACCTGTATTATACCGGATCCTGCCGGCGGAGACAAGTGCGGTCTGGCCGGCGGCTCGCTTTTTCCCGGGTTCCATGCTATGATAGAAAACCGGCGCAGGATACCTTACCCGCAGGGAGTGAACAAAAATGAAGCATAAAGTTCAGTATTATGAAACCGATATGATGGGCGTGACGCATCACGCCAATTATATCCGCTGGATGGAGGAAGCACGGATTGACCTGATGGACCGGATGGGTTTTCCATACCGGCAGATGGAAGCGGCGGGGGTGATTTCTCCCGTGAAAAGCCTGCACGCGGATTACCTGAAGCCCTGTACTTTCGGGGATGAGGTGGAGGTTACCGCGACGATCCGGGACTTCAACGGCGTCGTGATGACACTGGTTTACGAGATCCGCCTGCAGGAGGAGCTGATTTTTACCGCCTCCTCGGAACATGTATTCCTTGACCGCGACGGGCGGTTTGTCCGGATGCGGCGGGTGATGCCGGAATTCTGTGAAGCGGCCGAGAAACAGATCCGTCTGACAAGCGAACACCCATGACTTAAAAACCGATGAATCATGCCGGACACCGGGACGCGGGAGGGGTTGACAGGAAGGCCGGTTCGTGATATCTTTCTGATTGTTAGATTTATCTAATCCTTTGAGCTGCGCTTGAACATGATCGAAGGAACATGGGGCGCAGCTTTAAAATCACAAAAGGTTAGTATAAACTAACTCCAGAAACTGCAGTCCGTCCGGATGTGCAGTCAACCCGATCAAAGGAGAAGAAGGATCATGGCCATTGTTGAATTCAGGAATGTTTCCAGAGTTTACCGGAACGGAGATCATGAGCAGCGTGCGCTGGATCATGTAAACCTGAGCCTGGAAGAAGGCAAATTCATCGTTATCCTGGGGCCCAGCGGCGCCGGAAAGAGCACCCTGCTGAATATGCTCGGCGGACTGGACAGCCCGACAGAGGGAACGATTATCGTGGGCGGAAAGGATATTTCCACCCTTACCCCCAATGAGCTGGCGGAATACAGGGCAGCGTCCGTTGGCTTTGTTTTCCAGAGCTACAACCTGATTCCAACGCTGACGGTAATTGAAAACGTGGCACTGGTGAAGGAAATTGCTCCCAATCCGCTGTCCAGCCATGATATGCTGCGGGCCGTCGGCCTGGAAGACCATATCCACCAGTTCCCCTCCGAGCTGTCCGGCGGCGAGCAGCAGCGGGTTTCCATTGCCCGGGCGCTGGCCAAGAATCCCCATATTCTTCTGTGCGACGAACCTACCGGCGCGCTGGATTCGGAGACCGGCGTCATGGTGCTGAAGCTGTTGCTTTCCATGGCGCGGGATATGGGAAAGACGATCATCATTGTTACGCACAACCAGAATATCGCGAAGATGGCGGATGTGGTGATCCGGGTGAAGAACGGAAAGATCAGGGCCTGTGAGGAGCAGGATCATCCTTTGTCGGCGGAAGAGGTGGATTGGTGATGCTGCTGAAAAAAATGTTCCGGACCCTGTGGCGGTACAAAGCGCAGTTCATCTCCATGGTCATTATGGTGGCGCTGGGGATCGGTGTTTTTCTCGGTTTTCATGTGGAATGGTACTCGCTGGATGTGAACACGCGGGAAATCTATGAAAAAACCGGTTTCGCCGATTTCAGGATTATTTCCGACCGGGGTTTCAGTCCGGAGGACCTGGAAGCGGTCCGCGGCATGGAGGGTGTGGAGGACGCGACGAGGTTCCTTTCCCTGAACGTTTCGGTGAAGGACGATACGGACACGCTGGCGCTGACCGTCAGTGAAAACATGGAGGTTTCCGGAATCCTGCTGACGGAGGGCGAAGCATACAGCGCGGATGATCCGGACGGTTTCTGGCTTTCGGATTCCTATGCGGCGGCTAACGGGATTTCCGTCGGCGACCCGCTGACCCTGACCTACCAGATGATCACGGTGAACGGGACGGTAAAGGGCCTGGTGAAGTCCAGCGAATACCTGATCTGCCTGCCGGATTCGACCCAGATGATGCCGGACTATTCCACCTATGGATTCGTTTATATCTCCCCGGCCATGCTGGAACGCTCCATTCCAGCCATGTACCGGGCGATGGCCGGATCCCTGTACCACCAGATCCATGTAAAATCCTCCATGGACAAGGCGGCTTTTGTGGAGGCAGCGGACCAGGTCCTGGGGACGACCCGGCTGATCCTCTCCAAGGAAGAGACGGTTTCCTGGTCGGAAGCGCAGGGGGAGGTGGAGGAAGGAAAGACCATGGCGTCGATTCTTCCCGTGCTGTTCCTGGCCATTGCCATCCTGACCATGGTGACGACCATGCACCGGATCTGCGCCAGCGAAAAGACGCAGATCGGTACCCTGAAGGCACTGGGCTTTAAGGACCGGCGGATCCTGATGCATTATTCCGCGTATGCCCTGATGATCGGGCTGCTCGGGACGATTCCGGGCATTGGAATCGGTTATGGACTGGGATGGTTTATCATGAACCCGAACGGCGCGATGGCTACTTATATCGACATGCCCTCCTGGACGCTGCACGCGCCGGGCTTCACCTGGGCGGTGATCCTGGCGATCAACGTATTCCTGCTGTTCATCGGATTCCTGTCCGTGCGGAAAATGCTGGCGGGCACGGCGGCGGACGCGCTGCGGCCTTATGCCCCGAAACGGATGAAGCACCTGCGCTTTGAAGAAACAAAGCGTTTCAAACGACTGGGATTCGGTACGAAATGGAACCTCCGGGACTGTGTGCGGCATAAGGCGCGCAGCCTGATGACCCTCTTCGGAATCGTCGGATGCATGGTGCTGCTGGTGGGCGGACTCGGGATGAAGGATACCATGGACGCCTTCCTGGACACTTTTTATGAAAAAGCCATTCACTATACCACCCGCGTGAACCTGGACGCGGAACATATTACCCGGGAGGAGGCAACCGAAATTGCCGGGGAGCTGGACGGTGACTGGGCGGCTTCCGGCGCTGTGCAGATCGGCGACCGGGGATATTCCCTGGAGGTTTACCACATTGAGCATGATATGGTCCGCTTTGTGGACACGGACATGCGGCTGATTCAGCTGACAGACGACGGGGCATACATCTGTTCGCGGATTGCACGGGAGTTTTCCCTGAAGGCCGGGGATGAACTGACCTTCTCGCCCTATGACAGCAATCAGCACTATACCGTTCCCGTGGCAGGGGTGTTGGATTCCATGACCGAGGGGATCTTTATGACGGACGCGTTTGCGGACCGGGCCGGAATCCCCTTTCAGATATCCTCCGTATTTACAGACGCGGCGGAGATCCCGGAGGATCCACGGATCCTGAATCAGCAAAGCAAACAGTCGATTATGGATTCGTTTGACGTGTTCATGGACCTGATGAACAAGATGATCTGGCTGCTGGTGATCGCGGCGGTGATCCTGGGCATTGTGGTTCTGTACAACCTGGGCGTTATGAGCTATACCGAGCGCTACCGGGAGATGGCCACGCTGAAGGTGGTTGGATTCAAGGACTCCAAAATCGGGCGGCTGCTGATCAGCCAGAATCTCTGGCTGACGGTGCTGGGGATTCTGATCGGCGTACCGGCCGGCGTGGGTATCCTGCAATACCTGCTGACCGCCCTGGCCTCCGAGTATGAGCTGAAGCTGGTGCTGGGACTGCCTACGTGGCTGGTCAGTATTCTGCTGACCTTCGGGGTTTCCCTGGCGGTGGGCCTGATGGTTGCCCGGAAGAACCGGCATATTGACATGGTAGCGGCGCTGAAGACCGCGGAATAAGACGGCTGTTGACGGAAGAGCCGGAATCTGATACATTGAAACAGATCCTCCGGAGAGGCAAATTCCGGCTTCCTGTGAACAGGCTGAACGGAAGGGAAGGAGATTCCGATGAATATTTATGAATCGGCAGAAGATTACCTGGAGCAGATTCTGATGCTGCTTGAAAAGAAGGGGCATGCCCGTTCAATTGACATTGCTGTCGGGCTGAATGTTTCCAAGCCCTCCGTCAGCGTCGCCATGAAAAAGCTCCGGGAAAACGGATACATCAGCATGAGTTCGGATAACCTGATTTCCCTGACGGACAAAGGATACGCGATTGCGCGGAGGATCTATGACCGCCACCAGACGCTGACCCGGTACCTGGTGCAGCTGGGGGTTCCGGAGGAAATTGCCCGGGAGGATGCCTGCAAAATGGAGCATGACCTGTCCGAGGAATCCTTTGCCGCGATTTCGGGACAGATCCGGTAACACTATCCTTTGATTCATAAACGCCGTTGATTCCGACGGCGTTTTTCTTTTTACCCGAAAAGGAAAAGGCCCGGCGCCATCAGGCCAGGCCGATTTCAGCGGACATCAGGGATGGAAGCAGGTCAAAGGGCGCTGCGCCGGGCAGGCTGCCGATGATCTGCCGGATGGCGGAAAGTTCCCGGCAGACGGCGGGGGTGATCTCCCGCGGCTGATCCGTATAGTTTTCCAGCCGGCCGCCGGTATAGGCGCCGTCCCGGATGCCCAGGAACATCATGGCTTTTTCAGGATCAAATTCCCCATAGGCGGCATACAGCCCCACCGCATCCGCGATGAGTTCATCCCGGACCGGGTGGATCCGGTCGGGCCAGCGCTTCCTGCAGATGACGTGGGTCAGTTCATGATACCGGCGGATCGTGTCGGATATCTCCAGCCACTCCTGTTCCGGGTATCCGGCCGTATCGGCGCTGACATTGCTGTACGGCCCGCGGGACAGGACCACCAGCATATCCAGGTAGTTTTCCCGGACCGAGATGAACTCCTGAAAGGCGGCCTGCTGCAGTTCCGGAGGGAATTTCGCCAGATGCTCATGGATCCGTCCCCAATTAAAGACCATCACCATGGAACCGCCCGTGCTTTTCGGGATTTTTTTCAGGGGTCCGTTTTTGGCGGCCATCAGCCCCCGGAGGACCAGCTCAAAATCCTGCCGGTTTCCCAGGGTCAGGACCCGCACCGGACCGACCGGCGTTTCCATGATGTCAAGCCGGTCGGCGGGATTCCCCCTGTAATGGGCAAGGGATTTTTCCGGTGGTTCTTCCCCCTTCAGGACTACCTGTTTATATGTATCCTGATTCGCTGTATCCGGATTCAGATACAGCAGCGGGTATTCTTCCGCCAGCTTTGCGAGATTCTCCGAAGCATTCATGCTGCCGCCTCCTGTACTCGTTGTCAGAACGGTCCGCGGGCCGTATCAGAAGGTGACGCCCTCAAAACCCTGCCATACGTTTTTTCCGCTGTAGGTCATCGCCGTTGCCTGGCCCCGGAGAACTTTCAGGACCGGGAAGGCCATGGCTTCCTGTTCCATCTCGCCCGGATACACATGAATCGGGGCGATCCAGCCGCAGCGCTCCCGGATTCCCGCGGTAATATCGTCAAACCGCATCAGGCCGCCGGTCAGCAGGATGGCATCCACCTTTCCGCAAAGGACGGCGCTCATGGCCCCGATGCTTTTACAGATCTGGTAGATCATGGTATTCCAGACCAGGACGGCCTTTTTATCTCCCTGCTCCACCAGGTCATGGACGGTATCGGAATTGGAGGTGCCGAAGAGGCTGACAAATCCGCCGGACCTTGAGCACATCCGCCGGACATCGTCCATCGAATGGGTTTCGAGGTAGTCCAGCAGTTCCAGGACCGGGACGCTGCCGATCCGGGTCGGCGCAAAGGGTCCGTCGCCGTCAGCACCCATGGTGCCGTCGATCATCCGGCCGTGATCATGCGCGCTGACGGTGACGCCGCCGTCGATATGCGCGACGATGAAATTGCAGTCCTGGTAGGTTCTGCCCAGGGATTCGGCATGGGCCTCGGCCACGGCTTTCGGATTCAGTACATGGGAATGCGGCGTGCGATAGAGGCCGCGGATCCCTGTGAGGCGGGCATAATCACAATATTAATCCACATTGGTGGGGTTCAGCGTATAGGCGGGGCGGTGATAGGCCAGGGCAAACTTCCAGGCCAGCATGACGCCCAGCTTGGCGGCATGCTCGCTGCCGCC
>JAEEGL012625517.1_pt1 | contig 10408 bp, 4 predicted proteins | sample 9134231 | NCBI WGS metagenome assembly JAEEGL01 (sample SAMN16246548, study PRJNA631951) | gut metagenome | biome: gut microbiome; feature: rumen; material: fiber-attached | host: Bos | place: Iran: Karaj | collected 2018-10
GCCGTCGAGGCTCACCCAGATGCTGTCGGCCCGGCAGCCGGCAAAGGGGCGCTGCGCGTTGGTGGTGATGGTGCAGGAGTAGAATCCCAGCTCGTGGGCCAGGTCGCAGAGGTCGTTGACCGTCTTGTCGCCGTCACGCCACAGGAGGGGTTCGCCGCCCTCGAAGTCGACGAACCGCGACCCCAGCGAATGGCAGTATTTCAGCTCCTCGCGTATCTGCTCGTAGCTCTTGCTGGTCGGGTTGGTGTGGTTGTAGACGGAGCAATGTTTGCACGAGAGGTTGCACCTGTCGGTGATGAACAGCACGCTCTGCATCGGCGCCCTGCGGCCGAAGAACCGAGCCCTTACGAACCATTGTGCCAGATAGCACATCTGCGAAAACTTGTTGGACATAGAGTTATTGGTTTCAGGTTTCAAGTTTCAAGATTGACTTGCTATATTTAATTTATTTTAAAGGTGCTCGCAGCCTTGCCTCATCAAGCTCGGCAGCCAAAGCACGGCACAGGTTTCAAGTTTCTTTATACGAACAACAATACAATCTTAACCACGATGAACAGCAGGCAGAAGCCGCTGACGATGTTGCGGGCCGTCATCCAGCGTATCAGGAACCAGTCAAGTCCCGCCTTGCGTATTCCTTCCCAGTCTTTGGGCATTGGTCCGAGCATCCTGCGCGGGCGCTCCAGCTCCTTCTCGAAGTCGGCACCTTTCACAAACTGCACTAGCGACCAGTAGAGCCATATTGATCGGGGCAGCACCAGCAGCACCGCCAGGTAGGCCCAATGCAGCCATCCCATAGCCACCGCAACCACCACGCAGATGTAGGGAGCGAAGTTGATCACCCCGCTCATCGCCAGCTTTGCCCAACCGTACTTCATCACTCCGGCCAACGTCAGCTTGTCAGAGGCGGAGTCACCCTCCAGGTCTATCATACTGTGGGTGTAGAGTATGTTCACCACCAGCAGACCTATCGGCACCGACACCGCCAGCACCCTCATGTCCATCACTCCCGACGCAGCCCAATAGACACCCGCCATCAGCAGCGGACCGAAAATCAGGCCGGTCACCACCTCGCCCATGCCCCAGTAGCAGAATTTTATTGGCGGCGCCGAATAGAAGAATCCCAGCAGACCTGCCGTTAGCGCTATGAGCAGTATCGCCCAGTCGCGCTGCCAGCAGACCACCAGACCGCAGGCCGCTGCCAGTAATACAAACGCCGCTATCGCCCATCGCAGGCTTCCCAGGGTTGCCGACCCGTCGGTCAAATACGGATATTTGGCCGTGTAGGCCTTGATGCCCTTGCGCACCACCTCCTGTCGGTCTTTCAGCATATCGGCCTTATAGTCGAAATAGTCGTCAATCAGGTTGCACGCCAGGTGAGCGCACCACACTCCAGCCACAGCCACCAAGGCTAGCCACCAGGAGAATTGGTCGGTACCGAGGGCGGTGACGAGGGCGACCACGGAGGGCATAAGACTTTGGATAGTGGCACCCACGCGGGCATTTTTAAGCCATGTTCCTATGGTGTTAGTACTCATTTTATGTTAATGCGTTATTGTATTATTGTATTGTTAAGGTTAACGTTAACGTTGCCTGTGGAATTCCCATGTGTCGCTATGACCATTGCGGTAGGTGTAGCTCCATTTTAGGCAATCGGAAGTCAGAGTGTCGATATGGAAGTGATATTCGAAAGAGATGCCGGCGCTGTAGGCGTCGATGATTTTTTGCGCCAAGGGGGAAGCGATGCTGTCACCGTTGAGGAGCTCCATGTGGAATCGGTCTTCGACACCGGCGAAGAGTAGGGTGTCGCCGGTGAGGAGCCATCGGCTGGGGCTAATATAGTTAAAAATGAGAGTACCAGTGTCGCCATTGGAATAGGAGACGCTGTATACTTGTCGTGCTGAGTCGAGGGCCGTGCTGTCGGAGAAGAAGGCCATAGTGCCTGTTTCGTGGACATCGAAATGGTTGCCATCCATGTCGTAGTTGAAGGCGTGCTGATAGGCGTAGAGGCCTTCAATCTTGAGGGACTGAGCGTCGGAAGATGACGCGTGGTCGCAGGCGAATAAAAAAAAGAAGGCTATGATAGCCAGTGGAACGAAAGATTTGTTGTTTTTCATAATGTTGAGGAATAATGATTAATGTTTACTACAACGTAGAATTGATGATAATATTGTGTTTTTTTTGCTTCGTTTTGGCGGCTTATGCAATAGTATGTGTTTTCAAAGGATAGGTATGTTTTTATGGGATTGTGAGCCAAGGGGATGGGTGTGGTGATGGAATTTTTTTTTGATGTTGATGGTAGTTTTGGGATTTTTTTGCGACTAATAAGAATACAAAACAACGTTAACGTTAACCTTAACGCTAACTGGTCTGAAATGATAATAAATTGGTAGTGTTGCTTTGGTTTGGCTGTAGAAGAGGGAACGACGAAAAATTAATCGGACAAAATCGAAAAAAATATTAAATAAATGCTGAAAAATGAAATAACAGGGAGGGGAATGGTGTTGATGGCTATTGTTGTGTTGTGCCTCGCACCATGGAACAGGACGGCGGGGCAGAATGACAAAGAGAACTCAGGGGCGTTTGAGTGGGTGAGGAGTTACTATGGTCCCGAATACCCGGACGGAGCCGCCGCGAACGAGATATTGGGCTCGGTGGTGGACGGGGAGGGCAACATCTATATCCTAGGCCAGATTGTAGGCAACGCGCGATGGGACGACGAGAGGAGCGTGATGCCCATAGCGGCACACAGGAACAGGATGGGGGTGGTGGCGAAGCTGGACAGGAGGGGAGAGAGAGTGTGGCAGGGAGAGCTGGGGTCGAGCTACGGCGACTTTGAAGTGTACGGGATGCGAAGGGTGGGGGACTCGGCGGTGATGCTGATGGTGGAGTTTAGGTATCCCTTTGATTGGGGAAGCGTGAAGAACGAAGTGTACTACTGGGACACGCTGTTGACGACGAGGGAGAGGTTTCCGGAGGAGGCGGACAGTATGGAGTCGCCAAGGGGGTACTATGCCTTTATAACGATAGGGATGGAGAGCGGAAAGATAACGGAGGAGCATTTCTGGATACCGGCGTTTACGAGGGAAGACGGGAGGTTGTTGAGAGAGGAAGGCGGGGGAGGCCTGATGACAAACGTGGGAGAGAGGGTAGCCTTCAACGTGGACAGCGAGGGGAACATTATACTGGCAAGGCAGGCGAATGATAGTTTTGGGGACAGGTGCGACAGCTGCCCAGACGGGATATACCGGTGGTCGACGCAGGAGGGCAACATAGTCGGGATGCGGTTGCTAGTGGACGGTGCGACGAGGGAGCTGGATGTTCCATTGGAGCCCTCGAGCAGGTGGAACTGGCAGATAGTTAAGTTGTCGCCCCATATGGACAGTGTGATAGCGAGCACGTATGTTTTCGACTCGACATGGAGATATGGGGAAGAAGAGAATATAAGTGTGTATTTGAACGCTGTAGATGTTGACGAAAAGGACAATGTGTATATCCTTATAGACCGCATACAAGAGCCCGTGGAGAGATGGAGGGTGAAGAATGGCGAAGGGCTGGAGATGGAGTGGTACTCGTGCATGATACGATATGACTCAGAGCTGACACCGACGGGGATAGCGCAGGTTACGGCGAAGTATAGCCCCGACGGATACTGCGCGGGATATGTAAGACTGCTAGGCACACGTTACGACAGCGTAAGCAACACGCTGTTTGTGAACGGCACATCGGGAAGAGATGCACGATACACCACATTGAACTACAGAGGCGACACATTGGACCTAAAGAACAACGCCTGCTGGCTGAGGCTGGACGCCGACGACCTGAGTCTTATCTCGTACGGCAAAGCCCGATCGAGGGGCAGAGAGGCTTGGGAAAGGACATTTCTGTACTCAGACAAATATGTGTGGAGCCACAACGGCTCGTTCGCTGTGGGAGGCAACCGTGTTTTCTGCCAGGTGCTGTACCAAAGCAACATACTGTTCCAAGACAGCCAGATAGATGGTCCATACGGCATGGGGCTGATGGTGTGGGACTATGACGGCCACGAGCTGGAGTATATAGACTACAAGTCGGAGAGCTCGAAAAACGAGCAAGGCTACATATTCCTCAAGGACAGCTCGCTGTGGCTTACGGGAACCCTTACCGCAAACGCCGAATTCGGCGACCACAATATCTACGCCGGATGGAACAGCCACGCCTATGTGGCGCGCTACACCGACACCGCCTTTATGAGACCCTACATAAACCATAACGTTAACCTTAACGCTAACCGCCCTGACGGCATCGACGAACAGACGGCGCAGCAGCGTTGTAGAATCTATCCCAACCCAACCAGAGGTACCCTTCACATAATCACTAATGACGAAAAGATAAGGAGCGTGAGCGCCGTATCGGCATTAGGACAACCTATCAGCTTACGCCCGCAGGGGAACGCCGTCAATCTCGACGGGTATCCCTCGGGAGTGTACACACTTACAATTATCACCAATATGAATACGTATCAACAAAAAATCATTAAATTATGAGAAAAAAAACACCAAGAATGACGATTAGGGCGCTGGCGTTTTTCGTAGCCTGCCTTTTATCGTCGGTGGCATTCGCGCAGCAACCGCCGCAACCGTGCCACATCACCATTACGAGTGACTTTGAGTCGCAATGCTTGTTGCCATTGGACAAGGACAAGATTTATGACGAAGAACCCGACGCCATCATTGCCTGCCGGGAGAACACGGTGACCTACACGGCCACAACGAACACTGGCGGCATAGCGGTAGTTGGCTGGACATGGAGCGTGGCCGGCGCCTCGTCGTGGAGCGACAATGGCAACGGATCGATCACAGTTACCTGGGGTAACGGCGGAACAGGCCAAATCACTGTGACAATTACCACAGCGAACGACTATAGTTGCTCGACGACACAGAATGTGAAGCTTATAGAAAAGCCCGACATCAATGTCAGCACCGCGCCCGCCTACAGCGAAACCGATAACGGCGACAAGATAATCTATGTGTGCAAAGGAGCGAGCGTAGAGTTTACCGACCTATCCACAACCACCAACAGCGACATAGTAGGCTACACGTGGGAAGTGGACAATCCCACGATTACATCATCGACACCCAACTTCAGAATAGACGAGGTGTTGGATGGTTGCAATGTTACCCACAGGGTGTACAACAACTGCGGATGTTACGACGAGGAGGTATACGCCATAAAAGTTTTGGATGGCGATATACTGAAGCTGGGTTGCTACGGAACGGTATGTCACGGAGCCGTAGTGACATACACCGCCCAAAGTCCGAGCTGCGACCATTACAGTTGGTATGTTGAGGGCGGCACAATCATTGAGGGTCAAGACCAAGCGAAAGTCACAGTGCAATGGGACAATCCCCAGAATGGTTATGGAATTATAGGACTGGATGGAGTGCTGTGTCATCAGCACGCATGTCCAGCCATGCTGAGCAAAAAAATACCCATCATCCAAGATACTCTTACTATCACCGGTCAGGAAGAGGCATGTGTTGACGAGGCCGTAATCTATAGCGTTCCTCTCTTTGGATCCACCGAATACCAGTGGGAAATACAGCCGACGGCAGGCGCCATCATGTATTATGGCAACGGAGCGAATCAGAAAACAGTAGTCTTCGAACAGCCAGGCACATATAAAATAAAAGTGAAGTATGAATGCGAATTTCTGGAATGTGGGGAATTCACATCGAAGACGCTCATCGTTAATGTTAAACCCAAGCTAGCCATTGAGGGCGAAGAACGCATCTGCGAGACCAACAACTGCGACCTGAGAACCAACCCAAATGAGGCGTCGCTATGGAAAGTTGTTGATTTGACAAATAACGCCACTATCCATACTGCACTTAATACCACCACATTATCCTATCATTTTCCCCATGCCGGAAAATACCGCGTAACCGCAGAGAACCCCAACTATTGCCGTCCCGCAGTGTTTGTTATCACCGTAGTGGCTGCACCTCCGGCGCCAACAGCAAGCGATTTTGCACTCACCAATCCTCATGTGGCTTGTCCACATTCGGGTATACTGTTGAAAGCCAACCCCACCAATCCAGACTACTCCATCGTTTGGCAGCCGACATGTAGCGACGCAACGCCGCAGTCGGTGTCGGGCAACAGCGTCACCATCGATTATGACAATACCGTTTGCGACATCAATGCCTTCAACTACGACCGCGTATTGGGATGTCTCTCTGCGACCCCCTACGTGCACACTGTAGAAGAGTTTCAGCTGGCAAGCCACAATCTGCCCACCGACATCACAGTTTGCCCAGGAGCAGAGTTGAGTTTCGGCGTGCCCAACCAGAGCGGAGTGATATATGAATGGCAGCTGCAAAGCAACAAACAATACTGTGCATCAGTGCAGGGCAATACCTTCAGCAACGCAATAGAACTGGTAGTAAACGAAATCAATACACCAGAGACATTTACACTGACGCTGAAGCGCGAATACTGCTCGGACATGGTGGACTACCACACCATTACCATCACAGTAACCAACGACCTGCAGGCGGAATTGACAATCAATGCACCCAATCAGGTATGCCAATTCACAACAGCGCAGCTGAGCGGATCGGGATGCACCGACTCGTATGAGTGGCATATAGAGGAAGGCAACTACAGCGGTAATCCGATCAACTATACCTTCAACAATCATGGCAACATCTTAGTCACCATGAAGTGTAATCCCTACTACAGCTGCCCCAACGAGGAATACTATGTGACCGAAACCAGAATGGTCCACGTAGTTGCCGCGCCACCGGTGAGCGGCATAGGATACAATCCAAATTCGATACCCACCCCCACGGTGTATATCACATTGAGCCCCGCAGATTATGATTTTTACTGGACACACACACCGACAAACAGCAATGTAGTGGAAGCGGTGGCAGGCGTTTGGAACTACAGCTGCACCGTGGTTGACAAGCATCCTCCATATTGCTCCAAAACGATAAATGCCAATGTGCAGCCCTGCCAGAACATATTGAATGTTGTAGAAGAAGTGGCTTACGACTATTGCACAAAGACGATAACCTTCCATGTGACCAACCCCACGGACGATATAACATGGGGAGTTGTTGGAGGTGAAAGCTCGGTAGTATCGATATGGGGAGGCCACAAAGAGCATATTGAATTGAGAATACACAAAGCAGGGCACTACACAATAAAAGCACGCGTGGCCGGCGAACCCTGCCAATCGGGCTCGAAATCGTTCACAATAGACTTTGTGCCCAAAATCACCTTAGAGAAAGGTTGCGGCCAGATAGTGATCAACAACAACTCGAGCTACCTTAATGGAAGCAACATTGTGAGAATCAACTACAATAGCAGTCATATCGAATTTCCTGTCCAACTGAGTACCGTAACAGTCCCCGTGCCTTCGGGAACATACACACTGTCGCTCGCATCTTTCAACGGCAATCCCATCACTCCAGCATGCTCGCTTGGAACAGTGTCGATAGTCAACACCTCCAATCTTCCGGTTACCATCACACTTCCCAACACGACCAATCCGCATTACCAGACTTGCGACAATATTGCCATCCAGTTGACGGCAACTATTCCCGCACCACACAGTATTGCAAAAACGGTATGGAATTTTGGCGACAACAGCTCATCGAAGCACTCCAATCCAATATACCATACCTTCGAACAAAACTATCCCAATTATTATACAGTGACAGCCACGATAACCGACGAGAACAAATGTGTCTCGACGGGGACCGTCAATGTTCGTTCGCACGTCAATAACTTGAAACCCGAGCAATTGACTCCCGAGGGCAACAAGGTGTGCGAGGGTACTCAACGCAAACTTAGTTATACTCCTGCGGCGGGAACTCTCTACAGTTGGACTCCCGGTGGCAACACGTATATTAATTACATTTATGTCAATCAAACCGGCGACTATCAGGTGGACGTGAAAAACCAATATTATTGCAAGGCCAGGAAAACGGAGAATGTCTCCTTCTACAACAGGCCCACGGCACTTATAGTCACAGCCAGTACCATCTACTGCGAAGGCGAGACCATCAAGTTCTATGGCTCACCCGATCCGAATCCTGAAAACTATACTTTCGATTGGGTGATAACAGACCTCACCTCTGGTACGGTATACCCCTTCAGTGACGCTGATATCTCCTTCACACCACCACACGCCGGCAACTACAGTGTTGCGCTTACCATCAGCAGCAGCGAAGGATGTTCGGCTACCGCTACCGAGACCATAACTGTAAACCCGACACCGCATCGTCCCTCGATCTTCTTCAACGGCAACGAGTGTTTGGATAGAGGTGCCGTCAATTTGTCGGGCACCACACCCACCACACCCCAGAGCACCATCAACTGGAGCAACGGCTACACAGGACCCAACGCCAACTACTTCACCTCTGGCGAAGCAAGGGCATGGTACTACGACGTCAATACAGGATGTAAGTCGGAAGAGGCCAAGATACATATCGAGCCCCAGCCCGATTTCGACGCCCTGCTGACTGGATGCTACGAGAAATGCAAGGACTACTTCCGCAACAATCCCACTCTACCGGTATGGGGTTTGAGCTTGGGAAGAGAGAGTATTCTCTGGAAATGGAATTTGAACAACAACAATATCGATAATGGTACTGTCTATTATCCATATTACCTCTCACTGCCCCTGCAAGGTTTTGGCGACTACACCCTGGATTTGAGATATCATGGAGGCATCTGCGGAGTACTTCAATCGCCCACACTAACTATCAATCCTAAGGAAATGTGTGACTGCAAAGACCTCGACGTCATCACCAAATACAAGTGGTACGTTAAGGATTGTAACGTCTACTACGATGTAAAGGTCAGAGTGTGCAACAATTCGGATAATGAAGCCTGCTTAAGCGACCTCAAATATCTCTTTGGAGGTGATTACATCCATGTTCTCAATTCTACCTTTGCTCCCACAGTGTTGCTCCCAGGCGATTGCTATGACTTCTATATGACAATTATGGCAATGCAGTTCAAACCCTCTTCTGTCATAAGCTTTACCATTTATGACAAATGCAACCATTGCACTACCGATTTCAGCATCAACCTCAAGCCTGAAAAAATCGAATGCGAGATGCCTATGAAAGTTGAAGCTATAGACATCATCCAAGAGCTGTCGAGCGATGTGGCTGGCTATTTCAAGTTCATCGCCAATGTCAATCCCGCAGAGAATGTCCTCGACTTCTGGACCGAACCGCCAATGGTTATCGACTACTACTATGATGGAGTTGACAAGGTGTATGGTATTAACATGATAGACATGTCATTGCTTTCGCAGCTGGTTGCCGAAGGTAGCGATATTTGCTTCTATGCTCTTACCTGCTTCAAAGACAAACTCTGTCTGCGCAAGTACTGCATGCCAGCCAAGAAGCTCTACGAATTGTTTGTCAATGCGGGAATAGTACACAAGTCGGCAGACAATAAGTCGGTAGAAAGCGAAAGCAGCGATATTGACGAACAACTCATTGCCGAACCACGCTTGATGCCTAATCCTACCAATGGTGTGGTCAACGTCATTGGCACAAGCGACGAAGTGGTAGAAGTGCTGGTTTTGGATATGAATGGACGCCAAGTGGCAACATTCAACAACACAACCAACTTCAACATTTCCAACCGCTCATCGGGAATCTACATTGTTCGTGTAAAGACTATTCACGACAATGCCGAAAAGATTTCATACCTCAAACTGATTAAAAAGTAATCAGATAGAGTAGGGAATAAGGGGTTGTTTCATCGTAAACAACCCCTATTCCTTTTTTTAACTAGACATTATTAATAAAAAAACAAGTTGTAGAGATGCAACTTGTTTTTTTTATCATTGCATCATTCAACAGACCAGCGGTTTCTATTCATTTTAATTTTATTTAACAAAGAGTTTTAGACTTTTTCTCCGCCAAAAGACACTTATACAACGAAACCATCATCACGGGGTTTCGGAGAATGAGCGATTAAAAAACGCATTAACGCATTAACACAATAACACGATAACGTATTAATACAATCAATGAGAAAGTTTCTCTTTTCTATATTGCTCTCACTCACAGCCTGTTTATTTGCGTCGGCGCAGGACACGCTCACTCCGTCACAGATGTGGGAGGACTTCAGCTATATGATGGAGCAGTACGAGCGCGTCCACCCGAACCCGACGTGGTCGCTAGGCGGGGAGCGGTACAACGAGTTGAAGCAACAGACGCTGGCGCGGCTCGACCGCCCGATGACGCAGCTCGATTTCTGGCGCATCATCGCCCGTTGGAACCAGTACTTCGACGGACACACGCATGTGGGGTTCCCGCCGTCGGCACCGCGAATGCCGGAAGGCATGATGGTCTTCCCTCCGTACAGCATAGTACAGTATCGCAACGGAAAACTACGC
>JAEEGL012712438.1_pt1 | contig 10408 bp, 7 predicted proteins | sample 9134231 | NCBI WGS metagenome assembly JAEEGL01 (sample SAMN16246548, study PRJNA631951) | gut metagenome | biome: gut microbiome; feature: rumen; material: fiber-attached | host: Bos | place: Iran: Karaj | collected 2018-10
GAATTTCTACGAGCTCCGTTTTATTTGCCGAAGTAATTCTTAAAGTAAAAGCCTGTTTCTTTTCGTTTGTCATGTCCCCCGCCTTTCACAATTCAAAGATTGTAAATTACTGTAAAAGCTGCAAAACTTCCTGAGGTCTCTCGTTAGCCTGTGCAAGCATGTTTGTGCCGGCCTGCATGAGAACCTGCTGTGTTGTATAGATTGTCATTTCGTTTGCCATATCAACATCCATGATTCTTGAATAACTTGAAGTCATGTTTTCTTCCGATACGTCAAGGTTTTCGGATGCACTCTCAAGTCTGTTCTGATATGCACCGAGTCTTGCTCTGATTGAAGAAATATAATTAATAGCATCCGAAATGCTCTGCATTGCTTTTTCTGCACCTTCTTTGGTAGCAACTGAAAGATCGGTAAGACCGGTCATTCTTAAAGATACTTCGGGAATTCTTATTGCAAGAGCCTGACCTTCGTTGGCTCCGATCTGCATACGCATTGCACCGATTCCTGTCATATCAAGAGTAACATCACTTGCGTCACCCTTTGCCTGAAGTGTTACTTCGAATCCGCCTGATGCGGTGATTGTTACCATATCTCCTGCAATCTTTGATACGATGGCATCTGCAGGGAATCCGCCTGCTGCCGATGTATCGGGAGTAGCACCTGTAACGATTAAATTACCGTCTGCATCAGTGCCTGTGGTAATATTTGTAAGTTTGTATTTCTTTACTTCTACTTCATCTGAATAATATGCAACCTTAACGTTAGGATCATCTGTATATCCCTTAAGATCAAATGATCCGTCAAGTAATGTCTTTCCGTTAAAATCAGTTGATTTGGAAATTCTTGTAATTTCATCCTTGAGCTGTTTGATTTCGGCATCGAGAGTTTCTCTGTCCTGATCGGTCATGGTTCCGTTTGCAGCCTGAACCGAAAGTTCATTCATTCTCTGAAGGATTGCATGAATCTCACCTAAAGCACCGTCTGCTGTTTCGATAACTGAAATAGCGTCTGCCGCATTGTCACCTGCTATTGAAAGACCGTTGATCTGGGAATTCATTCTTTTTGCAATAGCAATTCCGGCAGGATTGTCTTTAGCGTGGTTAACCTTTAAACCTGAGGACAATTTCTCCATTGATTTGGAAAGTGCCGTATCTGTTCTCTTTAATGCGTTGTTAGCTGTCAATGCTGATATGTTGGTTCCTACTTTCATTTTACTTACCTGCCTTCTTAACTGTCTCTATAAATGTTTTCGCTATGCTGTATAGCTGTTTCGTCGTTATTTCGTCGCTTGAAGCTCTGTCGTAATGCTGTCTGAAATAATCTACATTTATTATATCGGTATGAATATAATTAAACGTAACCTCTTCGAATCCCGCATTTTTAAAGTTTTCTTCAAAATTGCTCTTTTCTTTGAGTTTTTCTAATCCAACTTCGCTATCTGATGCTATTAATGCCGACAAAACTCCGTCATTGACGGTAAACTGTGAAAGAACTTTTCCGAATTCTTCTGTTTCAAATGAAGAGAATACTTTTCCTTCTTTTTCTGCTTTTCTTAAAACTTTAAGTCGGATATTAACGGTATCTTCTTCAATCTTAACAGGCACTTCGTAATTTTCTTCACCGGTCATCTTAGTGATCAATCCGATTTGTCTGAAAGTCTGCTTAAGTGATTTGATATCCACGTAACTGTCAATATCACTCTCGCTGATTCTTCCGATGGCTTCCTTTGCTTCTTTATATACATCTTCATAAGCTCCACGGGCGCTTTCTTCAGATTCAAAAGCTTCGGAAAGTTTGTCTGCCATCTCAGCGAATTTGCTGTCTTCAAGTTTGTCTGCAAAATCTTCCATCTTCTTCCAAGGATTGTAATCCTTGTCATTTGCAAGAATCTGTGACATTGCCTTAAGATTGTTCGGAGTTACTTTTTCTCCCAGAAACATAAGCTCTGCTTCGACGTTTTTCTCATCTTTCTTAAGGTTTTCCTTGTATTCCTCAAATTCTCTTTGGAAATATTCTGCTTTTCCTTCTTCGGATTCGACAACTTTGGTGAATGCTGCTTCTATCTGCTCACCGATATCATATTTAAATCCTGCTGCCTCTATAATCTCTCCGACGGAAGAATCCATTTTTACATTTATGCCGTTACTTTTCCCTGTTCTTATGGCACATAAAAGATTCTTGAAATTAATTCCCGCTTCGGCTTTTATCAAATCTCCCAAAGCCTTACCGTCGCTTTTCTCGATCTTATCGAGGAGTCTGTATATTCCTATAAATGAAGTCTTTTCTTCTTCGGTTACATCATTGGCTCTGTCAAGTTTACAGATAAACGATGCGTAATTGGAGGAAACGTTTTCTGCTTCCCTGCCCATTTGATCGAGTCTTTCTTCCAACTCTTCCAAACCGATTTCCAAAGGATTAACTCCTTCTCTTATAAGATTAAGAGTATTGCTCGGATTCATCTTATTAATAATTCTGTTAAGCATCGTTTCTTTTTCGGATACGTTTATAATGTTTTCTTCTGTAATTTCCATCTCGCTGTATCCGAGAATTCTGACAGCTTTTTTGTTATTCTCATTTATTTCCATTCCCATATCTTCAAGAATGTTTTCGATATTTGAGAATGCTTTCTTAATGCTGTCGCCCAAGTCGCTTCTGACTTCGGTTCCTACTGCTTCGTATGTATTAAGAGCTTTGTCAAAAAGTCCCTTTGAGCCAATGCTCTCGTAGTTTTCTCCGCTTTTTTCAAACTGCTCTTTAATTCCGACACCGATTTCATATGTAAGTCGAAGTGTGAATATATTGGATGTCTTAATCAAATCTCCGACTGCTTTTGCGGGTAGTGATGACATCTCGGCGATTACGCCGTTGCTTTCTTTCCAAAGAGCTGCTTTGGCATTGGCTTCAACCGCATCATTTCCGAAGAATTCTCTGTTGACCTTATCTTCTAATGCTTTCAAAACATTTACAGTTTCTTCAAGCGCCGTCGTTTCAATAGAGATTCCTCTTTTTATTAATGTATAGTTGGCTTCAACACTCATTCGAAGTCTGGTTTCTTCAAGAATTCTTCTGTTGGTAATTAAAGCCGGATCTTCAACACCCTCGTTCAATGTATGAACGTTTGAACCTGAAACGGATGCAAGATTCTCTATATTTAATGTCTTTCCTTCGTTTATTAATACCTGCAGATCCGAATCGGTTGCCTTGTCTATTACTTCTTTGGCGTCTTTCGCTCTTTGCAAAAGGTTGTCGCTTTCGTTAAACCTTGCCTTGTCAACGCCTTCTCCTCTTTCGGCTGCATTGGCAACTATCGCTGCCATCTTTTCTTCACTTACCGGAAACTCTACTTTTCTTAAATCATGAAGAACTCTTAAGTTTCCTTCGTTGCAAAGAATCTTGGATTTCACAAGCCACTGTCCTTCTTTTAAAAGTTCAGCTTCTTCATTCTCATCCTCTATTCCGATTTCCTTTGCGATTTCTTTTATTTTTCCTTCGAAATAATCGGAAGAAGCAATATCTCCTTCTCCGTCTTTTACGATATGTCCGTACTCATCGCTGAAATAACCGCCCTCTGAAAAAGGAACCTCTGCAGCAGAAAAACGAACTCTGTAAAGATTATCTATTGTAGGTTCTATTGCATTTCTTAAAATATAATCACACATCCCGTCGGTTATTTCCGTTATTTCGGATGCCTTCTTATATACTTCGGATATCTCGTTAAGATTTTCATCATTGAGTGAAAGGTCTCTTTGCGAAAATTCCTTTTTCAAAGCTTCGGCAGCAACCTTGCTTCCTGTTGCCTCTTCCAAAACTTCTATATCAAGATCGTCATTAAATCCTTCTATTACAACACCGCTCTCAGCCATTTTGGCTTTGATCTTATCAAGAGTGTTAACGCTTTCAGCTTCATCCATATCTGAAGGCATGCATCCGTCTTCCATCATTTTGTTAAAATCTTCATGACTCATGGTATTGGACATAACGGTTAAGTAATCAACATTGTTTCTGACATCAAGATTCATTGCGTCAGCATTGCCAAGCCCCAGATTTTCCTGATTGGAATAAAGCGACATAAAGTTGTTTCCTGCAGCAACTTCTGCCGCCATCTGTGACGATTTAACTATTCTTATATCCTTATCATTCTGAAGATAGGAAGCGGAAACGCCCTGATTTTCTGTTGTTTTTCCTGCATTCTGTGTATAAAGATGAATCATCAGCTTCTCCCTTTTTGAAACCCATGCGATTGTTAGATTTTGGGGTACGCTTTTTATTTCGGCTAATTTTTTTATTTCGTTAACACATGTTTTGCTTCAAATTTCATAATCTTGCCAATTACTTGTAAATATTTGCGTTTTTTTATAAAATTATAGCGGTATATCAAGTTATTGATTCCTTTGTTTAATTGGGTAAAAGTGGTGATAAAATGAACGAACAACACAACGAAAACAACGATTATACTTTTTTACGTGAAAAAATAAATGAACGTCCCATCAACAAACGCAAAGTTATAAAGCAGTCTCTTTTGACGATTTCGCTTGCAATAACATTCGCGCTTGTTGCCTGCTTCGTTTTTTTCTTTTTTGAAAAAGGGGCTTTGGACGGCTTCTCCAAAGAACAGGAAGCAGAAAAAATAGAACTTACGCTTCAGGAGACCACTGAAGAGATCCTTCCCGAAGATATGATTAAAGAGGAAGAAGAACCCGAACCCGTTGTTGAAACACAGCCTGATAACACAACAATTATCGCTGACGCCATCGCGGCTTACGAACCGGACATTGACGACTATCAGGGCATTTATACCAAAATGAAAAACCTTGCTCAGGAAGCAAGCAAATCTACAGTTAATGTAATAAGCATTGAAGATAAAACAAACTGGCTCAATACCAATTATGAATCAAAGACCCGTACAACAGGGCTTCTTTTGGAAGATAACGGAACGGATATTTTTATTCTTGTAGATGCGGATATTATAAAAGATGATAACGAGATTGTCGTTTCATTTGCCAATACGCAGGAATGCACCGCAACCGTTAAATCAATCAATACATACACCAATCTTGCTGTTTTGACAGTGCCTCTTTCGGAACTTCACGAAACAACAATAAGTGCAATCAAATACGCATCCCTTGCCAATTCAAAATTAAGCTGCAAACCCGGCGATGTTGTTATCGCCATCGGCGATCCTTTAGGATACGGCAGTTCCATCGGTTACGGAATCATTACATCAACCGACACCGAAATAAACGGTACAGATCACAATTACTCATTAATCACAACCGATATTTACGGATGCAGTGATGCAAACGGAATCCTTATAAATAAAAACGGAAAAATTATAGGAATAATCAACCAGGATTACAACCGTTCAGAAAACAAAAATTTGATCTCGGCTGTAGGAATCACAGAACTTACAGGAATGATTGAAGATCTTTGCAACGATGTAACAAGACCCCACATGGGTGTAAGTGTAACCAACGTTTCGACAATTGCCAAAAGATATTATGACGTTCCCATGGGCGCCTTCATTGTTGATATCGCCATGGACTCATCCGCAATGAACAGCGGAATTCATAAAGGCGATGTAATTGTCGCAATTAACGACGCGGTTGTTTCCGGTGTTTTGGATTACGAACTTGAATTAAACGATTATAAACCGGGTGATAATATCACTGTAACCGTAATGCGTCCAAACGGTGATACTTATACCGACATGGATATTAAAGTAACTTTGTCCGAGTGATTTTGGAGTAATAAATGAGAAAAACCGTTTATACCAAATTCATATTTGCATATTTAATCTTTGCATTTTTCGGTTTTCTGGTTGTTGCCACATTCTTCTCAAGAGCGGTCACCGACCTTGTTACCGAAACGGAAGCAGATAAACTTTATAAAGAAGCTTTTATCATTTCCGATACTTATGCAAAGGACCTTTATAATTCCGAAACCAGTTTGGAATCCGTTAAGAATCAGCTTGATATGCTTGATACATATCTTGATTCCACTTTATGGATTATGAACCCTTCAGGTCTTATCGTTCTTTCATCCGACAAACCTGTTGATGTTGAGAATCCGGAATACGTTGAGAATTTCACATCCACCGACAACACCGGCGGATATTATACCGTAGGATATTTCTACGGATATTTTGATGAAGAAGTTTTAAGTGTATTCGCACCGATCACTGACGGATATCAGGTTTTGGGTTACGTTGTAATTCACAAAAGTATTTCACAGCTTAAAAGCCTCTCCGAAAGATTACTTACACTTTCATATTATTTGTTCGTTATACTTTTTGTTCTTTCGTTAATCATTTTGATTTTCTTTACAAGCAACGTTTACAGACCTCTTAGAAAGATTACAAAAGCAACCGAGGAATATGCGGCCGGAAACCTTCATTACCAATTCCAGATTGACTCGGAAGACGAACTCGGATACCTTGCAGCTTCTCTTAACTATATGGCAAACGAACTAGCCAAAGGAGAAGATAATCAGAAACAGATTGTTGCCAATGTATCTCATGATTTCAGATCCCCTTTAACAAGTATTAAGGGCTATTCCGAAGCAATGCTTGATGGCACCATTCCTCCCGAGCTTCATAATAAATATCTGGAAATTGTTTCAAACGAATCCGACAGACTTATTAAACTCACCAATTCGCTGCTTACATTAAACAACTTAAATACTGCCGGAATGATTCTTGAAATTACGGATTTTGACATAAACACAATTATCAGAAAAACTCTCGCTACCTTTGAAGGCGCTTGTCAGAAAAAGAGAATCACTATCGATTTGACACTCACAGGAGATCAGCTTTTTGTTAAAGGTGATATGACCAAGATTCAGCAGGTCCTTTACAACTTGTTGGACAATGCAATTAAATTCAGCAACAAAGATTCGACTATTTTTGTGGAAACAAAAGAAAAACACAAAAAGGTTTTTGTAAGCGTTAAGGATCAGGGAATCGGTATCCCTAAAGAAAGTTTAAATCAGATTTGGGACAGATTCTATAAGACGGATTTATCAAGAGGAAAAGATAAAAAAGGTACCGGACTCGGACTTTCAATCACACGTGAAATCATTCGTGCACACGGTGAAAACATTAATGTTATAAGTACCGAAGGTGAAGGAACCGAATTCATTTTCACCTTAACTTTATCTGAGATAAACGAAGCTATTGAAGATGAAGAATAAATGAAAAGACCGCATCAAAGCGGTCTTTTTGTTACCAATGAAGTCTGTGAAGTTCTCCCTCTGTTTCCAATCCCTTGAAATTGTTCTGTCTTAATGCTTCATAAAGAACAATGTTTACTGAGTTTGAAAGATTAAGAGATCTTATTTCCGGAAGCATCGGGATTCTTATACAATCATCAGGATGCTCGACTAAAATTTCTTCGGGAATTCCGGCACTCTCTTTTCCGAACATTATATAATCATTCTCGTCATATTTAACTTCCGTATATACATGCTTTGCCTTGGTTGTGGCGTAATAAATGTGAGCGTTAGGATTCTTTTCAAGGAACTCTTCAAAGTTCATGTATCTTCTTACATCAAGCTTATCCCAATAATCCATTCCGGCTCTTTTTACGCTCTTATCATTTAATACAAATCCGAGCGGTTCAATTAAATGCAGCGTCGTTCCTGTCGCAACACATGTTCTTCCGATTGCTCCGGTATTGAAAGGGATTTCGGGTTCGTGAAGTATTATATTCATAATATTTTTCCTTTGTTTGACAAAATTGTCGGGTATATTTATAATTTGCTTATAGAGCATTACCGATAGACGGTTGCCTATACTATTTGGTTTAAAATTTTTTAACCGCCGTAGTTGCAGCTATGGCGGTTATTTATTTGCCTTACTATTACGACCAATCGTATAGCCAAGGCTAAAGCATGTAATAGCAAAACCTATTACAGCTATTATGCTCGTAATATCCAACATAATAAAATCCTCCTTTCGAAGCTTCTCTAATAACAGAGTTTCTATGTAAACGAAGTTCACAGTACTTCGATTGAAGGCAACCGCCTACCGAGTATGGCAATGCTCGAATGTTATTATACTATTCTTTTGTGTAATTTGCACTATGTAATTTTATTTTGTTGTATATTTTTAACAAAGCCTCCCTTTTCAGGAAGGCTTTCTACTTACTTAGATTTCTATTTTTCGCTATTTCTTAACTTCTCAATAAAGTTCTTGAGACGTCCGATTGCAACCTTTAAATCTTCGATTGAATATGCATATGAGATTCTGAGGAATCCCTCGCCACAATCTCCGAATGCTGTTCCGGGAACTACTGCAACCTTTTCCTCTTCAAGGAATTTAAGTGCGAATTCTTCGCTCGTCATGCCGAATTCCTTGATACAGGGGAATACATAGAATGCGCCGAATGGTTCGAAGCAGGGAAGATTCATCTCTTTGAATTCATTCATGAGGAAACGTCTTCTCTGGTTGTAAGCTTCTGTCATTTCAGCAACATCATCATCTCCGTTTTTCAATGCTTCAACTGCAGCATACTGGCTTGTTGTGGGAGCACACATGATTGCGAACTGATGAAGTTTAATCATCTGCTTGATAACAAGTTCGGGTCCGAGTGCATATCCGAGTCTCCATCCCGTCATGGCAAATGCCTTGGAGAATCCGTTTATAACAACTGTTCTCTCCTGCATTCCGGGCAGTGAACAAATGGAAACGTGCTTTGATTTATAGGTAAGTTCCGAATAAATTTCATCGGATATAACCATCAAATCATATTTCTCAATGATGGGAACCAAAGCTTCCAAATCTTTCTTTTCCATAATTGCACCTGTAGGGTTATTAGGGAAAGCGAGGATAAGTACTTTGGTTTTTTCTGTAATTGCTCCTTCCAATTCTTCGGGAGTGAGTCTGAACTGATTCTCGTTCTTCAAAGGAAGAATAACGGGAACGCCGTCAGCCATTATTGTACAGGGTTCATAAGATACATAGCAGGGTGTTGGAATGATTACTTCATCTCCGGGATTTAACATGCAGCGAAGTGCAAGGTCAATACCTTCGGATCCTCCGACTGTAACAAGTGTTTCCTTTAAAGGATCATACATAACGCCGTATTTTCTTGCGTAATATTTGCAGATTTCCTGTCTTAGTTCCTTTATACCTGCATTTGATGTATAGAATGTTTTTCCTTTTTCAAGTGAATAGATACCTTCGTCTCTTATGTGCCAGGGTGTGTCAAAATCAGGCTCACCTACACCAAGCGAGATTGCATCTTCCATCTCGCTTACGATATCAAAAAATCTTCTGATACCTGAAGGCTTGATTTTTGTTATTTTATCTGAAAGCGGGTTTCTCATGGTGTCATTTTCAACCTTTCATCTACTATTTTTTTAGCAAGAACCGTTCCATGGTCCTTGTACTTTTTGAGGATAAAATGTGTTGCCGTGCTAAGAACGGTATCAAGTGTCGATAATTTATCCGATACGAAATTGGACACTTCCTTAAGTGATTTACCCTCGAGTGAAACCAAAAGATCATATCCTCCTGAAATAAGGTATACGCTGTTTACTTCAGGATATTTGTAGATTCTCTCGGCGATTGAGTCAAAGCCCTGTCCTCTTTGAGGAGTAACTCTTACTTCAATAAGGGCGCTGACCTTTTCAATACTTGTTTTTTCCCAATCTATAAGCGTATGATATCCGCAGATTACGCCTTCCGCTTCCATCGCGGCTATCTCATTTACAACATCAATTTCTTCTTCGCCAAGCATAACCGCAAGCTCTTTTAAATCGATTCTGCTGTTCTTTTCAATTGCTTTTAAAATTTTCTCGCGCATATCATTTCTCCTTGTGAATAAAATTTTATTTTAAAACTTTATAAATCTCGTCCTGTTTTATTTTTTCCAAATGACGGATGTCTTCTTTGTTGGTAACAATCTTGTTGTTATCGTTCGTAAACTCACCGATTAATGCACATTCGATGCCCTTTTCGTTAAGCTTTTCCATCGTCTCTTCAGGATTGTCACAAACTATCAGAAGCATTCCCGAAGACTTTAACTCGTACGGATTGATGTCGTAAAAGTTACAGATTTCGATTACTTCCTGTCTTGCCGGAATCGCCTTAACGTCCGCTCGCAATCCGCATCCCGCGATGTCTGCCAGTTCCCAGAGAGCTCCGAAAATACCGTGTTCCGAAACATCTTTCATCGCCTTTACGTTTATGCTTGTCGCGGCTTTTGCTTCCTCAATAATCGAGAAATCATCAGATGTTACATCAAATATTTCAGTAAAGCTTTTTCCAAATCGTGCTTCGATCTCGTCTTTTTTCTCTTTTAAAATAAGATAAGTTCCTTCAAGACCGATGCTTTTGGTAACGAGAATCGAATCGCCCGGTTTAATCGATTTTTTATTCGGTAAAATCTTTTCATTATCCGATTCAATC
>JAEEGL012869896.1_pt1 | contig 10408 bp, 17 predicted proteins | sample 9134231 | NCBI WGS metagenome assembly JAEEGL01 (sample SAMN16246548, study PRJNA631951) | gut metagenome | biome: gut microbiome; feature: rumen; material: fiber-attached | host: Bos | place: Iran: Karaj | collected 2018-10
ATGCGGCATACGAGCACTGCGCAGGACTCGCCCCTGGGGGTAAGGTCGTAGAGGATCTTCCTCGACCCCCTCTCCTTGGGCATCCTGAACAGCAGCCCGCGCTCCTCCATGAGGTCCAGCTTGTCGGCCATGCGGGGGTTCGTGGAAACAGCCCTGCAGGGCAATCAAGCCGAGTCCCTCTAAACCCGTTCCACATGCCATCCCGCTGGCCGGACAGGATGGCATATATTGTCAGAGCATAGCATAAGAACGAATCCGGCGGGCGTTTTTGCCTGTGTCGACCGCAGTCGCCGGTCGCGCCTGTTTAGGCGTCAAAAACAGTTCCTTCCAAGGGGGTTCGTTTCGGACGTCTGGCTATGGTTCGGAAACAGGCGCTCGACGAGCCCCCTCGCAGGCGTCTCGACGAGCCCCCCTACTAAACAGGCGTTTGCCAGGGGGGTGAGGCTTCTTGACGGACGAGGATGACCGCCGCCGTCGCAACGAGCAAATCAGGTCCTTGGCCGTCAAGCGCAAGCCTGTAAAGTGCATAGCCAGCTAGACCAACTTGAGTGTCTCGAGGGTCCGTGGGGTCCTTGCCGAGATGGTGTCGAAGGGGATGCTCATACGCATCCCGAACACTTCCCCTGCCGCCTATGAGGACCCTCGTCCGCGCGTTACCTTAATAGGAGGGAGAAAGGGCGGAAAAACAGGCGACAACGACCCCCTCGTTGAAAATGGCGAACCCCCCCTACCGTGTCTCCCGGAGTCCGGGACCCTTCCTTTGGGGACGGTGAACGGCCATCTCAACGGGTTCATCCAGTTCAAGGTGAGGAAGAAGGGAAGTTTCGGTGTGGTCCGTCATGGTGACGGGATAAAGTGCGGCGAGTGGGAGGCTCCGACCAAAGGGGGGAACGGGCAGACCGCGTGGCCGTGCCATCTGACCCTCTTCGGGCAGAGGCTCTCGGCCTTCTACTACGAGTCCACCCATGGCACGACCCAGTTCCGCGTCCACGTCGGGCGCATCTACTTCGAGGGCACGACCTACGACGAGGGCGAGTTCAAGGAGCGCCTCCTTGCACGCGCCAACCTCGTGGCCGGCCTGATGCGGGCCCTAGGATGGCAGTTGACGAACCCCGAAATCAAGGGGCAGATCCACATCGCCAAGGAGAACGACCCCTTGGCGGAGTTCATCCCCAAAGGCGTCAACGACGCTGATGCCGACATCACCTCAGACCATTCCCACGGTATCACCGAGACGGAGATGGAGGGCCCCACTGACCCGGAACTCGTCCAGATCTACGCCAACATGCCCAGTGCCATCAAGGGGCTCCGCCAGGGCGTCGCCGCCAACGCGGAGGCCGTCCAGGGCGTCTCCTCCGACGTCGAGTCGATGCGCCGCGACCTGGAGGCCCTCAGGGGCGTGGTGGAGCTCCAGGCGTCCGTGCTGGCCACCCTCTCGCGCAACGTGAGCGCCCTGGCCGAGATCGAGGCCAAGAACGTGAACATGGCCATGCAGAGGGCCCAGGTCGGGTACCAGGCCGTCATGCAGCGCTTCCCGGAGGTGGGGTACCAATGACCCTCGCCTACACCATCGTTCTGACGAACGGATGGCAGATCTACACCCGCGACCCCGCCGTCGTCGACGACTTCCGCACGGGGGCCCCCTCGCTGACCGTGCATACCACGTACGTCAACGGCGACGAGGGCTCCACGTACCACCTCAACCGCGACCGCGTGGTCTGCATCAGGGAGCTGAGGCGATGGTCCGGGAATATGATGGCATGACGGCCGTGCTCTACGCCCGCGTCTCCACCGACGACAAGGACCAGAGGCCCGAGTCCCAGCTGGAGGTCATGAGGGCCTGGTGCGGCCGCGAGGGCATCGTGGTCGTGGGCGAGTACGTCGACGAGCTCTCCGGCAAGGACATGGCCAGGCCGCAGTTCCAGGCCGCCCTCGGCCGCATAATCGCCGGTTCCATGTCTACAGTCGTGCCGGGCGCCCCGAGGAACCTCGACACGTGCAGGGTCAACCTCCTGGTTGCCTGGAAGCAGTCGAGGATAACCAGGGACCAGCGCGATTGGAACAACATCAAGACGACGGTGGAGTGCTATGGCAGCGTCATCCGCTTCGTGGACTCCTCCGTGGAGGCGGAGACCTCCGCCGGGCGCCTCATGACCAACATCGAGGCGTGGAAGGACCAGGAGTACCGCAAGGACCTCTCAGACCACACGCGCATGGGGATGCGTCAGCGCAAGGCGGCGGGTCAGCACCTCTCGCGCCCGATGCGCCTCATCTTCGAGGAGGACTAGGCTAACTACCCCCTCAAGGGGCAGATACGCTACGAGGGATGGAAGGACTACGTAGACGGCAAACCCGTCAAGGAGCACCCTCCCACCTTCTGCACCACGGAGGGCGACATCTTCAGGTGGGCTGAGGAAGGCGAGAGCATCGCAAGCATCGCCCGCGACAAACTGCACGTCAGCTACGGGACCCTCTACAACCTCCTCCGCGACACGGGCCGCCTTGACAGATTCCTCGAGATTTCGCTATCAAAAAGGGGTGCTATCAACAAGGGTCGGAAAACGCCCGTTTCGGCTATCAAAAAGGGTACCCCCCCGGGTCTATCAGAAAGGGTGCCCTTGTTGATAGACCCCGAACCCTTGTCGATAGATACCGAGGGAGGCGAGCGCAGTGAGCGACGCGATAGCCGTCCTCAGCGCGGAGGAGCGTGACGCTCTCGTCGCCGCGGGTTTGCTCTCCGTGGAGGCCGCGCCCGTGGAGGCCGACGACTTCCTTGTGCCTCACACGTGGAGCATCCCTGACGTGCCGATGTGGAGACGTTGTGCGTGCGGTGCATGGGTGTCGCTAGCTACGTGCGCTCCTTGCGATTGCGGGAGATGCGGACGCAGCGTGCGCCGCCCGTAGGACGTCGACGAGATGGTGCGCCTCGTTCTCGACGGAAGCCTCAAGGCCGAGGGAGGCGGGGAGCGATGTCGTTCCCGATACCGCCCGAAATCTACTACGAGGCGAGCGCCCGCAACCTGGGCGACCCTGTCTACGAGTACATCCGCGGCGACTAGCGCTTCTCCGCCGTCGCCACGTGCGCCTAGGGCTTCGCCGACAGAGGTTATGACGTCGCACTCGACGCCGACTCCGGCTGGATGTGGGTCAGGAGGATGGGACGATGGCGACGGAGTACGAGGCCATGAGGGAGCTCTGTCCCGAGTGCAAGGCTAGGCTCGACTGCTTTTTCAAGGACCTCCAGACCGGGGAGGTCCAGACGTGGATAGAGTGCCCCGAGTGCCCCTTCACCCTTGGGTGCGGGCTCGTGTTCAAGCCCAGCGATGCCCACGCGAAGTGCCTCAAGAGGCTCGGCGACTGGCTCGAAGGCCCCGAGGTCTACGAGAGGAGGGCCTGGGAATGATCCTGGGGAACGAAACCGTTTCCGGGGGGCCGACCCCCGTTTTCACGAACATGGGAGTTGACACTATGTCGTTTTTCATCAGAGACATCAAGGACAGCGAGTCGAACGACGGATCAGCCAAGGGGGCGGGGCAGTGAGCTTCGGGAACGTCTTCATGGAGGGCGGGCTCGGCAACCACGTCTCCGTCACGAGGGCCCCCAAGGGCCTCACGGTGGCGGTCAGGGAGAACTCCTGCGTCGCGACCTACCTCTTCGACAGGGAGGCGGCGGCGAGGCTCTCGGAGGCCATCGCCCGCGAGGTCGGGAGGTGGGACGCATGAAGGTGCCCGGAGAGGCCGTCTACACGGGATCCCCCGTCGTGGAGGTCGTCGAGAGCCGCGGGGGCGACCCGTGCAAGGTCGCCGTCAGGATGGCCGCATCCTACGCCGAGCTCGAGTCCGGGGAGGCGAGGGAGGCCGCCAAGGCCATCCGCGGGAGCGAGGAGATGCCCGGCAGGGGCTTCCGCGTCACCGTGTGCGACGACGGGCCCGTCCTGGCCGTCCAGCTCGCCGAGTTCCACCCTGAAAGCCCGGAGGCCCTCGCAGAGGACCTGGAGTGGGCGGCGAACAGGGCGGACGCCAGGCAGCTCTGCTCGAGGTGCCGCGCCGTGGGCGTCATGGCCGTCGCCACCATGGCGGAGGCCTACTACGCCCTGGACGGGAAGGTCCATGTCGCCTACTGCGGGGCCAACGTCGCCCTCGATCCCGGGGAGGCCGGAGACCTCGCCGTGGTCCTCGCCTCGCCCCGCCTGGCCAAGGAGTACGTGACTGAGCGGGCGTGGATACAGGTGGACTCGGACAGCATGTCCCTCGCGAGCCCTGGGGCCCTCTTCTGCCCCGAGGACCCCGACAGGCTTGCCGAGGCCCTCGAGAAGGCGGCCAGGAAGGCGCTCAGGAACGCCATAGGCGAAGGGGGGTGCCAGGCATGATGGTTCCCGGGACTGTCGTCATGGACGACTGGGTCTACGTCGACCACGGTCAGCTCGGGGTCTCCATCGGGATCCTCGGGGCGGAGACCATCATAATCGACGCGGCCGCCAAGAAGGTCCTCACGGAGAACCTGGCGGACTATCCCCGCGGACTCGTCGTGAAAGGACTCGACTCCGACGTCAGGTTCACCCAGCTGGACCCCACCACTGTCCAGGTCCGGACCATGGGTGTCTCGGCCACATGCCAGGACGAGGGCCTCATGGCCGCGATAAGGGACGCCCTCAGCGGCGTGATAGCGGACCAGGTGGAGGCGCCGGTGGAGTTCGGATGCCCTCTGCGCGTGAGAGCCTCGGGCGGCCGTGTTTCCATGGAGGCCGTCGGCGCCCTGTACGAGATGGACGCCGACATAGCGACGGAGCTGGCCGATGCGATCGCCTCGGGCGAGGAGGAAGGCGGCCCAGGAGGGTTCTTCGACGTCCGCTTCGACCGGGGGTACGGCCTTCAGCTCTACATCCACGGGGCGACATTCAGGCCGGAGGACGAGCGTAGGCTGGTGAAGGCTCTCCGCAAGGCCGCCAGAAAGGCCCTTGAGAACGCCGACGGCGGCGACGGGGAGGGATGCGGATGTGCGTGACCTCCTTCCCCGACTCCTTCGACGCCGCCTCCTATGAAGCCTTCGCCGAGGGGCTGGATTACGACTCCGCCATGAGGATGTCCGAGGACGGCACGTGGCTCTACGACCGCCCCAGCGGCCCCGCCCTCGTCATCGTCACCGGGTGCGAGTACCGGGTGTTCGAGAGGGCCCACGTCTGGAGGGTCAGGATGGAGCGCCCCAACGGCATGGAGACCGTGGCCGACCTCCGCCTGGACGAGATCCCGGGGAGGATGAGGAGGGTCGTCTCCAGGGCCGCCGGGAAGGTCACGCTCTGCGACGGGTCCGCCGTGAGCTGGGGGGTGGCCTGAATGGACGGGAGGTACACCAACAGGCTGGTCTACATCGACGTGGGCGCGATACGCTCCTCCATTATCAGGCTGATGGAAGATAAGCAGGGCGATGTCGACAAGCCTTTCCATGAGAGGATGGGAATCTCAAAGGAGACGCTTCACAACGTTCTCAATGATGATCTGACGCCGCTGAGCACTTTCATGGCGGTCATCAGAAAACTCGGTCTCAGAGGGTGGCTGGTCCTCCCGGAGGACAAGGGCGAGGGCTTCTATTTCGAGGTGGAGGCCAAAATGAGGCTCATAGGTCTCAGGCTGAAAGAGTACGGGGGCCAGGATGGGAAACTGCCGGGGATGTCCGTCTACGCTGCGAAACGCATCATAGACAACGAGGAAGTCGAGGCAGAGGAGATAGTCGATGCCGTGTGGGCCATCTGGAACTATGGCAAATGTACGAATGGCATGTGGATGCGCAATCCGCATCCGGAGACCCAGGACGCATCCTGGAGGAGGCGGGAGAGGCAACCCGTCTCCGATCCAGGTGCCGACTGCTCTCACAAGCCTGACCCTGACGACGGTGCCGACGGCTTTTCTGGTTCTATCTCCGATTCCGGTGCCGACCCTTGCCCCGTTCTTGTCCTCAATCCCGGCGTCGGCAGGGGACAAGAGGACGGCAATCTCGAGACGACTGCCCAGTCGGAGACTGCAGAAGAGGCGCCGACCGGGATCATGGAGCGCACGGGCTCCCTGGTGCTCTCCGAGTGCGCAGGGATTCTATACCTGACCGTGACCGACGGGAAACCGATAGGGAGGACGTTCAGGCTCTACCCGGCGGCGGTTCCCATAATGGCCGCAAGGCTGTTGAATCATGGGAGGGGCATGGACCTCGCCTGTCCCGGGGCCGACGGTCAGATGCTTTGCCTGAACTGCGAGGACGACGGAGTTGTCGTCTCCATAGGCGATGCGTTCGTCCGCATGACCTTCGCCCAGGCCGAGTCCTGCGCTGAGGCAATCAAGGCATACGGCGGGGGTTCTGCATGATCCCGGTGTATCGCGAGGACCTCCCCCGGGCGACGACCGTCTGGACGTGCGACGCCTGCGTGACGTCCTCCTGCGAGATGACGGTGCGCTCGGGCTCCGCGATCCCCTCGCTGTGCCCTTGCGGCATGGTGGCGAACTGGAGGAAGAGGGAATGATCCCCCTCAGCCTCCGCAGGCGCATAAGGGCGCTCTCCGAGACCGAGTCCGTCGAGGACATAGCCCGGGAGCTGGGACTGTCCCGCCCGACCGTCAAGGCGGTCCTGGCTGGCCGCGATGACGAGCACGTCCCGGAGGCACTCTACCCGGGCTCCATCGACGTCTACCGCTACATCCGCGACAACGGCCCCACGAGCCCCACGACGGTCTGCCAGGCCCTCGGGTACAGGTTCGAGGCGGCCCGGCAGGCCAAGGCCACCATCGGCTACCTCGCGGTCTGCCGCGTCGTCGTCAGGGACGGGTACCAGTACGCCGTCACGGACAAGACCTGGGATGACGTGACGGTCCTGGACGCCCTGGACGGGCCGAGGACCGTGCCGGAGATCTCCGAGGCCCTCGGAATGGAGCCGGGCAAGGTCTGGAAGGCCCTCGCCGAGCTGGAGTCCATTGGCGCCGTCTGGTCCGGCGACGGGGTAAGGTGGGGGTGCAGGGCATGACGCCCTTCCCTGACCGCTTCGGCCCCCTGGACTACATCCGCATGGTCAACAGGGCCGACGATCCCGGGGAGCTCGCCCTCGAGGGCGAATGGCTCTACTGGCTGAACGGCCCCAGGGAGCTCTGGGAGGTCCGCTCGTGCGAGTGGTCCGAGGACGACGAGACGCACGTGGTGAGGTTCTCCTGCATCCCGTCCTCGCCCGGCGAGCCGCACGACGAGGAGACGATGCTCGGCGTGCTGCCGGGGGAGCTCTGGCGCGTGAGGCTGGTGACCACCCAGCCCAACGGCCTGATTTCTCTCACGATGGCCGACGGCTCGCACATGGTCTTCCGCAAGGCCGTCGACCCCTTGGCCCCGCCTCTCGCCTGCCCCGCCAGGAGCCGCGGCGGGAGTTCCGGCAAGACGGGGAGGCGCCGCGGGGAGAGGACCGTCTGGGGGGACCGCGAGACGAAGTCCTGGGGGGACGGCGAGTCGGAGTCCTGGTGGAGCGAGGGCGGGAAGAAGGGGGACTTCCTATGACCCCCCAGCTGGAGTTCTCGGCCGCGGTGGTCTCCGGCGCGATGGGGCCGGAGTGGATGACCGCGGAGGAGGTCTGCGCCAGGCTGGTGTCGGACCCCGAGAAGTGCGAAGTCGACCGTGTCAGGACGATCCTGCGCAACTTGGGCCGCAGAGGGCTCGTCGAAGGCCGCGAGTCCCCGCGCCACGTCCACCTGAGGAAGGAATGGCGGCTGGCAGTCCCTACCTGCTAGCTTGCCCCTGCTGTTCAACACGCCCCCGCAAGGCCCGTAAAGATCGTCGACATGGTTCTGGAGGCCCTCTCTGGAGGCGTATGGCTCCGCGCCGAGGAGGTCTCCGAGGCCACGGGGCTCACCTTGCCGCAGGTGAGGAAGACCCTCTACTACGCATGGAACAGGGGGGTCCTGGACAAGAGGATGGAAGGGGGCTGCCGCATCTGGGCCCTGTCCTCCCGTGTCGCGGCCCACGAGGCGTCGCTGGCGGAGAGGCTGGTATCCTTCGTTTCCGACGGGGGGTGGCACGACAGGTCGGAGGCCGCTTCCGCCGTCGGATGCTGTCCCTCTACGGCGTCCGTCCACCTTAACGAGGCCGTCCGCCATGGGAGGCTGGCCTCCAGGCAGTTCGGGAGGAAGACGCAGTACGGCGTCTCCCCCGGCTCCGTGACGGACCTGACCGTGTGCGAGGCAGCCCTGGAGGTCCTCTCCGACGGTGAATGGCATGGCGCCGGCGAGGTCGCCGAGGCCATCGGGGTCAACTATGGCATCCTCAGGGGCTGCCTCCGCCCGGCAATCGGTGCCAACCGGGTTGTGGGAAGGGAGTCCGGAGATGAATACGAATGGAGGCTGGCCGCATGACCGTCAAGGAGGACGTCCTCGCCGTCCTCTCCGACGGGGGCTGGCACACTGTCGCCGAGATCGCCGAGGCCACTGGGCACAATCCCACCTCGGTCCGCGAGGCCCTGCGCTTGCTCTGCGCCAGAGACGAGGCCTACAGGAGGAAGATCGACAACTTCTATCAGTGGAGCAGTTCCCCCGAGGGCGCCGGCGAGGTCATCCGCTCAGGCGTGGAGGCCGTCGCGGCCGTCCTGGCTCCAGAGAGGTGGACAAGCACCGCCGAGGTCGCCAAAGCCGTCGGGATGAGGCATAACGCCGCCTACGAGGCGCTCCGCATCGCGGCGTCCCAGGGCAGAGCACACTCCAGGATGGTCGGACACCATTTGGAGTGGAGCAGTTCCCCCGAGGGCGCCGGCGAGGTCATCCGCATCACCCAGGAGACGGTGGCGGGGCTCCTCTCCGACGGCCTCTGGCACTCGACGCTGGACCTGGCCGCGGAGGCGAGGACGTCGCCGTCCGGAATCGGCGTGGCGCTCCTCGCGATGCACTATGAGGGGCTGGTCTACTCTAAGTGTGTCGGCTCCTCGAAAGTCTGGAGGCTGGTGCCGGAGTGCGACCTGCAGGAGGCGACAGACCATAGGGGGATGGTGCTAAGGCATCTCGCCATCTCCCCCGGCAGTACCGTGGGCGAGATCTCGGACTCCACCGGCGTCGGGGTCCGCCAGGTCATCCGGATCCTCCGCAAGGCCCGCTCCAGTGGCGAGGCCGTGTCGGTCAACTCGGCGGGCGAGAGGTGGTATCCCGGGGGCTACGGCCGCCTGCGCTTCAGTTCAGAGGGGGGCGACGAGATGATACTGGAGGCCCTGTCCGGAGGCCAGTGGCGCAGCACCAACGACATCGGCGCCATAATCCCGGGGTGGTCGGGCAACAAGCTGAGATACCACCTAAATCTTCTCTGCGAGACGGGGACGGTGGAGCGGGACGCCCGTAGGCGCCCTAACCTCTGGAGGCTGGCCGCATGACCGCCGAGGAGAAGGTCCTCTCCGTCCTCTCCGACGGGGCCTGGCACCCCACGATGGAAATTATCGAATCGACCGGGTGCAAGGGTCATGTGGTCAGATATGCGCTATCCAGGCTCCGCGAGACGTGCAAAATCTACAGGAGGGACGTGGGCGTCGTCGCCGAATGGAGCATCTCGCCGGAGGGCGCCGGGGTGCACATAGATCCCACTCTGGAGGCCGTCTTGGCGGCCCTCTCCGACGGCGGGTGGCACTCCACCGAGGAGATAGCCGAGCTGACGGGGCGTACCAGATTAACCATCCAACACATGTTGCCCTTGTATTGGAAGTATGGGAGGATATATAAGAGGGGACGGGGCAACTGCGTCGAATGGAGCATCTCGCCGGAGGGCGCCGAGGAGCGCGTCCCCCCCACCCGGGAGGCCGTCCTGGTGGCCCTCTCCGATGGCCACTGGCACCCTACGATGGAAATAATCGAATCGACCGGGCGCAAGGGAGACACAATCGGGAAAACGTTATCGAAACTCAACAAGGAGGGGAGGATTTACAGGAGGAGCGTAGGCGTCGCCGTCGAATGGAGCATCTCGCCGGAGGGCGCCGAGGAGCGCGTCCCCCCCACCCGGGAGGCCGTGCTGGCCGTCCTCTCCGACGGCGAGTGGCACACTAACTGTGAGGTCGCCAAGGCTACCGGACTTAGCCAGGATTATGCCTCGCGCTTGCTGAATGAGTGTTATCTCAGTGGGGAACTGATCAAGAGTGGCGCCCGCGGCACTCATCGCCCTGTAAAGTGGAGGGTGTCGTCGTCATCTTTCCCCATGTCGTCGAAAGAGCTTGTCTTCTCGACGCTCACGAGTAACGAATGGCGTTCTGTGGAGGAGATCTCGAAGGCCACGGGTTTGACGGTGCCGAAGGTAAGGCGCATACTCCGTAAAGCCCGCTCCGTCGGCGAGGTGTCGTCAATGGGGGACTACCGCTACTGGTCGCTGTACTCCATCCAGGGGGGAAGGCCGCTGAATCTCAGGGAGAAGGGCGTCTA
>JAEEGL016221213.1_pt1 | contig 10408 bp, 10 predicted proteins | sample 9134231 | NCBI WGS metagenome assembly JAEEGL01 (sample SAMN16246548, study PRJNA631951) | gut metagenome | biome: gut microbiome; feature: rumen; material: fiber-attached | host: Bos | place: Iran: Karaj | collected 2018-10
ATACATAAGATCTTCTTTTGTCATGGCATAATCAAATTCCTCTTTTAGATCTTCTAATCTTTCTGGAAAATCAAAATACAAATCGTAATTTGTTCTAGCAAAAATATCGTTTACTGCTGCATATGAATTAATACTACCATTTTTATTTTCAATAAAAGTATTATTATCAGGGTCATAATATCCTTCTAATACTCTTATTGGTTTAAAAGTATAATTATTATAACCCAAATTAATTCTTTTATAAAGAATTGCTACGTGACCTGTTTCTACATGTTCCATATTATCCCCCCCGAGATTAAATTATTTATTAGTATTATTATAATAATTAAATTCAGATAGCGATTCAGATACCCATTCTAAATCGGGAGCTTCTACATCTGAATCATTCAAATATTCTTCAATATCGAATAATAGACTCTATATATCGTTAAACTTATTAATATCAATATCATATTTGTTTAATATTTCTATCTGTCGTTCAGTGATATAAAAATTTTTATGCTTTATGTGAAAATCCTTTTCAGTTGCATATAAACCATTATCATCCATATCCTGTTGCATAGTATATCACCTACTTTGATTATAGCACAAAAAAACAAATAGTTTCAATACTATTTGTCTTATTCATCAAATATTAATTCAGGAATTTCTTCCTTATCAAATTTTTTAAGTTTATTATGTGCAGAAATAAGTAAATTAAGTAGTAACCATGAAGTAAATACTGACATTGTAAGTTGTAATAACACTAATAATTTACCATTTGAATATAAGTTAATTCTATCATATACACTTATATTATTTTGATTAACTAATTCCATTGTAAATATCAAAAATGTATCAATTATAACTGCTGATGATATATTTAGTACTTTATGTTTTAAATCAGCTTTCTTAGGAATAACTGAATATATCAAAAAGAAATTAGAAATAATAAGTATAACTAAATATACTGATAATGATGGGAAATAAAGAGCTTCAAATATCATGTTAAACATATTATCTATTAATTCAAAAAATATGTTTATATATTTAACAAATATTGTTATAAGCATTACTACCCAACAAGATATAAACGCAATTCTATTTGATTTCTTTTCAAGAGATAATTTAAATATTAAAAATATTGATATTATTACTGCACATATAATTAAAAGTAAAAAAAGAGGTGAAGACAAAATCACATCCATTAATATTTTTAATTTCTCTACTAATGTGAAGTCATTCATACTCTCACCTCAATTAATTTTTATTCTGTAGCTTTTCTTTTCTTAACGTATAATATTATAGATATACCAAGTGCTATATCAAGCATTGCAAAACTAATTAGTAATGCTGACTTATTAGCAGCTGTATTTGGTACTTTATGATTTTCAATTATAATTTCTTGATCTGCTGAAGATTGACTAATTGTAAATGGTTGTCTTTCTTCTTGTAATATATATCCTTCTGGAGCAGATACTTCTACTAAGTAATAAGTTCCAACAGGCATTTTTGTAAATACTTTAGGAGTTCCATCTGTAGTCCATTCTCCTTGTACTACAGTTCCATCTTCTTTTTCAATTCTTAAAACTGCACCAACTAGTGGTTCACCAGTTTCAGCATTTACTTTTAGGATACTTACTTTAGTTACTTTATCTATCATTGTAACTGTAACTATAGCATCATCACCATATGGTTTTGTTTCATTACCTATAACATAACCATTTTCTTTAATTTCAAATTCAATTTCTGTTGCGATAACATATCCAGCAGGTGCTTCTTGTTCTCTTAAAGTATATTTACCAAATGGTATATTTTTATTTACTATATGATCTTCTAATACAGAAGTCCATTCATCAAATACATTACCATCTTTATCTAAAATTTGCATTTTAGCATCAACTAATGCTTCTCCAGAATCATCTAATTTTTTAACCTTTAAAGTTATTGGAGTATTAGTTGTACTAAATAAACATGTGCTTCCAGCATTTGTTGTAGTACAATCCATAGACTTTGGATTAGCTTTTACATATCCATCTGGAGTTGCTACTTCTGTAACAATATATGCTGATTGTTTAACATCATTTTTAATTGCACATCCATCAGCACCTGTTGTTAATTCAAAAGATACTGAATTATCAGAAGATCTAACACTAAATTTAACTCCACTCATTGGATTATTTGTTTTACTATCTTTTTTACAAACTTTAAAATCTATTGTTGGATTTACTGCAACTTGAGTTTGTGCATCTACATTTCTTGGAGTAGTATTAATTGTTAAATTTAATCTACCAAGATCTTGGTTAGTATCGTCTGAAGTTGGTACATATTTAGCCATTGATGCAGTAAGTGATCTTACATCATAACTAGTTCTTGCTTTTACTCTGAATGATGCATCAGTTGCTGATGCAGGAACAAGTACATAGAACTCATTTGCTGAAATTGGTTGACTAATATCAATTGCACCAGTCGCAGCATTTGTTGTTGATACGATTGTACCAACTGGTTGATTTTCTAACATTACTAAATAGTTTTGTACTGATGCAGATTTAGTAACTGTAACTCTTGAATAATAATAGTTATTATCACTAGTTAATGTCATAGCACCAGCAGATAAACTCATAGTTGGAGCTGTAACATTTTCAGTATATGGAGTACATGTTGCATTTGGACCTATATTCCATATTTCAGTTTGTATTTTAGTATAAATTAATGGTCTTCCAGTAGCTACTTGCAATGTATAATCAGTAGTATTATCTGGCGTTACTGTACCAAAACTAAAATAACCACTACTTAAATCTGAAATTTGAATTTCACCACGTGAAAGTAAGTTATGAACTGCACATGCAAATCCAGTATCAGTATAAGTTTGTGCTGGAGCGTCATTATATTGTTTTGGTCCTAAACTCTTATGTTCACTTAAACAGAAATAATTAATTGAAGTATCTCCGTTTTGTGTAATAAATGTCATAGGTCTTTCAGAACCAATATAACATATTCCGTTTGGTACACCATTTGGTGGATATTCATCTTCACTACAGTGTAATCCTGCAGGGTTTACTTGAAATGCGTTAGCATTTAAAGGAATAATCATCATTAAAGCGATTACTAATAACAAAAATAAACTTTTCTTCTTCATTTTTTCCCTCCTATTGTTATTATCACTAATAAAAGTATAACTCTTACAAGTAAAGTTGTCAATATTTTTGAACATTTACAAGCTCAGAAATGTAAACAGTTTGCTCGGTATCACTGTTTTTTGTACATGTAATTAGAGTCAAGATTGTTTTGTTTTTATTTCGTCTAATTACAACTTCACCATTTTTTAAAACATTATATATATCTACAACCTTATATGTATACTTATTTCCATTATAAAGTATAGTTGCTTCATCACCTATTTCAACCCTATATAATTGGTTAAAATAACAGAAATAGCAGTATCCTGAATGTGCGGCTAAAATTAGATTTCCATTTTCAGTATCAGGCATAGTAGATCCACCTATTATAGTAATATTGTGATCTACATTGTTATATGGTGAATCAATTGAAACTAATCCCCTAGTTAAATTTATTTTTGGAATAGATAACTCTGCTATAAAATCATAATTTCTCTCTATATTTTGATCCGGATTTTCTGGAATATCAATGTTAGGTTCTGGTGTGTCCGTTTCATTCTTTATTTCAGGTGTTTCAGACTTATATAAAAGCAAACTCATATCTATATATACTTTGTCCTTTTTTTGAATAAAATATTCTTGAGCACCTAAATATACTCCAAACAAAAATATAAGTAATCCTACAAATAAAAGCGTACTATTCTTTATTTTCATAATATCACCTTACTATATATGATTATAACAACTAAAAAAGTAATTATCAATATAATCAATAATTACTTTACATCGTTTTTAACTAATTTTACAATTTCATTTGGTATATCTATATCTATTACCATATTTTCTTTAGTTTTAGGATGAGTAAAAGATAAATAATTAGCAACAAGAGCCATTCTTTTTATTGGATCTTTCTTAGCACCATATTTTTTATCACCTGTAATAGGATTACCCATATTAGAAAGTTGTACTCTTATTTGATTTTTTCTTCCTGTTTTAAGATTTAAACTAAGCATAGTATACTTTTTATTTTCAAGTACTTTTTCATATTCTGTAATAGCAAGTTTACCACCTTCGTCATTAACAACATAAGTGACATGAGTTTTAGTTTCCATTAAATAGTTTTTTAGGACACCTTTAGTCTCTTTTACTCTTCCCTCTACTACAGCAACATATCCTCTTTTAAACTTATCCCAATTATTTTGCATAAAAAACTTGGTTTTTTCGTCTTTTGCAAACACTACTATACCACTTGTATCTTTATCTAATCTATGAACAATAAACACTTTATTGTTTTTATTTTTCTTTTTTAGATAATCAAAAACATAGTGATATAAAGTTCTTTCCTTTTCTTTTTCAGTAGATATTGTAAGTAAATTAGATGGTTTATTTATCACTATTATATATTTATCTTCATATAATATATCTAATTTTTTATTTTTCATTTATACCATCCAACATTTCTATCGCACTACTAAGACCTAGTTTACCATATTCATATGTAAATGCACCTTGTTGATATGCGATAAATGGTTCTCTAAGAGGTCCATCGCAAGAAAATTCTATTGAAGATCCTTGAGTAAATGAACCACTAGCCATTATTACTTGATCATCATATCCTGGCATATCTCCTGGAATAGGTAGTGAATTTGAATCTACTGGAGATCCTGCTTGTATCCCTTGACAATATTTTATAAGTTTTTCTCTATCTTTAAAAATTATATTTTGTACTATATCGGCACGTTCTTCATTATATTTAGGTTCTACACTATATCCTTTAGATTCCATTACATAACTAGTTAATATTGCAGTTTTAACGGCCCCTCCAACTACACTTGGTGCGTTAAATAAGCCTTGTAAAAGTAATCTATTTGCTCCAAGTGATGGTCCAACTTCTTTACCTTCTCCTGGTACCGTAAGTCTTTCAGCTATTAAATTTATATAACGCTCTTTTCCTACTACATATGCACCATTATTAGCGATACAACCGCCTAAATTTTTAATAAGAGAACCAACACATATATCAGCACCTACTTCTATAGGTTCCTTTGTTGTTACAAATTCACAATAGCAATTATCAACAAATATAATTACATCACTATTTACTTCTCTTATTTTCTTTATAACTCTTTCTACTTTGTCTATAGTAATACTTTTTCTTGTAGAATACCCTTTAGATCTTTGAATATGCACAAGCTTTACATTGCTCTTAACTCTTTCAACAATTTTATCATAATCAAAATCATTATCTACTAAATCTATTTGTTCATATTTAATACCAAATGATTTTAAAGAACTAGGATTATCTTTAATACCAATTACTTCGTGTAATGTATCATATGGAAGTCCTGTTATTGTAAGCATAGTATCTCCTGGTCTAAGTACACCGAATAAAGCGACATTTAAAGCATGTGTTCCAGATATAAACTGACTTCTAACCAAACTAGATTCACTTTTAAATATTTTAGAATACACTTCTTCTATCGCATCTCTTCCAGCATCATTATATCCATATCCGGTAGTACTATTTAAGTGGTACTCACTTATGCCAACTGTTCTAAATGCATCAAGTACTTTCTTACTATTAAAAAGTATTACATCATCTACTTTATCTAAAATATCTTTTATATTTTTTTCCTTTTCAGTTATATATTCTAAACTATTCATTGTTATCCTCCACAACTATTATAGATCCACTTTTTTCATTACTATTTATTAGTTTAACTACTTTATTAAATATAACTATAGGATCTATTAATTCTTTTTGATTTATTCTTTCCATCTCACTTCTTAAGTAATCTTGATTCATACTTTGTATAGTTTCTGTATTCATCCAATTGGGACATATCGCATATATACGAATTTTATCAAGTACCAAACTTAATGATTTAGTTAGATTAATTAAACCTGCTTTACTAGCAGAATAATCCATATTAATACTTGAATATGTATTTATACCATCAGTAGAACTTATATTAATAATTACACCATTTTCCATAATACTATGTAATCCTTGTATTAGTAAGAAAGGTCCAACTAAATTAGCTTCTAATACTTTCATAAATTCATCTTTAGTTTTAGATGAAAAATCATTATCTAAAGATAGAGCGGCATTATTAATAAGTAAGTCTATATGATTATACTTATTTTTAATATCACTTATAAATTTATTAGTACTTTCTGTACTATTTAAATCAAGTTTATAGTAATGAATATTACCTAATTTTAATACACCATCTAAATCAGTATTATAAGTACCAATTATATCGTATCCAACAGAGGAAAGAGAACGTGCTAAAACAGATCCTAATCCTTTAGATACTCCTGTAATAAGTGCGATTTTTTTCATAATATCACCAACACACATATTATAGCAAAAGAATAAAAAAAATGGAACTTATTATAAGTCCCATTTCCAATCTTTAACTTCAGGTATATCTTCTCCATAATCTCTTATATACATAGAATGTTCAATAAGTTTATTCTTGCATATTTGAGTTAGTATTGAACCAGTATTACCAAGTTGTGGTAAATACTTAATAGCATCTATAACAAGATTATATCTATCAATTTTATTTTGTACTCTCATATCAAAAGGTGTTGTAATTGTTCCCTCTTCTTGATATCCGTGTACATGCAAGTTTTGATTAGTACGTTTATATGTTAATTGATGAATTAATGATGGATAACCATGGAATGCGAATATTATTGGTTTATCCTTAGTGAATATTGAATCATAATCATAATCTGTAAGTCCATGAGGATGTTTTTCGTTTGATTCAAGTCTCATTAAATCTACTACATTAACAAATCTTATTTTAATATCTGGGAAGCATTTTCTAATCATGGAAGTAGCAGCAAGAGCTTCTAGTGTTGGTGTATCTCCTGCACATGCCATAACTAAATCTGGTTCGCTATTTTGATCATTACTTGCAAAATTCCAAATACCAATACCTTTTGTACAATGTTTAATTGCCTCATCCATTGTTAACCATTGATATCTTGGATGTTTAGATGCTACTATTACATTTATATAGTTTTTACTTCTAATACAATGATCAAAGCAAGATAGTAAACAGTTAGCATCTGGAGGTAAATACATTCTTACAGTATCTGCTTTCTTAGTTACTAAGTGGTTTAAGAATCCTGGATCCTGATGTGTATAACCGTTATGATCTTGTTGCCATACATGTGATGTTAATATATAGTTAAGTGATGCGATTTCTTTTCTCCAAGGAAGTTCACTTGTTACTTTTAACCATTTAGCATGTTGACTTGTCATTGAATCAACTATTCTGATAAATGCTTCATATGAATTAAAGAATCCATGTCTACCAGTTAAAAGATATCCTTCAAGCATACCTTCACAGGCGTGTTCAGATAAGAAAGAATCTATTACCCTACCATCATTATCTAAATATTCGTCATTATCCTTAATATCGCCCATAAATTGTCTATTAGTTTTTTCAAACATATAGTTTAATCTATTAGACATAGCTTCATCTGGTCCAAATATTCTAAAGTTTCTATTTTCTTTATTATAATCAACTATATCTCTTACAAACTTACCAAGTTCCATCATATCTTGTGCTTCTATTGAACCTGGTCTATCAAATTTAAGCGCATAATCTCTAAAATCAGGCATTCTTAAATCTTTTAAAAGTAAGCCACCATTTGTAATTGGATTAGATCCCATACGTTTTTCACCTTTAGGACATAATTCTTTAAGTTCTGGTAGTAATTTACCATTCTCATCAAATAATTCTTCAGGTTTATAACTCTTCATCCAATCTTCTAATAATTTAATATCCTCATAACTATTAATAGTTATTGGAACTTGATGCGCTCTAAAAGTACCTTCTATTTCTTTACCATTAACCATTTTAGGACAAGTCCATCCTTTTGGCGTTTTAAGTATTATCATAGGCCATAATGGTCTATCACTTGTTTGCTTAATTCTTTTTATTTTTTCAATACATTCATCAAGTGCACTTGCCATTAAAGTATGTGCTTCATTCATATCTTTAGTATCATTAATATCTACAATTATAGGTTTATATCCACATCCATAGAAAAAGTAATTAAGTTCTGTATCTGTAATACGAGAAAATATCGTTGGATTAGATATTTTATAACCATTTAAATGTAATATTGGTAAAACAACACCATCAGTTTTTGGATTTATAAACTTATTTAATTGCCAACTTGTAGCAAGAGGACCTGTTTCTGCTTCACCATCACCTACTACGCAAGCAACTATTAAATCAGGATTATCAAGAACTGCCCCATATGCATGTGACAAGCTATATCCTAGTTCTCCACCTTCATTTATAGATCCTGGAGTTTCAGGCGCAACATGGCTAGATACTCCTCCTGGGAATGAAAACTGTTTAAATAATTTTCTCATTCCCTCAATATCTTCTGTTATATTAGGATATACTTCTGTATATGATCCTTCTAAATATACATTAGATATTATTGAGTTTCCACCATGACCTGGACCTGATACATATATCATATTTAAATCATATTTATTAATAACCCTATTTAAATGTGTATAAATAAAGTTTTGCCCCGGAACAGTACCCCAGTGACCAACTATTTTTCTTTTAATATCGCTTCTAGTTAGCGGTCTTTTAAGTAAAGGATTATCAAGTAGATATAGTTGTCCCACTGATAAATAATTAACCGCTCTAAAATAAGCATCTAATTTTTTTATTTCTTCCATACTAAGAACGTTTTCCATACAATCGCCTCTTTATTCTATAGATATTATATAATACAATTAACTTTTTTACAATAAAATTATAACTCAACTTGTAGTTGAGAACTTACCTATTTAAATATTTCAAAAAATAGTTTAAAATACTATTTAAGGTGTTTAATATGAGAAAATTAATAGTTATAAGCGCTGTATGGTGCCCATCTTGTTTATTATTAAATAAACATTTAAAAGAAATAGAAAAAGTTCATAGCGATATTGAAATAATTAAATATGATTATGATTTAGATGAAGATGAAATAAAAAAATATGATATAGGTAAAACTCTACCAGTGTTAATATTAGACGATAAAAGATTAATTGGCGAAAAGAGTTATAATGAAATTGAGGAGTTTTTAAGATGAAGAAGTTAAAATATTTAGTTTTATTACTACTATGTATTATACCTATCAGTGTTAATGCTTTAACAACTGATTATAAAGATAAACTAGGTGATGCGCTTGGCGTAGAAATAACTGAAAACAAAATTAATTTATATTTATTTAGAGGCGAAGGATGCCCTCACTGTAGAAAAGAAGAAGAATGGCTAGAAGAAATAAAAAAGAAATATGAAGATTATTTAAACGTATATGATTTTGAAGTTTGGTACAGTAAAGAGAATCAAGAAAAATATGTAACAGCTACTGAGATTATGGAGATAAATACTAATAGTATTCCTTTTACAATAGTTGGAGAAAAAACATTTGTAGGATTTTCAGATACACTAAAAAATAACATTGAACGAGCTATTAAAGGTTATATTGGTGATGAAATAAACAAGAATCATATGAAATTACCTTTACTTGGAGATATAAATGTTAAAGATGCATCTATACCTTTAGTCGCAGTTATACTAGGTTTTATTGATGGATTTAATCCTTGTGCTATGTGGATTTTATTATTTCTAATTAACTTGTTCATTAATTTTAAAAACAAGAAAAAAGCATGGATACTTGGATTTGCATTCTTAATTGTTTCTGCTCTTGTATATCTTATATCTATGTTAGGCCTTAATTTAGTAATAAATATTATTGCTATTAATTGGATTAAAAAAGCCATTGCAATATTTATTTTAATTGCTGGTTTATTAAATCTTAGAAAATATCTAAAAACAAGGAAAGAAGATACCGGCTGTACAGTTGTTGATGACAAAAAAAGAAAAAAGCTTATTACAAAAATGAAAAAAATTATGAATAGTAATAACTTTATATTTGCATTATTTGGTATAATAGTTCTTGCTATTTCAGTTAATCTAATTGAACTTACGTGTTCACTAGGATTTCCAGTAATATTTACAGAAATACTTTCAATTAATAAAGTAACGGGAATTCTTAGAATAATATACCTACTACTTTACGTGTTCTTCTATATGATAGATGATTTACTAGTATTTACTATATCAATGTTCACATTGGAAGCAACCGGTATAACTAATAAGTATAATAAACTATGTACATTAGTAAGTTCTATTATAATGATTTTAATGGGTACACTATTATTAATTAAACCAGAATGGTTAATGTTAAATTTTTAGGAGGATTTTATGATATAT
>JAEEGL016366321.1_pt1 | contig 10408 bp, 8 predicted proteins | sample 9134231 | NCBI WGS metagenome assembly JAEEGL01 (sample SAMN16246548, study PRJNA631951) | gut metagenome | biome: gut microbiome; feature: rumen; material: fiber-attached | host: Bos | place: Iran: Karaj | collected 2018-10
CGAGCTGGATGCTTTCCTTTTCGCACTGGGAATTCCGAATGTGGGGAGAAAAACCGCCCGGGACCTGGCACAGGCGTTCGGATCGCTGGAGAATCTCAGGAACACCGATGCGGAGAAGCTGACCGCACTGCCGGATATCGGGGATGTCGTGGCGGGAAGCATTACGGAATACTTCAGTTTTCCTGAAAACAACGCCATGATTGACGCAATGCTATCCGCCGGCGTGAAGCCGAAGGAACCTGAACGTTCGGGCGACGGCGTATTCAGCGGCATGACGATTGTGGTTACGGGGACACTCCCGACGCTGAGCCGGAAGCAGGCGGAAGATCTGATCCGCTCCTGCGGAGGGAATGCTTCCTCTTCGGTCAGTAAAAAGACAGCGTTTGTGGTCGTCGGCGAGGATGCCGGCAGCAAACTGACAAAAGCGCAGAGCCTTGGCATTGAGACGATCGACGAGGCAGAACTCATGAGAAGGGCGGGGAAATAATTTGTTTACAGGGATTACCCAATGGATTAACGATTTGACAACCAATCCTTCTGCAACGCTGATAACGCTGGCGTATACGGCGGTTGCAATCCTGTTCAGTCTGATCCTTCACGAATGCGCCCACGGCTGGGTCGCGTACAAGTGCGGAGATCCGACAGCCAAGATGCTCGGAAGGCTGACGCTGAATCCGATGAAGCATCTGGATCCGATCGGAACGATCTGTATGCTGTTCCTGCATGTCGGATGGGCCAAACCGGTTCCGGTCAATCCCCGGAATTTCAGGCGATTCAGAAGGGATTACATTATGGTTTCCCTTGCAGGAATTATTACGAACCTGCTGCTGTTCCTGCTCAGCCTGATTATATCCGCAATCCTGTGCAGGATCATGTATGAACCGGGTCTGCTTGAATATGCAAGGAAAAACGGCCTGCAGAACAACCTGCTGGATATTTATCATATGATATTTCCGAATTCGGTTTACGGCGGTGTATTTGATATTGTTTCACCGAATGTCAGAGCGGGATACGAATGGCTCCTGTACGTGCAGCGCCTGTTCCTGATGCTGGCGCAGATGAATCTGGGTCTCGCCATTTTTAACCTGATTCCTGTGCCGCCGCTGGACGGATATCGTTTTCTGGATATGTTCGTATTCAAGGGAAGACTCGCTATGGAACGCAGCACGATGAACATAATCCAGATCGGATTTCTCGTCATCTGCATGAGCGGCATACTCAGCAATTTCCTCAGCACCGTCAACGGAGCTGTTTTCGGATTCTTCAGCAATATTGCTGCGCAAATTATCTGAATGAAGTAGGTAAATATGCTGACACGGGAATTTAAACTGAAGGATTTTGACGGGCCACTGGATCTGTTGCTGACGCTGATCGGTAAGGCGCAGATCGACATCCGGGACATCTTCGTAAGCGAGATTACGGACCAGTACCTGGAGATCGTCCGGAACGCTCCGGATCTGAATATGGATGAGAGCAGCGATTTCCTCGTGGTAGCTGCAACGCTGCTGGAGATCAAAAGCCGGGCGATGCTTCCGAAACCGGAAGAACCGCCGGAAGAGGATCCGGAAACGGAACTGATCCGCCGCCTGGAAGAATACAAACAATTCAAGGAAACGGCGGAGAACATGAAAAGCTTCGAGGAAGCGGCAAAACACGTATTTACCAAGCTTCCGGAAGAGTACCCGCTTCCGCCGCAGGAATTTGAACTGACCGGACTCACCCTGGAAGGACTGACGGAAGCGTTTATCCGGATCTGGAACCGGAAGCCGATGCTGGATGACAATCCGGAAAGCAATCACTACGCGCCCAGAAATATCCGCAGGGACGTGCACACTGTGCAGGAATGCATGCTCAGCCTGCTGCAGAGCGTGAAAAAGAAAAAGCGCATGAAATTCGAGGATGCTTTCAGGGACGCTCCGACAAAAGAAGCCGTTGTCACCTATTTCCTGGCTGTGCTGGAACTGCTGAAGCTCGGGCAGATGCATGTCCGGCAGAAATCGATATACGGAGAAATAGAACTGGTTTACGGGAAATATAAACCGAAAAAGGAAACGGATCTGACAACCGTTGCCGGAGAGGATGCCGGAACATGAGCGAGCAGGAAAAAAACCGGGAAGGAAACATCAAGGGCCGTATTGAAGCAATCCTCTTCGTCGCCGGAGAAGCAGTATCCGTGAAAGATCTGGCCCGGGCGCTCCAGATCAGCGAAAAGGAACTTTCAGCCGTCCTGAACAGAATGAAGGACGAATACGACTATGAGCAGAGGGGGTTTCTGCTGAAACGGTTCGGGGGCAATGTGCAGCTGGCGACACGGCCGTTGTATTCGGAAGATGTTATACGTCTGCTTCAGCCGGTACAGCAGCAAAGCCTGAGCCAGGCGGCGATGGAAACACTGGCTGTTGTAGCCTACAAACAACCTGTAACCCGTGCTGAAGTGGAGCAGGTACGCGGCGTAAAATGCGATTACAGCCTGCAGAGCCTGATCCTGAAAGGCATGATCGAGGAAGCGGGACGGAAGGATACGATCGGACGTCCGATTCTGTACCGGACGACCGACAAATTCCTGAGCCATTTCGGCATACAGGGGCTGGAGGATCTGCCCCCGCTGCCCGAAAATGAAAATGAGCCGGAAGAAACACATCCGGGTGACGAAGAAATACTGACGACATAAAAAATGAAAGGCAGGGATTCATGATGGAAAAGAAAATGGTCATCGAAGGAATGAAATGCATGCACTGCAAGGCCAGCGTGGAGAAAGCACTGAAGGCGGTACCCGGCGTGACGGAGGCTGAAGTGGACCTGGAAGCGAAGACGGCGCGGATCGTACTGTCGCAGGAGGTTGCTGATGCTGTGCTGAAGGAAGCCGTGAAAGCCAAAGGGTTTGAACCGGTTCAGATGATCTGACGCGGGATTCCATAAGAAACGGGAAAAGGAGCGAGCATGATGGACGGCCAGAACAAACCGAACGCGAGAAGGAAGACAATTGTCGGTACCGGAAAAGGCATTGAGAAAAAAGGCGAAGGCCTGGGCACCGGCCCTGTTGGCGACAGCAGCCAGCAGGCGCCGCAGAGCGCATTCCGGAAACCTTCCGGTTTTACAACGCAGCGCCCTGTGCAGAGTCCGTTCGGGCAAAGCAGCCAGCGCCCTTCGGCAACGCCCGGACAAAATGCCCAGCGTCCTCAGCAGAGCCGGCCGCAGCCGGGTGTATTCGGACAAAGCAGCGGACAGGCCGGGCAGAATATGTTCGGTCAGAACAGACCGCAGTCTGATCCGTTCGAACAGGCGCAGCGGCCTCAGCAGTCGGCGCAGCGCCCCGCGCAAAACGTGCAGCGCCCGGCATATACCCATCCGTCCCAGAGCGCCCAGAACTCCGGACAAGGACAGCGCACCGGATCCTCCATGGGCGGCGGAGGCGGAAAGCTGATCCTGATCGTGATCGTGTTTGTGGGCCTCTTCTTCCTGGGAAGGAACCTGTTCGGCGGGAACAACAGCGGCAATTCGCTGAACACGAACATCTCTGCTCCGGCTGCACAGACACAGACACAGCCTCAGACGCAGACGCAGAGCAGCAGTTCCGGAAGCGGAATCATGAATCTGCTGAACAGTTTCCTCGGAAGCAGCGGAAATTCTTCCTATGATTTCAGCGGGATGCTCAGCGGACTGACCGGCGGCAGCGGGACCGTGACTCCTTCCGGCAGCAGCCAGTATTTCACGACCGGCATGGACAACAATACGCCGGACGCGGATACAACTGTCAGCAGCAAGGCGCGTGAAAAATACACAACCATCAGGGGCGGGAAGAAAGATAGTGTCACCGTTATGGTTTACATGTGCGGCGCTGATCTGGAAAGCCAGAACGGTATGGCCACCAGTGACCTGAAGGAAATGGTAAACGCAAACCTGAGTGACAGTATCAATCTGCTTGTTTATACCGGCGGCGCCAGAAGATGGAGAAACAATGTAGTGAGCGGCAGCGTCAATCAGATTTACAAGATTGAAAACGGGAACCTGACGCGCCTGGTAGAAAACGACGGAAACGCCAGCATGACCAGTCCTTCCACACTGGCCTCTTTCATCCGATACGGAAGCGCAAAGTATCCGGCAAACCGGATGGTTCTCATTTTCTGGGATCATGGCGGCGGAAGCGTAAGCGGCTACGGATATGATGAACGTTACGGCCACGGCCAGACGATGACGCTGGCCGGAATCAACGAAGCGCTGAAGAGCGCCGGCGTGAAGTTCGATTTCATCGGATTCGACACCTGCCTGATGGCAACGGTAGAGAACGGTCTGATGCTGGGCCAGTACGCTGATTATATGATTGCCAGTGAGGAAACGGAACCCGGTACCGGCTGGTACTATACCAACTGGCTCAATAAACTCAGCGCCAATTCCAGCATGAGCACAATTCAGATCGGCAAAACAATTGTGGATGACTTCGTTGAAGTCAGCAACCGGATGGCGCGCGGACAGGCGACGACGCTGAGTGTTGTGGATCTGGCGGAACTCTCCGCAACGGTCCCCGCAGAACTGAAGGATTTCAGCGTCGAAACAAACGGGCTCATTCAGAACAACCAGTACAAGAAGGTTTCCAGCGCGAGAAGCAAGACCCGTGAATTTGCCCAGAGCAGCAAGATTGATCAGATTGACCTGATTCATTTTGCCAGAAACCTTGGTACAGATGAAGGATCTCAGCTTGCCGGCGCGCTCGAAGGCGCCATCAAATACAATCGTACCGGCGGCGGTATCAGCAACGCCTATGGCCTGAGCATCTATTTCCCATACAAGAAAACTTCCAAAGTCGGTCAGATGGTATCCACATACAAAGCCATCGGAATGGACGAAGAATACACCCGTTGCATCCAGGAATTCGCGAGCCTGGAAGTCAGCGGGCAGCTGAGCGGCGGCAGCACACCCCAGTCCTATAACAGCGGCAACGCCATGAGCGGGCTGATGGAAAGCCTGATGGGCGGCGGAAATTCCTATGGGAGCATCAGCAATACATACAGCAGCGGCGGACTGGAAAACCTGCTGGGCGGCTATTATGGCAGCGGATCCTCTTCCGGCAGCACAGGCAGTATTCTGGATCTGCTGATCGGCCGCAGCATGACTGCAAAAAAGGCTGCATCCTATATTCAGGAAAACCATTTTGATCCGGGCAGTCTGGAGTGGCGGAACGACAGGATCACCTTCACCGATGAACAGGTCGCAAACATCATTGACATCCAGAAGAACCTGTTTTTCGACGACGGCAAGGGCTATATCAACATGGGCTTTGATCCCGGTATTGCAACCGAAGGAAATGACCTGATCTACGAATTTGACGGAACATGGCTTTCCATTGATCTGCAGGAAGTTCCTTACTACAGAATTGCTCTGATTGAACAGAGTGACTGCTACGCTGAAGTCGGATATGTTCCGGCGATCGTAAACGATATTCGCGCAAACCTGATTCTCGTCTTTGACGCGGAAAACCCGGATGGATATATCGCAGGCGCGGAGCCGGTCTATACAGGCGGAGAAACGGAAGCGAAGGCAAAGAACCTGATCGGTATCGGCAAGGGAGACAAGATCCAGATCGTATGCGACTATGTCGACTACAACGGAAACTACCAGGACAGCTACAGGCTTGGCGATCCTTTTGTGCTGGGAGACAAAACGACGATCGGATATGCGTATGTGAAGAATCCGGACAAATGCAAGCTGACCTATTGCATTACAGATTACTATCAGCAGAAATACTGGACGCCTGTAAAGTGAGGAAATCATGGATTACCGCGAGAAATTTGAGATGGCCCTGGAAAAAGTGCAGAAGGCTCCCCGCTATACCGGCGGAGAAATGAACACGACCGTCAAAGAATGGGATGCAACGCCGCTGCACTTTGGATTCTGTTTTCCGGACACGTATGAAGTCGGCATGAGCCATCTAGGCCTTAAGATCCTGTACGGACTGATAAACCGTGAAAGCTGGAGCCTATGTGAACGCTTTTTTATGCCGTGGACTGACATGATCGAAATCATGCAGAAGGAAGAGATTCCGCTGCTTTCCATGGAAAGCCGGCGGCCGCTGAACGGGTTCGATGTCATCGGATTTACGCTGCAGTACGAAATGAGCTACAGCAATATTCTGGCCATGATGGAAATGGGCGGCGTTCCGCTGGAGGGGAGTGAGCGCGGCGAGCAGGATCCCGTTGTTGTGGCGGGCGGGCCGTGCGCGTTCAATCCGGAACCGCTTGCACCTTTTATCGATGCATTCATGATCGGTGACGGCGAGGACGTGATGACAGAACTGAACCGTGTAATTCTCCGGCGAAAGACGGAAGGATGGACAAGGGAAAGACTCCTGCGGGAACTCGCAAAGCTGGAAGGCGTTTATGTGCCTTCGCTGTATGACGTGACCTATGAAGAGGACGGGCGGATCCGTGCGGTAACGCCGAACTGTCCGGAAGCACCTCTTAGCGTGAAAAAACGCGTGGTTGTTGACCTGAACAGCACCTATTATCCGGAAGAGATCCCTGTGCCATATACAGAAGTGATTTTCGACAGGATCATGCTGGAGATCATGCGCGGATGCACCCGCGGATGCCGGTTTTGCCAGGCAGGTATGCTGTACCGGCCGGTACGCGAGAGGAGTCTTGAAAAGCTGACAGAGCTGGCGGAAAAACTGCAGGAGGCGACAGGATATGAAGAGATCAGCCTGAGCAGCCTGAGCAGCGGCGACTACAGCTGCCTGCCGGAACTGATCCGGACACTGATGCGAAACATGAAGGAGAAACGCGTATCCATCAGTCTGCCCAGCCTGCGAATCGACAGCGTTCTGAAAGAAAGCCTGGAGGAAACCCAGCAGGTCCGGAAAACCAGTCTGACTTTCGCCCCGGAAGCCGGTACCCAGCGAATGCGGGATGTCATCAACAAGGGGGTTACCGAGGAAGACCTGCTGGAGAAAGTACGGGACGCTTTCAGCGGGGGATGGAACAGCGTGAAGCTGTACTTTATGGACGGACTGCCGACGGAAACGGAAGCGGATCTGGATGGAATTGCGGACCTTGCGCGAAAAGTGGTCGGCGAATACTTCGCTGTTCCCAAGGAACAGCGCGCCCGCGGACTGCGCGTGACGGTCAGCGTCAGCATCTTTGTGCCGAAGCCTTTTACCCCTTTCCAGTGGGCCGGACAGGACACGATTGAGACGGTGTTCGCCAAGACGGAACATCTGAAGAAAGTGCTGAATATCAAGGGAGTGACGTTCAACTGGCACGAACCGTATGTCAGTTTCCTTGAGGCATGCTTTGCACGCGGAGACCGCCGGATCGGAAAAGTGCTGCGGAAGGCGTATGAAAAAGGCTGCATTCTGGACGGATGGAACGAAACATTCCGGTTCGACAAATGGATGGAAGCCTTCAGGGAGTGCGGACTGGATCCCGCGTTCTATGCAAACCGGGAGAGGGAAAAGGATGAAATCTTCCCCTGGGATCATATCGACAGCGGGATTTCCAAATCATTCCTTTGGCGGGAAAGGGAAAAAGCCCTGCGGGCGGAGACAACCAAAGACTGCAGGAAAGGATGCAACGGATGCGGACTGCAGAAATGGAAAGGTGTGTGCGGATATGCGAATGCTGGCGGTGTTTGAGAAAGGCGAACGGATTCGGCACATTGGTCACCTCGATATACAGCGGAGCGTGCAGCGCGGGCTGCGGCGGAGCGGTCTCCCGGTGGCATACAGCCAGGGGTTTAACCCGCATATTCTCATTACATTCGCTTCGGCGTTGAGTACCGGAGCATGCGGGAAACGCGAAATCATGGATGTGACGATGGCTGAAGATGTGGACGCGGAAGTGTTCGTTAAAAAAATGAACCAGGCGATGCCTCCTGAGATGCAGATCCGGGAAGCGCGGGCTGTGGACAACAAACATCCGAGCCTGATGGGGATGGTTGCCGCAGCGGAATATGATCTGATGATCCGGGATGACGCGCAGGGGGAGAAACTGGCCGCTGCCGTGGAGAAAATGATGGAGCGGGATGAAATCATGGCCATGCGGAAAACGAAGACGAAGATGACTGAATGCGATATCAAACCGCTGATTCACGCTCTGCGGGCGGAGAAAAATGACGGAAAGTGGCATTTGCGGGCAATGCTTACACTGACGGAACGGGAAAGCTGCAAGCCGCAGATGCTTATACAGGCGCTGGCCCGGGAAGCCGGGACAGAGGATGAGGTACGCGTGCTGGTGACGCGGGAAGGACTGTACGGAGCGCAGGACGACGGTACGCTGGTGGCGCTGGAGAAACTGTAAAGATGATGGAACGGATGCTTATCACAGGGCCTGGATTCTGCTGCTGTGTGGAAAACGGGCTGCTGACGGAATACATACAGGAAGACGCTTCACAGCAATATGGAGATATCGTTGGCGGCAGAGTGGAACGGCTGATGCCTGGAATCGGGTGTGCTTTTGTAAACATCGGAAGAAAAAAGGACGGTTTTCTTCCTCTGGATGAGATGAGCCGGTCCTTTGAAGGGGAAAAGCTGAAATCAGGGGTGTTTATTCCCGTACAGATCCGGAAAGAAGAGACCGGAAACAAGGGCGCTTTCCTGACGAGGGACCTGACACTGGCCGGGAGAACTGTGCTGCTCATGCCGCTGAACAGGCATATCGGCATCAGCAGCCGGATCACAGACGAGGAAGAACGGAAGAGGCTTCGTGAAACCGGCGAGGAAATAGCTGACGGAGAAACCGGCCTTGTTCTGCGAACGGCAGCCCGGGAGGCCGGCACAGAGGAGATCGCGGAGGAAGTCCGCAGCCTGGCAGAAGAATGGCAGCGGATCCGTGAACAGATCCGGACAGGATTCAAAGCGGGCGAAGTGCTGTTCCATCAGGATCCGGTGAAGCAGATGATCCGTGACTATGAATCAATGGGGATTCAGGGAAGAAAAGAGACGGAAGCGCTGAGCGCGGAGATGCAAAGGCAGCTCCGGGAGTCGGAAAGCCGGATGGTCCGGATTCCAAACGGCGGGAATATTGTGATCGACCGATGTGAGGCAATGACGGTTATCGATGTGAACTCTGCTTCTTCCGGGATAAAAGGGGAGCCGGAGGCATCTTATACTGAAATCAATCTGGCCGCCTGTGAAACGATCGCTGCCCAGATCCGGCTGCGGAATCTGGCCGGGATCATCATGATCGATTTTATCGATATGAAAGAGGAAGCAGATCGGCAGAAAGTCGCGGAAAAACTCGCAGAAGGGATGAAACGGGATCAGCGAAAGACCGTGATTCATGGCTGGACAAGGCTCGGAATCATGGAAATGACACGAAAAAGGACAGGCGGATAAGAAGAAAATGAAGAGAGAAGAAATCATGGTTTCTTCAAAAGAGATGAAACGCCAGGAGGCGTTTGTTGAAGAAGTCCGGGATATGCCGCAGAAGCCGAAAAGCTATTATGTGGTTACATACGGATGCCAGATGAATGCCCATGACAGCGAAAAACTGGCGGGGATGCTGCAGGCAATGGGAATTGAAGAGGCAAAAGAACGGGACCAGGCAGACTTTGTTATTTTCAATACATGCTGCGTGCGGGAAAACGCGGAACGGCGTGCGCTGGGAAATGTGACATGGCTGAAGGAAGTACGGAAGAACAATCCCGGAATGATTATTGCCGTATGCGGATGCATGATTCAGGAACCCGGGATGGCGGAAAAGATCCTGAAACAGTACAGGTTTATCAATCTTGCTTTCGGAACTTCCAACCTTCATCGTTTTCCCGAACTGATGTACAGAACGCTGAATACGGACCGGAGCGTTGTTGTGGTCGAAGACCGCGACGTTATCCCGGAAGGGCTTCCTGTTGCCAGGGCCCGGAAGGAATCGGCCTATATCACGATCATGTATGGATGCAACAATTACTGCAGCTACTGCATTGTTCCGTACGTGCGCGGACGTGAACGGAGCCGGGAGCCGGAAGCCATTCTCCGGGAGGCGGAGGAACTTCGTGACAGCGGTGTAAAGGAAATTATGCTGCTCGGGCAGAACGTGAACAGTTACGGCAGGGATCTGGAAAGCCGGATGAGCTTTGCGGAGCTGCTGAAAACTCTGGACGGGACCGGAATTGAGCGGATCAGGTTTATGACAAGCCATCCCAAAGATTTAAGCGAGGAACTGATCGGTACCATGGGCGGAAGCCGGCATATCCTGCCGCAGTTTCATCTGCCGGTACAGAGCGGAAGCGACCGGATCCTCGAACAGATGAACCGTCACTATACGCGGGCACAGTATCTGGACCGGGTAAAGAAACTCCGCGAAGCAGTGCCGGGTATCGGACTGAGTACCGATATCATCGTCGCTTTTCCCGGAGAGACAGAAGAGGATTTCATTGAAACGCTGTCGCTGGTGGAAGAAGTGCGTTACGACAGTGC
>JAEEGL017449252.1_pt1 | contig 10408 bp, 3 predicted proteins | sample 9134231 | NCBI WGS metagenome assembly JAEEGL01 (sample SAMN16246548, study PRJNA631951) | gut metagenome | biome: gut microbiome; feature: rumen; material: fiber-attached | host: Bos | place: Iran: Karaj | collected 2018-10
ATAACTTAAATCTAAAAAACTTAAAGTTGATGAATTTAATGATATTATTAAACCTAAATATTTTAAATCCCTTTGATTAAATTGATTACCTGACACATTAATTTTAATTAAATTATATCTTTTTAAATTAATAATCGGTTTTACAAATAAAGAAATAGCTCCACCAATACCAGAATTTTTAATATTAAATTCATTATTTGTTTCTTTTAATAACATTTTTGATTCTAATAAACCAAAAAAAATACATTTTACTTCAATTGGATTTAAGTCAAATTTTTTAGTAAATTTTAGTATTTTATCTCCATTTGCTCCAATTATATCTGAATATTTTAGATTTTTTAAATCAATTTTGCATTTTGGTAATTCTGTAAAAGTTATTATTTGAATTTTTTTTTTGTCTGAATTTTTATCTTGAACATTATAAATTGAATTTAAATCAGGAACTTTTGCACTTTTTATTATATTTGATATTGAATGTACTCTTTTTTTCTTTATTTTTTTTTCTTCTTCTTTTTTTTCTTTTTCTTTTTTTATTTCTTCTTTTTTCTTCTCTTCTTGTTTAATTAAAGTAATTTCTCCTGTAAATTCACTTCTTATATTTAAATATTTAGAATATGTATTTGAATTAAATATAATTTTTCTAAAATATTTACTAATTTTCAAGAATTCAAATTGTTCTCTCATATTAAAAAATAAAATCAATTTTTTTAAAATTTCATCTTGTTTTAAAATTTTTGGCATTAATTTTTCTGATTTTGCTTCACTTTCAGTCGTATTTTCTTTTTCTTTTTTATTATTTATTAATCCCATTGCTTGTAATGTTTTATTTCTAATTAAATTTGAAAGTGTATTTTTACTAGATGATAATCTCATTCTCATTTTTAAATTATGTAAAAAATAATTAATTTATTTAACAATTTCAAAATTTATTTTTATTATATTATTATTAATTAAATGTCAGAAAATTTTTCAGGTATATCAACGAATAATTCAAATAAAAAATTGAAAATATTAAATAAATCATATTTTCAATTAATAAATATTATTTCATCAACAATAGAAATGATGATTGAAGAAAATAAAAAATTACCTAATTATAGATTAATTCTTCATTCTCAAGCCGAATTAATTTTTGCAGGAAAATCATTACCAAATTTTTCTTTATTTGATTATATAAAAAGAATAGCAAATTATACTGAAATTAATCAAAGTACTTTAATAATAAGCTTAATATATATTGACAAATTTTGTGAATTAACAAATTTAATTTTAACACCTTATAATATTCATAGATTAATATGTTCTTCTATTTTATGCGCTATTAAATTTAATGAGGATAATCATTTTAAAATTAAATTCTATGCTGAAATTTTTGGTGTTTGTTGTATAGAATTAAGAAAATTAGAAAAGAAATTTGCTGAAATGATTGAATTTAATTTTTACGTGAATCAAAAATTATTTATTCAATATAAAAATTATTTATTAAAGTTAAAAGGGAGGAATTAAATTATGTTGTTTTGTTACTTTTGTATATTATATTTGTATTATTAATAGAAGTATTACGTATGAAATGTGTAAATTTAATTAAATTATGGGCTATTTTGAAATTTGTTTAAAGAATCTGTTTATTCCTTTCTTTATTTAAATAATGAATTATCTAAAAAATTTAATTTTTATAATATATATATATATATATTAAATTAACCTTTATAGAAAAATGAAAGAAAATAAAAATTTATTTATTCTATTAATTTTTATTTCCAAAATTCTATATATTAAAAATGATATTAATTATAAAGAAATAGAAAGAATTTGTAAATCAGGAAAATTTAATTCATACAAAAGAAATGAAAATTATACAACACTTGATGAATATTATAATGATCAAGTAAGTGATGAATCAACTTCAAATGAATATATAATTTCATTTTTATTAAATGGTTCTTTTACTAAAAAATTAAGTAAATTTAATAATAAAATATTATTCACAATAATTATGATAATTTTATCAATATCAATTTTTTTATCATATATAATAATAATAATTTTATGGAATAATAATTTATGTTTATTTAGAAATTTAAAACCATTAGAAAGAATAAGAAAAAAAAGAAATTGTAAATATTGTGGTTATATAACAACAATATTTTTCATATGTTGTGGAATTATTTGTTTTATATTTGCATTATCTTTAAATAATAAACTTAAAAGAGATATGAATGCTAGTTTATGTGCATTATTTAATTTCATTTCTCATTCATTTGATGGTTTTTCAGAAGATACAATATCAAATAATTCTTTTCCAATATTTCCAGGTTTTTCAAAATTTGATGATTCATTATCAAATACATCATCATTAATAAATACAGAATTATCAAATACAAATATATTTCAAAAATATACAGATATTATAAATGAAGATGAAAATATTTTAAATAAAATAGAAGAATATTCAATAAATTATGCTACTACAAAATTAATTCCTAGTCCAAGTCCATTTTATAAAAATACTGTTAATTTACTTTTAATTTATCAAGAATTATTTGGTCCATATACATCATCAAATACTTTATTAGGAGAATTTTATAATGAATATATTAATAATATTAATGCTGCTGTAAATTCATTAAAAAATCTTAAAACTGATATTAATAATATAAAAACATATTCTAGTGAAATTAAAAATTATATTACTAGTATTATGGAAGAATTTGATGGATTTGAAAATTTATATTTGGATATTTATAATATTATTGGGAAAAATTATCAAAAGTTAAATAAAAGAATTACTAAAAATATTTTTTTATTTATTTATGTGATTTTTTATTGTGTTTTATTTGGAAGTTGTTTAGTTTTATTGATGTTAAGTTTTTTAATTTGTGGGAAAAAACCTACTAAATGTATGTATAATGTTAAAATTTTTTTTTTTGTTTTTTGGAATTTTATGTTTATCATAATTATTTGTACTTTTATTTTAATTTGTTTTTTATCTTTTTATAGAACTGTAAATAAAGAATCAATATCAGTTTTTAATTACATGTTATCAAATGAATATATGGGAAATACAAATGACAATACAAATATTTTTTTAAATGAAATTATGACAAATTCATTATTTCCTTCTTATTTTCAATCATGCTTAAATGGTAAAAGTTCAAATTCAAATCTAGGTTATTTATTTGGAATTGATAAATCATATCTAAAATATATAAATTCATTATATGAAGATTATACTAATTTTAAAATTTACTCTTTAAATATAGAATCAACTTTAAGTAATATTAAATCAATTTTTGAAAAAACTTCTATATTAGAAGAATATAAAAATAATATAACAAAAACAACAAATTATTCATATTATAAAGAAAATGATGTAAAATATAATTTTGATATTTTAAATTCATATACAGATTCATCTTATCCAAATTCACATCAAATTAATTGTGTAGTTTCAAGAAAAGATTATTGGGTTTCAATAAAAGATGATTGTCCAAATAATTATAATTATTTATCAAATGAAAATTTATTTTATGAAGGAAGAAATTATTGTTTAATACTTAATGAATGGACATATAATGAGCAATATATAAGATATTCTTCAGCATGTAAAACATATAATAATGAAAATCTTGATTCATATACAAGTATGTATTTTGATGCTTTAAAAAATTTTGATAATAAAAATAGACAATTAATTAATAATATATTTAATGCAAATACTAATATTTATAATTTAATTTTAGAAATTTCTAAAAAATTAATTACAGAATATCAAAATGATTATTCATTCTTTGAAAATTTTTTATATAATTATATTAAATATAATGGATTAATTAAATCATCTACTATTTATGATATGTTTGATTGTTCAATTTTAAGATATGATTTAATTGATTTTTATGATATTGCAATTAATAAATTTAATAAAGTTGCTTTAATTCAAATTATTTTAATTACATTTGCAGGAATTTTATTATATATTTCACAATATTTTAGTGTAAGATTAATTTATGTTTTTGATAAAGATTTTGATGAAAATTATAGTGAAGAAGAATCTGAAGAAGAAGATGAAATTGAAGAAATAGAAGAAATTGAAAATGAAGATGATATAATTAAAAATAAAAAAAAAACGACATCAAGAGAAAAATTTGAAATAGAATCTAATAATCATTTATCTAGTGTTAATTCTGGACAAAATGAAAAAAAGGAAAATGATAAAGATAAAAATTTATTACTTAATAAATATCCAGTTCATATTAATTATTTTACTCCAAATAAAATAAATAGAAAAACATCAGAATTTACTAATACAGAAAGTTCAAAAACAAGTTCTCAAAATAAATTATTTAAAACTAAAAACAATAAGTTTAATAATAATGAATCAGAAGAAAAAAATTTAAAAAATTCTCAATCATTAGTAAATAATGGAAATATTAGAGGTTTATATAAAAATACTTCATTAAAAAACCAATTAAAATTATCAACACAAAATAAAAGTAGTTCAAGTAATTCAAATAAAAGTTCAAATTTAAATAAGAATTCAAATAAAGAATCTAATATAGATAATTCAGAAAATGAATCTGAAAATGAAGATAAATTCTCAGAATAAGAAAATGAAAATTAAAAAAAATAAAAATATAATTATTTTATGTACATTTAAAGATAGGAATAAAAATTTATTCTGATTTAAAAAAAATTTTTCCAATAAATTATATATATTTATTTAAATTTTTCCCAATAAAAGAATATTATTATTCCAAATTATAAAATAAATAAAAATTTAATTGATTAAATAATTAAATTATCAAAAATTAAATAACAATTTTTTAATTTATTTAAAAAATACTAATATAAAATTTAATTAGTTTATTTAAAAACTAATCTTCTTTTTGAAGGATCATCTTCATAATAATTAGCTTTTCTAATCACTTTTATATTAATTAAATATTCTTCAATAATAGAAGTAAGTAATCCATAAATTTTTTTATTTTTAGGAATATACCACTTTAACACTTCTTTAAAATCATCACCTCCTTCAGAAATAAAATTAGTAGTAGCAATAGTATAATTTTTTTTCCTATCAATTTCTTTATCATCACTTAAATTAATTTTATCAACAATAAAAGTCTCATTTACTTTTTTAAAATAAATTTTCATTCCTGAAATAGCATAAAATTTCTTTTCTCCAGTTTGTAAAAAATTCATAGTTTTATAAATTTCTTCACCATTCATTTCAAAAGTAACAATATTACTCTGAAAAGGATTCATATCATAAATATCTTTTAAATATATTTTACCAGGATACCAAGTTGTTCTAAAAGAACCATGATTTAAAAATGCAAAATCAGCTTTTGTTTTAATTCTAATTGCATCTGTTTCTAAATTTCCTACTACATTTTCTTCTTTTGTTCTTTCTAATATAGCATCATTATTATTACAAATAAATTTTTTATATTTTTTCATTTCTTTATGATATTTATTCAAAACATTTCTTTCAATTTTTATATTATATCTAATAATACTATTATGAAAAGTAAATGGATACATTTCTTCATCTTTATTATCATAATTACATTTTTTAGTCTTATTTGATATTTTATCACATAAAGGAATTGGACCTTCAACTTGTATTTCTTCTCTAACTAAATTACCATCTTTAAAAGGTAAATAAGCAATATGAAAATTAATACCTCTATCTTTAGAATGTATAACAGGAATTCCATTAAAAAAATGATGACCTGGATAATGAACATGACCACCAAAAACAGCATCAATTGTTCCTATTGGACTACTCATTAAAAAATCATATAATTCATTATTTTCTGTGTTACAATTTAAATTATGTGGTGTATGTGATATATTATAAATACCAATATCTTGACTATCACTATAACATTCAATTCCATAATGTATTAATAATATTACGGAATTTACTTTATCTTGTTCTCTTAATCTTTTTGATTCTTCTGATATTGATTCTTTCATTTTTAAAAAAGTTAATTTTTTAAGAACATCATTATCAGAATAATAAGTAAATAAAGGCGTATAACCTAAAATTCCTATTTTAATTCCTCTTTTAGTAATAATTTTTTTTTGAAGATATTTTTTAACATTAAAAGCTTCTACACTATTACTATTAGCATTCCTAATATTAGTAGTAATCCATTCTGAATTAGAAGATTCCATTTGTTTTTCAAAATATGAAACTCCATTATCAAATTCATGATTTCCAATTGCACTAGCATCTAAATTTTCATGATTAAATATTTCTGTCATAATAGTACCATTTGAAATTGTACTTTCAACACCTCCTTTATATTTATCACCTGCATCTAAATATATAAAATTATCTCCCCATTCTTTTCTAATTGCTTCAATATATGATGATAATAATGAACCTCCTCCATATGAAAAATTAGATTTAGATTCAATTTCTCTTTGGAAACCATATCCATGTAAATCTGTTGTTTCTATTATTGGAATATATATATATCTTTTATCTTTTGGTGATGGATATTTATAATCTGATAAATTTATATATTTGTTTTTATTTAGTCCTAAAATAAAAGATAAGATCCCAAATATATAATTGAAAAGATTTGCCATTGGAAAATAAAATAAATTTTTTTTTATTTGTTGATAATTAATTATTATTTTATGAACAAATAATATATAAATTTTCAATTAATATTTTTTTATATTATTTATATATATTAAATTATTAACTTTTTACCATTTTTTCTACCCAAGCTTCTAAATCTGGTGTATTAAAAATTAAATTTGTTGGAATTATTTGAATAAAACTTTTTGATACTAAAAGCATTCTTTGAAAATATTTTTTTATATATAATATCATATATAATATATTGCAAATAACCCAAATAATTAATATACAACAAATAATAATACATTTCATTTTAACATTTTTAATTTCATTTCCTAAAACATTTTCAATTGTATTTTCAAATCTTTCAAATACAGATATATAATAAAATTGATATATAACTAAAGTATGTGAATAATCTTCTTCATTCATAATTTCTAAAGTATCAAAATTTTCATCATTTCTTAATTTATTATTTAAAATATATTCCAATAAAATAACTTTTTTAAGAATAAATTGTTTAAATGCATCAGTACTATTAAAGTCTTTTGATAATTGATTATTCATACATTCATCATATTTTTTATTTGACTTCTCATACAAAGCAAAACAAGCATCTAATTTATAACCATTATAATAAAAATCATAAAATACTTTAGATTTTTTTAAACTTGTATATAAAACATCAGTTAATGATTTATCAATAATAGATGAATTATTTAATGAATTTATAGTTGGAAAATTTAAAATAAGACATTTTAATCTATATAATTTAATGGATGTATCAAAAAAACTTTGAAGAATATAAGATTCTGCTTTTATCAAATTTGCATTATCTGCTATTATTGATTTTGGTAAATAATAAAGAAAACATAATAATATTGATAATACAATAATATTACCGAAAAAATATATAATTAGAAAAGATTGAAATTTTAATTTTTTAAATTTTTGAGGTTCAAATAAATAATTTTGTTCTATTCTTGAATTTTCTTTTTCTTTTACAATTAAACCTACTTCTTCAGTTTTAGTTTTTGATTTTTCAGTAAAAAAAGTTTTTGTTTTAATTGGTTTTTGCTCAGTTTCTTCTAATTTAAATCTTGATTTAACAACATTTTTAAAATTATTAATACTTTTGATAATATTAGAAATACTTTCTTGACTAATTTTTGTAACTTTTTGAATCCCAACAGCTAAATATTTTTTAGTAGTGAATACAAGAAAAAAAAACCAAGAACCTAAAATTGTAAAAACAAAAATTAACAAAAAAATATTTTGTTTAATTTCAGAAAATTGATGATTATTAAATTTAATAAATCCATTTACCATAGGTGAAATATAAGCAAAAACAAATGGTAATATACTTAAATTCATTTCATGAATTGCCATATAAACTGCATAATTTAAATTTTCAATATCATCAGTCGTTAAATTATTAAATGGATAAATAAATAAATAATATGCATTATACATTGAAGCAGAAGCAATTAAAGGAAAATATTCTTCATCTTCATAATCCTTAGAAATATGAAATTTTACTTTAATTTTACTCCAAAAAACTTTTTTACTAGTTTTAATATATTTAATTAAATATCTTTCTACATAATTTAAATAAAAAGATACTCTATTATACCAATAAGTAATATTTGATGTTGCATATCCTAAAAAATCTTCAGTAGAGTTAAATCCAAAATTTAAATTATATTTATTTCCCAATTTATCATTTTGATAAAATGCAATATAATCTAAAAGTGTATTTAACATATTCATTATTTGAATTTGGATTTTAAAAATTACTGAATCAGCATATCTTACTTTAATAAGTTGATTTCCAATATTTTGTAAATTAATAATAAAAACAATTGAAAAAGCTATTGTAACTAATAACCAAATTGTTGAAAGTATATTAAAATATTTTAATGTATAAAAATGTGATACATTTTGTAATAAATTATTTCTAGCTTCTATTATTTTATTTAATTTAGATAAATTTGAATTATATGATGTTGCTCCAGTTTGAGATGAGTTTTCATCTATTAATTGTGTTGAATCATTTATTTTTTTACCATGAACTCTACTTTTTAATTGAATATCACGATATTTTTTTTGTAATGTATTATAAAACTCGAAATTTGTTTTTAATATATATTGAAAATTAATAATATTACTTATAAAAATATCATATTCATTTTTATTTATTTCAATTATATTTTTTAAATTAAAAGGTCTTGTTTTTTTTAATTTAATTGAAGTTAAATTAATATGACTTGTATCTCTTTCTGTATCTTCATCATTATCTAATTTTGTATCAATACATCTAATAATAAAACATATTTTATCATCATCATAAAAATATTTTTCAAATGAAAAATTAAATTTAAACTCAATATTTCCATCAAGAGAGTCTCTATCAAATAACATTTCTAATTCTTTAAATTTTCCTTGTTGAAATAAATGTTTATATAAACTTATTTTTCTTTTAGTATCAAGATGAATATTACTATATTTCTTCATATCATTTTTATGAATATTTGTTGTAAAATCATAAAAAACAACACTTGACGGAGTATTAGGATGATTAAAATGATATTCATGTGTTTTCCCATGATTTATGTTTTTATTAAATAAAGTAAGACCAGATGTTTTATAAAAAGATGAATTTTTCGTTTTTTTATGATTAATATATCTATTTATTAAAGGAGAATCATCATCTCTTTTATCATCAACTTCTTCATTTATTACTCCTATATCATTAATTGAATTTGTTTCATTATTTAATATATTTCCTTCATTATTTATCAAACTAGTTTCATTATTAATAATACTTGTTTCATTATTCATTAAACTTTGTTCATTATTTATTACACTTTCATCATTATTTTCTACAAGAGTAAAAGATGAGTCATCAATATTAACTGAAGATGAACTTTCTATTTCATTTACTTTATTTTTTGTATGATATGAATATTTTGATAAAAATTGAGGAAATTTTATTTCATATTCTATTTCCATATTTTCATTTATATCATCTATTTTATCTAATGATATAGTATTATTATTGAAATTTATTGGATTAATATCATCATGAGTTGTAATAATTGTATCTGAATCTAATACATCTTTTAATAAATTTTCTTTTTCATCATTTTCATAATTACCTGAACTTAAAAAAGAGTTTTTCGTTGGTTTTTTTTTTTTTTTTTTATAACTTTTAAAGAATGTTTTATAAAAATTAATAAAATTTTTACAAATCATATAAAATGGAATTTCATTCTCAATAAATAAATTATCATTTGTTATTTTAAATCTATCTGATAATTTTTTACTCATACCTTGAATAATAAAATCATTATTAATTAATATTATATCTTCAATTTTTTCTAAAATAAACATACCAATATAATATAAATAATCATTTAACATTGGAAAAATTTTTATATTTTTCTGTAATTGAATAATTGAATTATTTTTATCTAAACCAAAAACTTTAAAATTTCCTTTATCTATTATTTTTTTTTTACCAATATCAAAATATCTTTTCATAACTAAATTATGTACATCAGAAAATATTTTTGGCATAAATTCATTAATATTTTTTCCTCTCATTTTTTCTGAATTTAAATGAAAAATATTCCCAAAAGGATAATTTACTTTTTCAATAATTCCTTCTTTTCCTCTATCACCATTAATAATAATAATTCCAGTTTCTTTTTTAAATAAAATATTATAATAATTCTCAATAATATTTTCTGTTGAATTTTCTTTTTTTTTTTTATAATTTTCTAATTCATTTTTTAATTTTGC
>JAEEGL010379272.1_pt1 | contig 10407 bp, 8 predicted proteins | sample 9134231 | NCBI WGS metagenome assembly JAEEGL01 (sample SAMN16246548, study PRJNA631951) | gut metagenome | biome: gut microbiome; feature: rumen; material: fiber-attached | host: Bos | place: Iran: Karaj | collected 2018-10
CGCCAGCTCCCGGAACAGCAGCAGCCGCTGCCGCTCCGTCCCCAGCGCGCGCAGCTTTTCCATCAGCTCGTCCCGGCCCTCGAAGTCCATCATGCCCAGACACAGCAGACTCTGCTCGCTGCGCGACGGGTCGAAGAAGCCCAGGTTATAGAACTGCAGCGCCAGCTCGTTCTGGCTCAGCCGCGTATAGCCCGAGGCCTTCTCGGCCCTCACCTCGATATCGAACACCGGCAGGCGCTCGCCCAGGGCTGTACCCGCCAGGTTCCCCTGGCTCTGGGGCAGCAGGGCGCTGTTGGAGATGCTGACGAACTCCTGCGCCCCGCTGCGGCCCAGGATGCGAAAGCAGCGCGGCGCGGTGTAGAACTGACGGATCAGCTCGATCAGAAGTCCCACGATCTGGGCGTAGGCCCGGTAGGAGGTGCGGCTGCTGTCGCGGCTGCCCTTGCCGCTGGCCTCCTGCAGCGCGGCGATGGCCGAGGCCGCCGTCACACCCTGGGAGATGTTGCCCGTGGCCGTCTCGGTGTTGCCGGAGGTCTCGCGCAGCTCATTGATGCGTGCGCGCTGATACTCGATGTAATTCCCGCTCAGCGGGCGAAAGTCGATGATCTTCAGCGCGTCGTCCCCCAGATTCCCGTCTACCGCCACCAGGGGCTTGGACAGATCCAGCAGCTCGCTCTCGTTGATCCCGGCGTCGTGGCGCTTGAAATAGCGCGGCATGGCGCCCACCATGGTGTTGCGGATAAAGGCGCTGTCCATCAGGTCGATGGCGGTCTGGGCGTTCTTGCACAGATCCACAAAGCCATAGCCGCAGGGGCTGCCCTCCACGGGGAAGAGACTGTCGAACACAAAGGGGTACAGTCCGTGGTCGTACAGTGGCGCCCCGGCCTCCTCGCTGGAGAACAGCAGCGTGTCCCCCACGAATTTCAGATAGTGCAGCACGCTGCGGCCCCTTTCCCATTTTTTATAGTAGCAGTCCACCACCGTGCTCTTGCCCTCGGTGGAGGCCGCGTCGTCGCACACAAAGCGGGTGGGGGAAAAGCTGTTGGCTCCCAGACGCCCCCGCAGCCGGGGATAGCGCTCGCACAAAAGGTCGTTGTCCGCCAGCGCCGTGTGGAACACATAGCGGCTGTCCTGGATATCCTTGACGCCCGGCTCCCAGAACAGGTTCAGCACGTCCACCGCACAGATGGAGATCTCTCCCAGTCCGCCCAGCGCGTCCGCGTCCCAGACCACCTTGTACACGCCGGTGCCGCTTTTGAGCTTGGCCCACACTGCGTCGGAATAGACCTCCTCAAAGCGGCTCTGCTCCAGCACCACGGGGATCACGGCGGACAGGGTGCGGGCGGTCTGCTCGTCGTCCGGCTCCCGCGGCAGGATCACCGGCGCCGGATAGGCCTCCATGGCGTCGGCGTGCTTGCTGACGATCACGTTGTGCAGCCAGCCGCTCTTCGAGCGAAAGCCCCCGTCGGCCAGACTGCTCTCGGCCCTCTCCTCGGCGGCGTTGCGCAGTTTCCACCAGTTTTCCGCCGCCACGACGCGGCCCTCCAGATGGGCCTTCCCGGCCTTATAGCGCCGCAGGATGCGCGCGAGCTCTTCGATCTGCGGGATCTGCGGGCGCTGCGCGCTCATCGTTTCATCCATAGTTGCTCCTCCTTGTTGATCATGATCATCGGATAGCGAAGTCAATCGGTATTATCCGTGTTGAAAGCTCGCCGCCAGCGGGTCGCGCAGCAGCGACGGCTCGGTCTTCTCCCGCAGGGCCGCCACCGGCCGCGACATGCAGAAATAGCGCGCTTCGTCTGCGGCGTGGTCCTCCTGATTGCTGTCCAGATCTTCGCCGCTGCGCTCGTCGTAGCGCAGCAGCGGCAGCGTGCGGATCAGCGCCCGGCAGTTGGAGAACACATACATCCTGGCGTAGCCCTCGGCGTCGAACTGCAGCCGGTAGTGCAGCTGCATCCAGCCCGCCACGCGGTTGTTGTCGCCGGGGCTGAAATACACGCCGCAGCGCGCGGCGGTTTCGGCGATGCTCTCGCCGCGGCTGGCGTCCCAGATCGCCGGGTCAGCCACGCCGCCGATGCTGCGGCCTTTCAGCCAGGGGTGCTCCCGTTCGATGCGCGCGATCTCGCGAAACTGTCGCTCCGGGGTCCATTTCAGTCCCTCATTGGGCGTTCCTGTCCAGCCGTAGAGCTCCATGATCCGGTAGATCACGCCCTCGTAATCCACCGCCCACCAGGCGCAGGAAAAGGGCTTGGCATAGCCGAAGTCATAGGAGCGGTACAGCTTCCAGCCCCTGGCCGCGCCGCGGCTGAGGTCGATGGGCTCGATCACATGGGTCCAGCGTCCCTGGCGGGAGAGCGCCTCCTGGCCCAGCTCGCAGCCCGCCGCTCTTGCCGCGGTCAGATCGGGCTGGGTGCGGAACTCCTCGAAGAACTGTCCCTCACAGATGTCCCAGCGCCCGTTGAGCCAGGCCTCGCGCAGCTTCGGCGGCAGGCTCTGAAGCTGTCGCACATAGTCGGGGTCGGCGCGCATTAGCGCCTTGTTATCGGTGACAAGGCTCTGGATAAAGGCATAGTCCTCGCCGTTTTCGTCGGCGCGGAAGTCCCTGTCGATGAACAGCCGCTTGACCCAGCCGTGGCCCACGCCGCCCGGGTTGCAGGTATAGTAGATGCGCTTGGGAAAGTCGTTGACCCCGCGCACGCAGGCCTTGAGGGCGTCCATCTGCTCCTCGCTCTGCTGGGTGGCCTCGTCCACGAACAGCACGTCCACCTCGGTGCCCTGAAAGCGGGCGGCGTCCCGCAGCGTGTCGCAGTAGCGGAAAAGGATCCTGCTTCCGTTGGGGAAGACGATCTCCTTGCGGCTGTCGCTGTACACGGCAAGCCTCTCTTTTTCCTGTTCGGTGTGCAAAAGGGCGCACAGCGGCGCGATGTGGTTGGCGCGCAGCTCGCCGTAGGTCTTGCGCACGATCATCACCTTGATGCCCGGGTAGTGTTCGCACAGCAGCACGGCCTTGACGCGCACAGCCCAGCTCTTGCCGCCGCCCCGGGCGCCGCCGAAGGCCACATACCGATGCTTCTCGGCGAAAAAGCGCCGCTGCTTGTCCGAGGGCGGGGGAAGCTTCAGAATCATTGGGCCGCCTCCTCCGTCTCCGGGCTGAACACGATGCGCAGACAGCTCTGCTCGTCGTCCTCGCTCTCGGCCGCGCCGTGGGTCTGGCGGATCACGCTGGCGCTCTTGAGCGCCCGCATCAGCTCGCCCAGCTCTCGCGCGCCCATCTCGTCGGCGTTGTCCGCGATCTCCTCGGCGCGTCTCAGCAGCTTTTCGGTCACCCGCAGCAGGGCGTCGGATTCGTTTTCCCGGTCCAGCTCGCACAGCTGCTTGGCCTCCCGATAGGCCTCGCGCCGCTCCTGCCACCGTCCCCGCGCGGCGTGATCCTTCAGCGTGGAGCGGGGGATGGCGTATTTCGCCGCCAGCGCGTTGAGCCCCAGCTGGCCCGTGATATATTCCTGGGCCAGTGCCGCCCAGTTTTCCTCTCTCAAAACCCGCTCCGTCCTTTCCGTCCAGATACGCGGCCACCCCCGCCCCGCCGCCGCTGCCGCCCGCAAATGCCGCACCATCGCCCGCAGATGCCGCACCGCCGCCCGCAAATGCCGCGCCTCCCGCTTGTCCCATTTTTGGGACGCTCAGGGCAAAAAAGAAACCCGCACCCCCAAAGCCTTCCCCTGTGGGGAATTGCGGCTTTGCGCCGCCGGGGCGGATGAAGCAAAGCCGCAATTTCCGCAGCCGCACCGCTTTTCGGTGCGAGCCTTCAGGCGAGCGCCGGAAACGGTATTCGCGGCAAGGTGGAAGGGGGGACCGCGTTAGCGGTGGATGAGGGCCTTTCGCCCTATTGTCATGACTTCGCGCCGCGAAGGATCTTAAAAGATTCTTCGTCGCTTCGCTCCTCAGAATGACAACGTGGGAAACCCGGTCGTCACTGCCGTACGCCACGATTATCCATTGTAGGGGAGGGGCTTGTCCCCTTCCGCCATTCCTGCACTTCCCCGGAGGGTAAAACACAACCCGGCGATGGCAACGCCTTTTCGTTTCATTTTTGGGACGATTCTATGATAGCACATCCGCTCGCGTTTGTCAACCCACTTTTGGGACGGTTGACCCAAAAGATGCGAAATACATATTGCATTTTTGAGACAGCCGTGCTATGATACGCTCGGTGATAGCTATGAATGAGATTGCACGGCGTCTCTACGACGCCATTCAGGCCAGGCAGCTGAGCTATGGCGAGCTGTCCCGCCTCACCGGTATTCCAAAATCCGCGATCCAGCGCTACGCCACAGGCACCACGGAAAAGATCCCGCTGGACCGGCTGAACGCGCTTGCCGCGGCGCTGGGTCTGCCCTCCGGCGCGCTGACCGGCTGGAGCGACGCCCCCGATACGGCTGCGGACGAGCCGCTGCCGGAAGAAATCCATATGATTGCCCGCGCCGGGCGCAAAATGTCGCCGGAGCGCCGGGCGGACATGCTGACCATGCTGAAAATCGCCTTCCCGGAGGAATTCCGCGATGATGACGGAGCGTGACCGGGCGGTGGCGGAACTCGCTGACGAGCTGGTACGCCGCCACGCGCTGACGCTGCCCGTGCCCATCGAGCGGATCTGCGCGCTGTACGGCGCGCGTCTGCTGCCGCTCAGCGAGCTGACCGGCCGCGGCATGGCGCGCGACGCGGTCTTTGCCTGCTGGGGCAACAGCGACGGCGTGGCGCTCCAGAGCCGCAGCGGCTGCACGATCGCCTACAACGACCGGCTGTCGAACGCGCGCATGCGCTTTACGCTTGCCGAGGAGCTGATGCACCTTTTGCTTGGCCACGCCGCGGACGAGGGCTTTTCCGTCGCGCGTCAGTCCTATGACGCAGCCACCTACGAGCGCTTTGAGGCGGAGGCCAAGCACGGCGCGTCCATGCTGCTTCTGCCGCCCACGGTGTATTTCCGGTATCGTGAGCGCTGCGGTCTGTCCGCCATCGCCTCCCTGTGCGGCGTGTCCCACGCCTGCGCCTGGACGGCGGCGCGCTATTACGAGGAAAACGAGGCGGAGCTGCGCGCGCTTTTTCACGCCGCGCCCATCGTCACCGGTTCCCCCGTCTCCCGTCCGCTGCGTCCCCGCCGCGTCTCTAGAAACTAGTAACTAGAAACTAGAAACTAGATACTAGATACTAGAAACTACTTCCGCAAACACAGGTTTCCACCAGCTTGGCAAAAGCCTTTGGCTTTTGCCGGCGCTTCTCCCGCCGGGCATTTTCCATGAAAATGCCGCATTGCCCGCAAAAGCTCGCAGAGCGACTTTTGCTGCGGCGGGTTATTGAATTCGAGGCGGGTTTTGCCCCCTCGAGCTCCCCCGCGGCTCTGATGCTTGAGCCCGTTTACTTCGCAAACACAGGTTTCCACACCCTGTGAAATAAAAAATGGAGGATACCCCTACATGAACAATCGCAAAGCCAACCTCTCCCGCAAGCTCGCCACCGCGGCCATTATCGCCGCCGCCTACGCCGCCCTGACGGTGGTCCTGGCCCCCATCAGCTACGGCCCCATCCAGTTCCGTGTGAGCGAGGCGCTCACCGTCCTGCCCTTCTTCATGCCCTGCACCGTGTGGGGCCTGCTGATCGGCTGCATCCTTGCCAACCTCTTCACCGGCAGTGTGCTGGACATCGTGTTCGGCTCGCTGGCCACGCTGCTGGCCGCGCTGTGCACGGCGCACTTCGGCAAAAAGGGCAACACGGTGAAGACCCGTCTGCTGGGCTGCCTGATGCCGGTGCTGTTCAACGCCGTGATCGTCGGCGCCGTCCTCACCTGGGGCTACGGCTTCCAGGAATTTCCCAACCCCCTCGCCTCCTACGGTTTCAACGCGCTCACGGTGGGCCTGGGCGAGCTGGCGGTTCTGTACCTGATCGGCTACACGCTGCTGCGCCAGCTGCCGAAGATCAAGGCCTTCGGCGACTTTGTCCGGCGCGTGAATCAATAAATCGTCCCGTCGCAAGATCCCCGTATTACTCCCCGCCACGGGCGGGGTGAAAGGAGCAAATCATGAAGGTCCGTAAAGCCATCATCCCCGCAGCAGGTCTGGGAACAAGATTGCTGCCCAACACCAAGAGCATCCCCAAGGAGATGCTGCCGCTGGTGGACAAGCCTGTGATTCAGTACATCGTGGAGGAGGCTGTCGCCGCCGGCATCGAGGAGATCCTGATCATCACCAACCGCGGCAAGGGCCCCATCGAGGATTACTTCGACTACGCCCCCGACCTGGAGGAGCGTCTGCTTGCCGACGGCAAGGAGGAGGACGCGAAAACCGTGCGCGCCGTGGCGGACATGGCGGACGTGTTCTTCGTGCGCCAGAAGGAGACGAAGGGCCTGGGTCATGCGGTGTGGCGCGCCCGGAATTTTGTCAACAACGAGCCCTTTGCGGTGCTGCTGGGCGACGACATCATGCTCAGCCGCACGCCGGTGCTCAAGCAGCTGGTCATGGCGGCGGAGGCCAACGAATGCAGCGCCGTGGCCGTGCGCCAGGTGCCGGACGAGCTGATCGTCAAGTACTCCTCGGTCAAGCTGGAGGAGCAGCTGTCCGACCGGGTCTACCGCATCAGCGACATGAACGAGAAGCCAACGCTGGAGGAAAAGCTTTCGGACTACGCGATCCTGGGCCGCTATGTGCTGACCCCCGCAATTTTCGACATCCTCGAGCACACCGCCCCCGGCCGCAACAACGAGATCCAGCTGACCGACGGCATGAAGGAGCTCTGCCACCGCGAGAAGATGTGCGCCGTGGACTTTGAGGGCCGCCGCTACGACACCGGCAACCTGAAGGGCTACCTGGAGGCCACCATCGACTTCGCGCTGAAAAACGAGGAGGCGGGCGACTGGCTGCGCCAGTTCATTCTGGAAAAGGCCGATCTGATCCGCGGCGAATGACCGCGCTCTGCCGCAAAAGCTGATATTGTACAGAAGAAATCCGGAAATACGTCATGTATTTCCGGATTTTTTTATCTCAAAGCAGCCGCAGCGGCGTGAAACGCTCCCGCAGGGCCGCCAGAAGCATGGGGTTGGGGAAGTTGGCCGTCCACAGGCTGACACCGCCCAGTCCCAGCTCCTCCACCAGCGACAGGCGCGCCCGCACGCTGCGCAGATCCTCGAACCACACCCGGTGGCGCCGGTGGTCGGCGTCGGTATAGTCAAAGCGCGAGGCGGCCGCGTGCTCATCGTAGACGACCGGCACGCCCCGGGAGACGGCCAGATTCATCGCCGCGGCGGTGGTCATCAGCCGCGCCGGGCCGGCGCTGCGGTGGGGCAGCGTCCAGTCGTAGGCGTAGTTGGACAGCCCCAGCAGCAGCTTCCGGAGCGGCACCTCCCGGGCGGCGCAGCGCATCGCCGAGCGCACCCGGTCCAGAGGCGAGATCGGCTGCGGCGCGCTGCAGGCGTGGCCCCAGTCGTAGCTCAGCACCGCCACCCAGTCCGCGTCCCGGCCAAGCCGGGCATAGTCCTGGAAAGCGCACGCCGGGTCGGGGTCCTGCTCGCTCTCCCGCGGCGCCAGGGCTACAAGGAGGGCGCGCCCGCTCCCGTGGAGTTTTGCGGCAAGATGGTGGACAAAGGCGCAGAAGGCCTCCCGGTCAAAAGGATGGAGCAGTTGCATGTGCAGCAGCAGTCCCCCGCAGCCCCATTCCGCCAGCAGCCGCTGAAGATTTGCCCACAGCGCGTCCCAGGTGTCAGTCTTTGCCAGCAGAGCGTGGGCAAGCTCCGCCGAAAAGGTCCCGCGCTCGTCCAGGTTGCTCAGGCACAGCAAGGGCGCGCAGTGTGCGCGCCGCGCCTCGTCGAACAGGGCCCTGTCTGCGCAAGGAAGCAGCGCACCGCCCGGCCCCAGCCGCCCGGCAAACAGGGCCAGCGTGCTGCCGCTCTCCAGCCAGGGCCGGGCCTCGTCGGGGCGCAGCGTGGGAAAGGCGCACAGCTGTATCAGCCGCTCCGGGCCTCCCTCGTTCTCGCCCAGGGGCACCCACAGCGCCAGCCCCTCCGTCAGCCGTTGGGGATCGGACAGGCCGTTACAGTCCCGCAGCTCCTGCTCCGACACGGAAAAACGCCGGGCAAGCGACCCCACCGTATCCGACGCGCGCGCAATCACCAGTGCCATTTTTGTCATCCTCCCTGCGAAAGCTTGCATGATTTGATTGTATTCAGACCGAAAGGATGTTATAATATTGTGAAAAAAATAATACTTCCAAGGAGGACTGTCTATGGCAGACAACCGCATCCCCAAGCGGGAAGAGATCGCAGAAGAATATACCTGGGACCTGCGGGACATGTTCCCCAGCGACGAAGCCTGGAACGCGGAATATGAAGCGCTCAAGGAAATGCCCGCGCGTGTGGCTGCCTTCCGCGGCCGCCTGGGCGAGAGCGCCGAGACGCTTCTGGAGTTCTTCCGGCTCCAGGACGAGATCCGCGTCCGTCTGCACCCGCTGCACACCTACGCCAGCTGCTCGTCCGACTCCGACACCTCCAACGGCTTTTACCAGGACATGGTGGGCAAGGCCAACGCCACCTATGTGGCCGTGGCCAGTGCCGGCGCCTTTGCCACGCCGGAGATCATGGCGCTGGACGAGGATAGGCTGAACCTGTTCTATGTGGCCCAGCCGGAGCTGGAGACCTACCGCCGCAGCATCTATCAGATCCGCCGCCGCAAGGCCCACATCCTCAGCGGCGAGGGCGAGGCGCTGCTGGCCGCGGCGGAGGAGATGGCCGAGACGCCGGATCGCATCGGCAGCATCTTCCGCAACGCCGACATTCGCTTTGACGAGGCCACAGACGGCGAGGGCAAGTCCCACCAGCTGACCAACGGCACCTTCGTCCCCCTGCTGGAGAGCACCGACCGCGCTCTGCGCCGCAGCGCCTTTGAGAAATACTACGAGCGCATGGGCAGCTTCCGCAACACGGTGGCGGCCACCCTCAACGGCGAGTTCAAGCAGCGCCTGTTCTTCTCCCGCGCCAGGAAGTATCCGGACACCCTCACCGCCGCTCTGGACAACACCGAGGTGCCGGTGGAGGTCTATCTGAACCTGATCGAGGCCGTCCACGGCAATCTGGACAAGATGCACCGGTATGTGACGCTGCGCAAGCGTCTGCTGGGCGTGGACGAGCTGCACATGTACGACGTGTACACCCCGCTGGTGGCCGGCGCCACCCGCAAGATCGGCATCGACGAGGCCAAGGCCACGGTGATCGAGGCGCTGGGCGTCATGGGCAAGGACTACACCGATCTGCTGCGCGAGGGTTTTGAGCACCGCTGGCTGGACGTGTATGAAAACGAGGGCAAGCGCGGCGGCGCCTATTCCACCGGCGGCGCGCGGCCCCATCCCTATGTGCTTCTGAACCACAAGGACACGCTGGACTCCATGTTCACCCTGGCCCATGAGATGGGCCACGCCCTGCACAGCTGGCAGAGCACCCATTACCAGCCGGTGAACACCAGCGGCTATGTGATCTTTGTGGCGGAGGTGGCCTCCACCTGCAACGAGGTGCTGCTGGTGCGGCATCTGCTGAACAAGACCACCGACCCCACCGAGCGGGCCTATCTCATCAACCACTTCCTGGACTCCTTCAAGTCCACGGTCTACCGCCAGACGATGTTTGCCGAGTTCGAGCTGATGATGGGCCGCATGGCGGAGAGCGGCGAGACGCTGACGGCCCAGGCGCTGTGCGACAAGTACCTGGAGCTCAACCGCCTCTACTTCGGCCCCGACATGGTCTCGGACGAGGAGATCTCGCTGGAGTGGACGCGCATCCCGCACTTCTTCTACAACTACTATGTGTTCCAGTACGCCACGGGCTTCTCCGCGGCGGTGGCGCTGGCCAACCGCATCCTCACCGAGGGCGAGAGCGCGGTGGCCGACTACAAGAAGTTCCTCTCCGGCGGCAGCAGCACCGATCCCATCAGTCTCCTGAAGATCGCCGGTGTGGACATGTCCACGCCCGAGCCCGTCAACGCGGCTCTCGCCCTCTTCGGCGAGCTGCTCGACGAGATGGAGAAGCTGGTCTGATACGAAAACAAGAAAAATCAAAATAAGAGGTGGAAGCATGTACAAAGTCGTAACCAAGCGTTTTCTCAACGACGCAAAAACCATTTGTCTCTTTGAGATCGAGGCGCCGCTGATCGCGCGCCACGCCCAGGCGGGTCAGTTTGTGATCTTCCGTCTGGACGAGCAGGGAGAGCGCGTCCCCGTCTCCGTCGCGGGCTATGACCGCGAGAAGGGCACCGTCACCGTCATGGTGCAGGCTGCGGGCCGCACCACAAAGATGCTGCACACCGTAGCCGAGGGCGATTACATCACCGACATCGTCGGCCCGCTGGGCAAGGCCACCGAGATGGAGGGTCTGAA
>JAEEGL010900815.1_pt1 | contig 10407 bp, 5 predicted proteins | sample 9134231 | NCBI WGS metagenome assembly JAEEGL01 (sample SAMN16246548, study PRJNA631951) | gut metagenome | biome: gut microbiome; feature: rumen; material: fiber-attached | host: Bos | place: Iran: Karaj | collected 2018-10
GTCCTTCACTTCGACCGTAACGCTATCCGCGAATTCGTACCCCTGTTTCGGCTCAAGAATGGTCTTCAGCCTGTACATTCTGCCCGCCTCGAAGTACGGCGCATCCGCCTCGTTCTCCCAGTTCGTGGGCAGTTCGAGGTCCTCTTCCTGACCTATCGCCAGCCTGTACCATATCGAACCCGCACCGGGCATCATTCTGTCGCAGCACTTCGCGGTGTCCTCCGCAAGCTTCCAGTCGTATCTCGGCTCGCCGCCCACGAACGGGAACAGTACGTTCTCAAGGGTGACGCTTGTGATCTCTGTGGCGGGGGTCGCAGACTTAGGCTCTCCAAAGGTGTAGCTTGCGTCGCATGCTCCATACCCGTCAATACCCCTCACGTTAATCTCAGCCGGTTTTCCGTTGACAGTCGCAGTTGTCCCCTCACAAAAATAGTAACCATTGTTCGTACCCGCGAACACCGTAACCTTATAGACGTTGCCTGCCTTGAAAGGTCTGTAACCGGGTTCCGAATCTTCCGGCATTAGACTGAATGTCTTGCCACCGTCGGTTGATTCGCTCCAGGACATTGAAGGCGGTAAAAAGGCATGGGTATTGCATTTGTCCGACGGCTCAACGTTCCAATTGAAATCCGGATACTGCCCTGCAACCGGTTCGGTAACGCCTGTAACCGCAAACTCTTTAACTACATTGGACGCATCGAGCGGTCCGAAATCCGCAAACACGCTGAGCGTTCCGTCACCGTTTTTCTTGGCATGACCGTTCACTGTCACGTCGTTTGAACACGTAATTTCGAAAGACACCGCATCGGCGAAAACATAACCCGGATCGGCCTTAAGAAGCGTCTCGAACCGGTACATTCTTCCCTCTTCGAAAAGCGGCATATCCGCATCGTTCTGCCAATTTGCGGGAAGCTTTTCATCAAGTTCCGATCCGATTCCGAGCTTGTACCAGACTGCGCCGGCACCGGGCATCGCACGGCTGACTCCCTCCAAATCATCCTTGAGGAAATAGTAATGCGTATCTTTCGAGAGAACCCATTCGTAATCAGGAGTCGTTCCTACAACCGGGAAAAACAGCCTGATAATGTGAACATACGAAATCTCGGTTGCGGCGGCAGAAGTAACCGCGGTCGGAAACGCCTCAAAAGCCGCCAGGACCGCCAGAACCGCGACCGCGACAGTTATTATCAGCGCTTTGTACAGTTTCATGGTCTCCTCCTTTTAATAAGAGCCGGACGGTTCACGTTACTTCTGCTTCTTTCCGATCAGCACGCCGACCAGAACGAGAGCCGCGCACAGAAGCAGACCAATTACAACCGCGAAAACGATCATCAGAGCCTTAAGGAGCGAACTAATTCGATTCTCGCCCGTCTGTTTGCCGTTGTCCGGTTTGCCGTCATCCGGCTTTGTTGTTGACTCGGCAGGGTCGGTCTCCGTAGGTCCGTCCGTCGCGTTTCCGGCAGGCTCACCTGTGGAAGGCTCATCAGTCGCGGGCTCACCGGTAACCGGTGCATCAGTCGCGGGCTCCTCTGTAGCCGGTTCCTCCGTCGCAGGCGCCTCGGTTGGCTGCTCTTTAGCAGGCGGGAACGTGTAGCTGATCGTCGCATAGTAGTAAGACGTCCCCTGAACCCTCATCACCACGCACTCCGCAGTGTTTCCGTTGACGGTCGCCTTCAGGCTCTCGCTCATCAGAAAATCATCTTCGGCGGTGACGTCTGTCTCGAATTTGTAGATATTCCCGGCCTTGAAGGGCTTGACGCCTTCGCCGTTGGTGTCCATTTTTACGAACGTTTTGCCGCCGTCTGTCGACTCGTACCACGTTGCGCCGGCGCCGGGACGCGACTTTTCGCAGTGCGAGCCGGAAGCGATTGTGAACGTGTACAGCTGATCCTCGCCGTCGACCGGCTCCTTCACGTTGATAATGTCGCACTTGACCGCGGTGCTCGAGAGCGGCGCAACCTCGAGGTCGACCTCAATCAAAAGAGCTCCGTAGTCGGTATTGTACGCGCGTCCGTTGACAGTGACGCCCTTGTCGCTCGTTATGTCGACGATGATCCCGTCGGCGTCCGGGAACGTGTAGCCCGGCTTCGGCGAGACCTCTGTCTTGAACCTGTAAATTCTGCTCTCTTCGAAAAGCGGCGCGTCCGCGTCGTCCTCCCAGTTTGTCGGCATCTTCCAGTCGGACTCGGAACCAATCGCGAGCCTGTACCAGATCGCTCCTGCGCCGGGCATCGACAGCTCGCAGTTCTTCGTTTCGGACGCGAGGTCAAAATCGTATCGCGGCGTGTTGCCGATGACCGGGAACGCGACGTTCTTAAGGTGGACGTATGTAATTTTCGACTCGCTCGCGGTCGGCAGACGGTCGAACGTATAACTGACCGTCGCGTACTTGTTGGCATCCGGTCCTGAATCTTTAACGTAACATTCAGCGACCTCTCCGTTCAGCGTTGCTCTGCACTTCGAGCTAAAATAATAACTGCCTGTCGCGGTCACGTACGTCTCTACCTTGTAGACGTTGTTCGGCGCGAACTGCCTGTAGCCCGGTTCCCACGGTTTGGGCATCACCTTAAAGGTATTGCCGCCGTCGGTCGATTCGAGCCATTCCATTGCCGGGTTCTGCACGCCTGTCGTGTTGCACTTGTCGGCGGGTCCGACGGTCCAATCGAATTTCGGGTAATTGCCCGCGACGGGCTCCTCGACGTTGAAGACGTTGCAGTATTTGATTGCTTTCTCCGAGGTGACCGGGCCGAAAACGCAGTCAATGTACAAACCAAACACGTTCATGTGACCATAATCAATACTGTAACTCTCCAGCGTCGGTATCGCGGTCTCGCCTTCGGTACTCTTGAGGTAGACTTTGCTGTCTTTTCCCATATAGACTAGTCCGTCGGAACAACAGATGTCCGTGTGGAATCTGTAAGTTTTGCCCTCTTCAAAAACAGGCTTGTCCGCCTCGCTCGACCATGTCGAAGGGAGCTCGACGTCCGGCTCGGACCCGTTGCCGACCAGGTACCACGTCACCTTTTTTTCCGGGTCGGCGAAATCGAGATTCCATCCGAAAGACTTCTCTTCGATTCCGCACTCAAACGACGGGGTGCGCCCTGCGGCGGGAAATGTGACGCCGGTGATCCAAATCTCATCCGCGCTACCGATCGGTACAATGTGTGCCAGGTTGATAATTCCCCTCGCAAGAGCGGTGACCGCGGGCGCGGCTATAACGAAGGCCAGCGTCAGCGCGAGAAATATGCAAAAACTCCTTCGCAGCTTCATTTTTGTCTCCTTTCAGTCAATCATACTTTCGAAAATCACGCGAGCCTTCAGGCAGCCGACCTCCGGTCTGTCATTAGCCCGTCATTTGCCCGTCTATCAAAAAGGGCGAACCATGACGGTTCGCCCGGATTGTGCGGCTTTTACTACCGGACTCTGCCGCAGCCGCAATCAGTTTGTAATAACATTTTCGGTGTCCTTGTCGAAAATGTGGACTCTCTCAGGGTTGATCGCGAACTTCATCGTGTCGCCGACGTAGACGTTGTGGCGCGGCTTGACTCTGGAGACGAAGTTCGTGTCCTCGATCGTGAAGTAGAGCAGCGACTCGGAGCCGAGGAGCTCGACAACGTCGATCGTCGATTCGATTATGCAGTCGCTGAACTGCTCGAGGTAAACCGGCTCGTCGTGAACGTGCTCCGGTCTGATGCCCATGACGACTTCCTTGTCGATGTAGCCGAAGTGCTCGAGGATCTGCGCCTTCCTCTCGGGAAGCTTCACGGTCCATCTGCCGAGTCTCAGCAACACGTCCGCGCCCGCCTTTTCAACTCTCACGATTGCGAAGTTCATCTGCGGGCTTCCGATAAATCCGGCGACGAACATGTTGACCGGTTTCTCGTAAAGCACCTGAGGCGACTCGACCTGCTGGATGTAGCCGTCCTTCATAACAACGATTCTCGAACCCATCGTCATAGCTTCGGTCTGGTCGTGCGTAACGTAAATGACCGTCGTCTGAAGTCTCTGGTGGAGTTTGATGATCTCGGTCCTCATCAAGGCGCGCAGCTTAGCGTCGAGGTTGGAGAGCGGTTCGTCCATAAGGAAGACCTTAGGTTCGCGGACGATAGCACGTCCGAGCGCGACTCTCTGTCTCTGACCGCCGGACAACGCCTTGATCGAACGGTCGAGCAAGTGCTCAATTTCAAGAATTCTCGCCGCTTCCTGAACTCTCTTCTTGATCTCGCCCTTAGGGGTCTTCCTGAGTTTGAGACCGAAGGCCATATTCTCGAAAACCGTCATGTGCGGGTACAGAGCGTAGTTCTGGAAAACCATCGCGATGTCTCTGTCCTTCGGTGCGATGTCGTTAACGAGTTTGCCGTCGATGAGCAGTTCGCCGGAGGTGATCTCCTCGAGACCCGCTATCATTCTGAGAGTCGTGGACTTACCGCATCCGGAAGGTCCGACGAGAACGACAAATTCCTTGTCCTGAATATCCAGGTTAAAGTCGTTGACAGCGGTAACGCCGCCGGGATACTTCTTGTAGATGTTCTTTAGCTTAACACTTGCCATTTATATATCCTCCAAAGTTACTGAAGTCACATTTCCATGCGCTTTGCTCTATTATAGCACTTTCGCCAAATAATTAAAGTAGAATTTTCGCCCCGCGGCCGCCTTTTTTTTGGTCATTTTGCACAAGGAAGAGAAAAATGAAGGGAAAACGGGAACGGTTAAGGAACGTGAAACGCGGAAACGCGGGTTTCAACCGGCATCCCGTATTTCGAATTCCTCATTCTATCCTATGATTCTTACCAGCTCTTCCTCGTCGATCACCCTTATTCCCAGCGCCTGCGCCTTCGTCAGCTTCGACCCGGCCGCCTCGCCCGCAACCACAAGACTCGTCTTTTTCGACACGCTGTCGGACGTCTTTCCGCCGGCCGCCTCGATAAGCGCCTTCGCCTCGTCGCGGGTCATGGTCGGGAGAGTTCCCGTAAGCACCACAGTCATTCCCGCCAGCGGTCCGGCCGCGTCGGAAGCCTTTTTCTGCTCGGTAACGGTCATGTTCACGCCCCGCTCCGCCAGCAGTCTCAGCGTGTGCTCGGTCTGTCCGTCCGCAAAGAACGACACGACGCTCTCCGCCATTACAGCCCCGAAGTCGTCAAGCGCCACCAGTTCGTCAAACGTCGCCTTCGCCACCGCCTCCACCGAACCGAACTCGGCCGCCAGCTGCTTCGACGCCTTCACGCCGATGTTCCTGATGCCGAGGCCGAAAATGAGCCGGTAAAAGTCGTTCTTCTTCGAGTTTTCGATGGCTTCCAGAAGGTTCGCGGCCGACTTTTCGCCGATGCGCTCAAGGGCGACCAGTTCGTCCTTTTTGGATGCGAGCGCGTAGATGTCGGGAATGTTCTTGATGAGGCCCGCGTCCAGCAGCGCCGCCACCAGCTGCGTCCCGAAGCCGTCGATGTTCATCGCGTCCTTGCTGACGAAATGTTCAAGGCTTCTGGCAAGCTTCGCGGGGCACTCGATTCCGACGCACCTGTAGGCCGCCTCGCCCTCTTCGCGAACCACCGGACCGCCGCAAACCGGGCACCTGTCAGGCATCGCGAACTTCCTTCTCTGAACGCCGTCGTCCCTCGCGTCGCTGTCGGCGGCAATTATTGCGGGAATCACGTCGCCAGCCTTGATGAGCGTCACCACGTCGCCGACCATGATGTCTTTTTCCTCGATGTAGTCCGCGTTGTGGAGCGTCGCCTTCGAAACAGTGCTGCCCGCGATGAACACAGGCTCAAGCACCGCCAGCGGCGTCAGCACGCCGGTTCTTCCCACCTGCACCGCGATGTCCAGAAGTCTCGTCTTCTTCCTCTCGGCCGGGAATTTGTACGCGGCGGCCCACCTCGGGGCGTGCGTCGTGGCACCCAGCATCTCGCGAAGCGCCAGATCGTCCACCTTTATCACCGCGCCGTCAATATCGTACTCGAGGGAGCCGCGCTTCTCTCCGATCTCGCAGATCGCGCGCCAGACCTCTTCCTTGGTTTTGCACTTTTTGTAGTCGGGGCTGATCTTGAAGCCCAGGCTCCGCATCAGTTCGAGGGACTCCGAGTGCTTCGTGACGCTCACGCCTTCGATTTCCTGAAGGTTGAACACGAAAATGTCGAGCCCGCGCTGCGCCGTCACCGACGAGTCAAGCTGCCTCAAAGAACCGGCCGCCGCGTTCCTGGGGTTCGCGAACGTATTCTGGCCGTTCCGCTCGCACTGCGCGTTCACCTTCTCAAAGGCGCTTCTGGGCATGAACACCTCGCCCCTCACCACGATCCGGCCAATCCGCGGGTCGCTGAACGAAAGAGGAAGCGAGCGCACCGTCTTCAGGTTTTCGGTTATCTTTTCGCCGGTAACGCCGTCGCCTCTCGTGGCTCCGACAGTCAGAATACCGTTCTCGTAGGTCGCCGCGACGCTGAGTCCGTCGATTTTCTGCTCGACCACGAATTCCGGCATGAAGCCACAGGCCGCCGCCACTCTGTCGCAGAAAGCGTCAACCTCTTCCCTGCTGAAAATGTCGTCGAGGCTCATCAGCGGTACGTTGTGCGTGAACTTCTCGAACTTGTCCAGCACCTTTCCGCCGACCCGCCGCGAAGGCGAATCCTCCGTGACAAGTTCCGGGAACTCCGCCTCGATCTCCGTGAGCTCGCGGTACAGTTCGTCATATTCGTAGTCGGTCGCGGTGGGGGCGTCGAGAACGTAATACTCGTACGACCACCTGCTGAGCGTCCGTCTCATCGCCTCAAGCTTCTTCCCGGCTTCTTCGCGTGTCATTGTTTTTCCCTCTTTTTAGCCAAAAATGAATATTTCAAGAATTATATGAATACGTATTTTTCGAGCCGCTCAAACGCCTCTTTGATTCGTTTTGAAGGCGACGCCAGGTTGATTCTCACCGAAGCTTCACCGTGGAAAGGCCTGCCGTCCTGAATCGCGGCTCCGACTGCCCACGCCCGCCTCAGCACCTCGTCAAGCGTAACGCCGGCGGTCTTCAGATACTCCCCGCAGTCCGCGAAAAGCATATACGTACCCTCCGGTTCTGCCGCCGAAACGCCGTGCAGCCTTTTCAGCGCCTCGCGCGCGATCTCCGCGTTGCCGGTGAGAACGTTCTTGAGCTCTTCAAGCCACTCCGCCCCTTCCCGGCTGTACGCACCGGTCAGCGCGTGCATCGAAAGAACGTTCATCGAGTTGTAGTGGCTCTTCGCCGCCTCCCTCGCCACCGCCTTCCCGAGCTCGCTGCCGTAAATAATCGAGTAGCTGCCCACGAGCCCCGCCAGGTTGAACGTCTTCGTCGGCGCGTAAAGTGCCACCGTGTTCTCCCTCGCGTAGTCGGAAACGGTCTGCGTGGGCGTGTGCCGCCTCCCGCCGAGAAGGATATCCGACCAGATCTCGTCCGAAACGATCTTCACGCCGTACTTTTCGAAAACGCGCACCGCCTTCGTAAGCTCCTCGCGCGTCCAGACTCTGCCGCAGGGGTTGTGGGGGCTGCAGATCACGGCCGCCTTGATTCCGTTCATGTAAATCCGGCGCTCCATGTCGGCGAAATCGATCTCCCACCTGCCGTTGTTCAGCCTTAGGGGACTCAGTTCGGCCTTGAAACCCGCGTCCTCCATCGCGTGCGTGAACCCGATATACGTCGGGCTGTTGAGAAGCACCGGCGTGTCCTTGTCCGTCATCGCGGAAAGCGCCGACACGAACCCGCCCAGAACTCCGTTCTCGTAGTGAATGTGCTCCGGCTTCAGACCTTGGGCGCCGTTCCTGTCCGTCTGCCAGCGGATGATTGCGTCGTAGTACTCCTCCGGCGGTATGAAGTAGCCGAAAAGCGGGTGTTCGAGCCTCTTCGCGACGGCCTCCGTAACAGAAGGCGCGGTCTTGAAATTCATGTCGGCCACCCACATGGGAATGGCGTCGAACCCGGGCTGCGGCGCGTCCGGTGAAAAGCCTTTCAGCTTGCCAAGAGCGTCCACCGCCAGCGCGTCCTTCCCGTGCCTGTCGGGACAAGTTTCAAAATCGTATTTCATAAGTTGCATTCTCCGTTAGTTTTGCCGGTTGAAGAATCCTATCAGCTCCGCGCAGTCCTCTTCCTTCGTCGCGAACGACGTGACGATGCGCACCACCGCCGAATCTTCGTCTTCGCTCCACAGCTCGCACCCGAACTTTTCAATCAGCTCAAAAGCTTCTTTTTTGCCTAATTTTACGAAAATTTGATTTGTCGTCGAATTCCCGTAAAACTCCGCTTTTCCTGTGATCGACTTCCTGATATGGTCCGCGATTCTGTTCGCCTGCTCCGCCATCTCAAAGTACAAATCATCCTTAAAAGCCCTCTCGAACATGATTCCCGCAACGAATCCCTTCGCGGCCATGGCGCCCCTGTTCTTCATGTGGTGGCGGAAATACTCCGCCTGCGCCGCGTTCCCGAAGACCACCGCCTCGCCGAAAAGCATTCCGTTTTTGGTGCCGCCGACGTAGAAAACGTCGCATATTTCGCCGATCAGCTCGGGCGTGACGTCGTTCCCTTCGGAAGTGAGCGCCGCGCCGATTCTGGCGCCGTCCATAAAGAGGAACAGTCCGTGCTCGTCGCAGGCGCTTCTTATGGCTCCCAGCTCTTCGGCGGTGTAGACCGTTCCCGTCTCCGTGGCGTTGGAGATGTAGACCGCCCTGATCTTGACCATGTGCTCGTCGCGGTTGTAGGCCACCGCCCTGTGAACGTCCTCCGCCGACAGCTTCCCGTCCGCACCCGGACACGTGAACACCTTGTGGCCCGTTCCCTCCACCGCTCCGGTCTCGTGAACGTTAATATGCCCCGTGCCGCACGCCAGCACCGCTTCGTAAGGCTTGAGCAGGAACGACAAGACCGTCGCGTTGGTCTGGGTCCCGCCCTGCAGGAAGAACACCTTCCCGCCCGGAATCCCGAATCGCTCCAGAATAAGCTTCTCCGCGTGTTCCGAGTGAACGTCCAGACCGTAGCCCGTGTTCTGCTCGCCCGCAGCGTCCGCAATCGCCTTCAAGATCCCGGGATGGGCCGTTTCGCTATAATCGTTGGTAAACCGGTGGTTCATAAAATCTCCCGTTAATTCGCCAAAATCATAATCAAGGAAACGCTGATTTAATCGCTATTTTTGCGTGCGAGCCTCCGAAGCTGCCGCACTTTGCATCGCGCCTCTCACTTGACCGCTTCGCGGAATCGCTCGCGACGCCGATGCAAAGCTGCGGCGTCCTACACAAGGTTGCTAACGCAAATTTGCCGAGTCGCGTATGTCTCGCGCGAAGACGACTTTTAGCGCCAGCTAAACCGGAGGCTGAGCGGAGACATACGCGACTCTACTGCGAGAGGGGCGCTCGCGCAAAGCAAGCGGCAGCAAATCTGTCGTAATAAACATTAAATGCCCGAAAAACAACAGAAATTGACAAACTGTGCTCTAATCTATGCTGTCAATCATTCGCCGCTTGCGTAAAGAGCATTTAATCAGCGTTTCCTCAAAAACGCACGTCTCCGCACGCTCTTATTGTACCACTTTCCGCCCTTTTTCGAAAGCGGATTCACGCTTTTTTTATTTCCGGGAAATATTATTTTCGAGTTCGCGTCGGTGGCGGTACTTTACAAAAACCCGCGCCCGTGGTATAATAATACCGGCTTCGGGGATGTTCCGGTTTCGACGGGGTCGTCAGGAGTCAGACTGCAGGTAGAGGGCCCCGTTGGCCTCTTTAAAAAACGGGAAATCTAAATTTAAACGCAAACGAAGATTTTGCACTTCAGGCTGCCTGAGCGCAGCTTGCGCCGCCCCGCGGGTCACTCAGTCCTTCGGCAAGCGGTGTCAGTAATCTGAGCCCTGCGGGTTAAGGGTCAACTCCGCCTCCTTTCGCGGCGATGCTTTTAAGCCGTGAAGGTAAACAAAAGCTACCGTGGTTCCGGGTCTGTCGCGGGACGCTCACCACGGGAATTCTAATCCGCGGCTAAACCTGTAGACGTTTGGGTCGGGGCGGTTTCGGACAGGAGTTCGATTCTCCTCATCTCCACCAAAGCAACCGCACCCTGATATCTAAGGGTGCGGTTATTTTTAAAAAATCAGTTTTACGGTGCGGCAATGAAAATTCTTCTAACCTATTTCAAGCCCTTCGGCAATATCGGCACGAACTCCTCCGAGTGCGTTGCAAACCGCCTAAATATAGGTAAAATCGGACTGGACGTGTCCTATGAAAACGACTTCGCGAGAGTGAAGGAGGCGTTCGCCCGGGGCAGCTGCGACTTCATTGTAATGCTGGGCCAGGCCGCGGGTCGCGAGAAGATTTCCGTAGAAAAAAGAGCGAGGAATTGCGCAAATCCCGCGCTCAAGGACAACCTCGGGGTCTTGCCGGCCGAAGTTATCGAAGACGGGAACGACGAGTTTCTGTACA
>JAEEGL011023784.1_pt1 | contig 10407 bp, 7 predicted proteins | sample 9134231 | NCBI WGS metagenome assembly JAEEGL01 (sample SAMN16246548, study PRJNA631951) | gut metagenome | biome: gut microbiome; feature: rumen; material: fiber-attached | host: Bos | place: Iran: Karaj | collected 2018-10
TCAAGCCCTAATTCACGCCCCACAGCTTTAGGTGCATAACCTTTTAAACATTTTTGTACGGCTAATAACCGTTCTTCAGTTGAATGTTTCATAATAAAAACCCCAAAAGTTTTGTGTTCAACTTTTGGGGTTCATTACAGATGTCGCCGCTTTTTTCTTCCGTTTTCGCTCCATTTCATTCATCCTCTCTCATCCATCCGCGAACGAGTGTAGCGCATATATAAGCAAGGGTTTTCTGCATCTGTTTTGCAGGTTTGAGTGGGTGATTAGTGGGTGATTAGTGCGTGATTAGTGGGTTGTTACCCCGAGATCACCCTAAGAAAAGCGCAAAAAAGCCAGAAATTAGTCCAAAATTCTCGCACAAATCTATATTATATATAATATAATATACATTGAACCGCAGCCTTTCGTAAATTTTAATTCATAAAAAAGTTTTACTTTTTTTTTGCACATATCATTTTTTTTTTGTACTTTTGCAGCGCAAAAGTGTGCAAATAAAAAATACATGATATGAGCAAGAAAGAAATTCAGTTTAGTCTTGTGTACCGCGACATGTGGCAAAGCAGCGGTAAGTACGTCCCGCGCAAAGATCAGTTGGCACGCATCGCGCCGGTGATCATCGACATGGGTTGTTTTGACCGCGTAGAGACGAATGGCGGTGCGAGTGAGCAGGTGAACCTGCTGTACGGCGAGAACCCGAATCAAGCGGTGCGTACTTTCTGCAAGCCGTTCAACGAGGCGGGTATCAAGACGCATATGTTGGACCGCGGTCTCAACGCGCTGCGTATGAATCCCGTGCCTGCGGACGTGCGCCAGTTGATGTATAAGGTAAAGCATGCGCAGGGCACGGATATCACCCGTATTTTTTGTGGTCTGAACGACCCGCGTAATATCATTCCGTCGATCAAATGGGCCAAAGAGGCCGGCATGACTGCGCAAGCGACGATGTGTATCACCTATTCGAAGGTACACACGGCGGAGTATTATATCAACCTCGCGGAGCAGCTGATAGAAGGCGGTGCGCAGGAGATCTGTCTGAAAGATATGGCAGGTATCGGCCGTCCGCATATGTTAGGAGTCATTGTAGCGGCTATCAAAGAGAAACACCCCGATATCATCATTCAATACCACGGTCATACGGGCCCGGGCTTTAGTGTCGCTTCGATGCTCGAAGTAGCGAAAGCCGGAGGCGATGTGCTGGACGTAGCGATGGAGCCGCTGAGTTGGGGTAAGGTGCATCCGGACGTAATCACTATTCAGGCGATGCTGAAGGACGCAGGTTTCCTGGTAAAGGATATCAATATGAAAGCCTACATGGAGGCGCGAAGCCTGACGCAGGAGTTCATCGATGATTTCTTGGGTTATTGGATCGATCCGAAGAACGCGCTCATGACGTCCTTGCTGGTAGGCTGCGGTCTGCCGGGCGGAATGATGGGTTCGCTCATGGCGGACCTCAAAGGCATGCATGCCGCTATCAACGCGAACCTCAAGAAGAAAGGCGAGAAAGAGTTGAGCGAGGACGAGTTGTTGGTTCAACTGTTCGATGAAGTACAGCGTATATGGCCGATGCTTGGTACACCGTGCCTGGTGACGCCGTTCAGCCAGTATGTGAAGAACGCGGCGCTGATGAACCTGTTCAGCCGTTCGATGGGCGAGAAAGACTTCACGCGCATGGATCCGGCAATGTGGGGCATGATTCTCGGTAAGAGCGGTAAGTTGCCGGGCGAATTGGCGCCGGAGATCATCGAGTTGGCGAAAGAGAAAGGCTTCGAGTTCTACACCGACGATCCGCAGAAACTGTATCCGAACGAGTTGCCGCGTTTCATCAAGGAGATGCAGGAACTCGGTTGGGACCGCGGACAAGACGACGAGGAGTTGTTCGAGTTTGCGATGCACGAGAAACAATACCGTGAGTATAAGAGCGGCTTGGCGAAAGAGCAGTTTAACAAAGACCTGGCAGAGCGCCGCGCGAAAGCGGGAGTTCAGACAGCAGCTCCGAGTGTTCCGAGTAATCAGAATACTCAGAAGGCTCAGAATGATGATCTCGCTGCCGTAGCATATGCATTGTATCTGGCGGGTAAGAAGCCGAAAGAGGGTATTATCACGCTGCCGCGTGTACACTCTACAGCATGGAATAATAAACACTTTGTGTTGAAATAGTTGAGAGTTGAAAGTTGAGAGTTGAAAGAAGTTGGAAAGTATAAAGTAGAAAGTTTTATAATCTATACAATATGAAAAAGTACAATTTTAATGCGGGGCCGAGTATTCTCCCGCAAGAAGTGATCAAACAAACCGCAGAGGCGGTCATCGATTTCCAAGGTGAGGGACTTTCTGTATTGGAGATCTCGCACCGCGCGAAGTATTTCCAGCCGATCATGGACGAGGCAGAGGCGTTGGTGAAAGAGCTGTTGAACGTGCCGGAAGGTTACCGTGTGCTGTTCCTCGGTGGCGGTGCCAGTCTGCAGTTCTGCATGGTTCCGTTTAACCTGCTCGAGAAGAAGGCTGCGTACCTCAATACCGGCGTTTGGAGCAAGAAAGCGCTGAAGGAAGCCAAGGGCTTCGGTGAGGCAGTTGAAGTAGCGGCCAGCACGGATTCCATCCCGACGGACTACGAGATCCCGCAAGATGCCGACTATTTCCACATCACAACCAATAACACCATCTTTGGAACGGAGATCAACGATGAGAAGTTGGCGGAGATCTATAAGAAGAAAGGCAATGTGCCTTTGGTAGCCGATATGAGTTCGGATATCCTGAGTCGTCCGATTGATGTAAGCCAATACGATATCATCTACGGCGGTGCGCAGAAGAACCTGGCGCCGGCAGGTGTGACGTTCGTCATCATCAAAGAGAGTTGTCTTGGCAAGGTTAGCCGTTATATCCCGACGATGCTGAACTACCAAACGCATATCGATGGCGGTTCTATGTTCAATACACCTCCGGTACTCCCGGTTTATACGGCTGTGCTAACGCTTCGTTGGCTGAAAGCGAATGGCGGCGTGAAGTGGATTGAGGCGCGTAACAAGGCGAAAGCGGACTTGCTGTACAAATGTCTCGACGAGTCGAAGTTGTTCATGCCGACGATCTCGAAGAAAGAGGATCGCAGCCGCATGAATATCTGCTTCGTCTTTAAGCCGGGCTTTGAGGACCTGCAAGATGACTTCTTTAAGTTCGCTACCGAGCGCGGCATGGTAGGTATCAAGGGACACCGTCTGGTAGGCGGTTTCCGCGCGAGCTGCTATAACGCCATGACTCTCGAGGGCGTTCAAGCACTTGTGGATTGCATTAAGGAATATGAAAAACTTCACTAAGATGAAAGTATTAGTTGCAACAGAGAAACCCTTTGCGAAAGTAGCCGTGGACGGTATTCGTGAAGTGGTAGAGGGCGCAGGCTATGAACTGGCGCTGCTCGAGAAATATACGGACAAAGCCCAACTCTTGGAGGCTGTAGCTGACGCAGACGCTCTTATCATCCGTTCGGATATCGTCGATGCAGCGGTGTTGGACGCTGCCAAGAAACTGAAGATCGTTGTTCGTGCCGGCGCTGGTTACGATAACATCGACCTGGATGCTGCTACAGCGCATAAGGTGGTAGCGATGAATACCCCCGGGCAGAACAGCAACGCCGTCGCAGAGTTGGCGCTCGGCCTGATGATTTTCGCCGTGCGTAACTTATACAACGGCACGTCGGGCACGGAACTCAAAGGCAAGAAACTTGGTATTCACGCCTTCGGGAACGTAGGACGTAATGTGGCGCGCATCGCGCAGGGCTTCGGTATGGAGGTATATGCATATGATGCATATTGCCCGGACGAGGCGATGACGGCCGCTAATGTGCATCCGCTGCATAGCGCAGAAGAGTTGTACAAGACTTGCGACATCGTAAGTCTCCATATTCCGGCTACCGCAGAGACCAAGAACAGCATCAACCATGACCTCGTGAACCTCATGCCGAAGGGTGGTGTACTCGTTAACACCGCGCGCAAAGAGGTGATTGACGAGGAAGGTCTGATCGCTCTTCTGCAGGAACGTCCGGACTTGAAGTATATGACCGATATTATGCCGGTTGCTGACGCGAAGTTCCGTACCCTTTTCGAAGGACGCTACTTCGCAACCCCAAAAAAGATGGGTGCACAGACAGCGGAGGCCAATATTAATGCTGGTATTGCGGCTGCCAAACAGATCGTGGACTTCATCCAGAATGGTAACACACGCTTCCAAGTAAACAAATAATGCGCAAGTTTTTTTGCTCCTTAGTAGCCCTTATCCTCGCGGTAGCCGCTTATGCACTCCCTTTGAGCAGAGTCATTACCTGCACGGGTTCGCATGAGGTGGACGGTAGAACAGATACGCTGTTCTTCTTTGCCGACGAAATTCATATTCAGTCGTTAATCGGTACAGTGGACTTGTATTCGACCGAAACCGGCACTCCGGTACTGCAAGGCTTGGAGGATTTCTATCCCGAAGATGGCGGATATTATATCGTCAAGGATGGGGTAGAATACAGCCCGTTCTATGTGTTCCGCTGCCAGACATCGGCCTTACAAATGACGGTTGAAGCCAATTGTGACAACACGGTCCTGCGCTTCACGGGCGATGTGAACCCATACTCGTATATCCGGCGTAACGGCACAAGCGGCGCGTATAAGCGCTCTTGTACGGCTGAATATACAGCGCTGGCATGGAATGGCGAGCAGTGGGCTGATTCGGTGGTACAGGAGCAGGTAACTTTGTCGGAAGCCGTGCGCCTGGATCCGATGTATGCGGCGACGTCGATCAAGTTGTGCTACGACGCGGATATCCGTGAAGCCTTGGGATTAGCGCCCGCATGCGTCACCGGTGAGCTCGTTGCGGAGGATGTGAAGGCTGTGGCGATGCAACTGACTTCTTTGGCGGTGGCGCGCGGTAAGGAAGGCGAGAAGAGCAATGAGTTGAACCGCCCGACGCGGCAGGACATCATTACAGAAACTACTTCGGAGGACTACAGCGGCGCGTTGGAAGTGGCATTCTATTCCAACCCGACGCCGGCGGTGCTCTATTACCGCTGGACGATTTACAAGGCTTCGGAAGTGATTGCTACGCGCAATGACCAAGATATCCGTTATATCTTCTCCGAGCCGGGCAGTTATCTGGTGGCTTGCTCCGTAAGTAACCGCGAGTGCACGGTCGACTCGATGACGATGAAAGTGAATATCTCCGAGTCCTATTTGCGCGTGCCGAATTTCTTCACGCCAGGCGGTTCCTGCCCGAACGCAGAGTTCCGCGTAGCTTATCGCTCGTTGCGGGAGTTCCACTGTTGGGTGTATAACCGCTGGGGCAAACTGGTGTTCGAGTGGACTGATCCCGCCAAAGGCTGGGACGGCACGATCAACGGTCGTCTGGCTGCGGATGGCGCGTATTATTATGTAGTTCGTGCGTTAGGTACGGATGCCCCGAAGAATGCGGGATATATCGGCATCAAAGCTACGTATCAGAAGAAGAAAGCGAGCGGCGATGAGTCGGTAATAGGTGTGTACCAGTTGTCCGGAGACATCAACCTCATCCGCTGCAGAAAATAAACAAACTAACAATCATATGAAAAAATCCCTATTGAGTATGGCTCTTGCCACTACCGTAATGGCCGCAACAGCGGCTACGAATCCGTTCTTTGACTATAAGAACTGGAAAACGCCGCACGGCACGTACCCGTTCAATGAGATCCACGCAGAGCATTATATGCAGGCCTTTGAGGAGGCGATGAAGCAAGGTCTCAAGGAGATTGACGATATCGTCAATAATCCTGCTGCGCCTACTTTCGCCAACACCATCGAGGCCTATGAGGCTTCCGGCGAGATGTTAGGTATCGTAGCCGGCTGTTTCTATAACCTCACGAGCGCCGAGACCAATGACACGCTGCAGCAGATCGAGATGGAGTTGAGTCCGAAGATGTCGGAGTATTCTTCTACTATCCGCCTCAACGAAGGTCTGTTCAAGCGCATCAAGGCGGTGTATGACCAGCGTGACAAACTCAAACTGAACAAGGCGCAGTATAAGTTACTCGAGGATATCTACGACGGTTTTGCCAACAACGGCGCTAACCTGAGTCCGGAGGACAAAGAGGTGTACCGCGAGTTAAGCGCCAAACTGAGCAAACTGACCCTGCAATACGGTCAGAACGTGCTCAAGGCTACCAACGCATGGTCGATGCTTCTCACGGATGAGTCGCTGCTGGCCGGCCTGAACGACGATACGAAAGCTATGCTGCGCGCTAATGCCGAGAAGAAAGGCCTGGAGGGTTGGTTGCTGAACCTCAAGCCGACGACCACGCGCCCCGTGATGCAGGATCTGGATAACCGCGACATCCGTCGTGAGTTATACATGGCGAGCGCTTCCAAGTGCGTAGGCGGTGAGTTCGATAACACGGAGTTGATCGTGGAGATCGTGAATACCCGTCTCGCTATCGCCCAACTCTTCGGCAAGAAGAACTATGCGGTCAAGGCGCTTGACAAACGTATGGCGGAGAATCCGGAGAACGTATATAAACTGCTGGATCAGTTGCGCGACGCGTATATGCCGGCGGCCTTGGCAGAAGTGAAGGAAGTAGAGGACTATGCGCATGCGCACGGGTTCTATGCGGAGCATCTTCAGCCTTGGGACTTCGGCTATTACAGCAAAAAACTCAAGAAAGAGAAATACGATATCTCGGACGATGACCTGCGCCCGTACTTCGAGCTGGAGGCTGTGAAGAAGGGTGTGTTCGGGCTTGCTGAGCGCCTGTATGGCATCAAGTTCAAGGAGAACAAGAAGATTCAGGTGTATCACCCCGAAGTAACGGCCTACGAGGTCTTTGACGAGAAGGGTAAGTTCTTAGCCGTTTATTACGCGGACTTCCATCCGCGGGACGGCAAGCGCGGCGGCGCATGGATGAATGATTTCCAACCGCAGTTCATCCGCAATAAGAAGGACCACCGTCCGCATATCGTGAATGTGATGAACTTCACGCGTCCGACGGCAGAGAAGCCGGCGTTGTTTACCTACGACGAGGTACGCACCTTCCTGCATGAGTTCGGTCATGGCCTGCACGGTATGCTCACGCGCTGCCAGTATGCGTCGCAGAGCGGAACGAACGTGCCGCGTGATTTCGTGGAGTTGCCCTCGCAGTTCAACGAGAACTTCATCGATGAGAAAGAGTTCCTCGATACCTTCGCAAAGCACTACAAGGATGGCAATAAACTGCCGCAGGACTTGTTGGATAAGATGCACGCTTCGCAGACCTACCTGGCTGCATATGCGTGCGTGCGCCAGCTGAGCTTTGGCTATCTCGACATGAGTTGGCACACCTTGGAGCATCCGTTCACCATCAACGAGAGCCTGGGTACGACCGAGTCAGTCATCCGTTTCAGCGACGAGGCGATGAAGCAGGTACAAGTGCTGCCGACTGTTCCGGGTACACAAATGGCGACATCCTTCACGCACATCTTCTCCGGCGGTTATGCAGCCGGCTATTACAGCTATAAATGGTCCGAGTTGCTCGATGCAGACGCTTTCTCGGTCTTCAAAGAGGCAAAAGCTAAGAGTGGTACCATCTTCGACAAGAAAGCGGCAAAGCGCTTCCGCGAGAATATTCTCGAGAAGGGTGGTACGGAGAAAGCGATGGATCTGTACAAGCGTTTCCGTGGCGGAGAGCCGACCATCAACGCATTGTTGGAGCGCGACGGTATCAAAGCGCAGGAGATCAAATAAAGAAAGGTCCCTATAAAAGCGAAAACAGGCGTCATCCCGACGTCTGTTTTTCTTAGGTATTAGTCTGTTTATTTAAGGTACAAAAAAGATTGGCTTATTTAAATTCGGATTCTTATTTCTTAAATCCGCTGCAAAGGTACTGCTTTTTTTTTATATGTGCAAATATTTTTATATGTTTTTCAGCATATTTTGCAAACTTGACTTTACAAAATGGGGTTATTTGTGCAAAAAGCACTATTTCCACTCCAATTCGATGACCTCCAAGTTGTCTATTTTGCTGCCGTCAATGGTAAATCGCAGTAAGGTTTGGCAGGGTTGCCAACCTTGTTTCCCGGCCGCGCCGGGATTCATCGTCAGGAATTTAAACTGCGAATCGTATTGTACCTTTAATATATGGCTGTGTCCGCATACAAAGAGATCAATGACATTGCTCATTGATGATTGGTCATTGGTCATTTTGGCTTCCAAACTTTTTTTAAACCAAGGAAGGAGCCAGGGATTATAGTGACCGGGATAGCCGCCGATATGCGTCATCAGCACATTCACATCCTCTACGCGAAAACGGTAGAACTCATCCAGCGTATAGCGCACATCCCCGCCGTCCATGTTACCGAACACGGCGCGGGTAGGCTTGAACTCCCGTAATTGACGCAAGACCTCGTCGCTGCCTATATCGCCCGCATGCCATATCTCGTCCACATCTTTGAAATGCTCATAGATGCGTTTGTCCAGCAATCCATGCGTGTCGCTCAACAGGCCGATACGAGTCATTTGCGCGTCAGTTTGTCTAAGGTGAAGATAGCCGCTACGATCGCTATCACGGCGATAGAAGCGAAGAATGCTACATCGCGCAGGTCTAATACCCCGCGTGAGAGGGAAGAGTAATGATCTTGCAGCAACACCCAATAAAGCACAAAACAGGCGAGGGCGCCGCAGATAAAACAAACAATCTGACTCTTGCTGAAGGTCGCGCACAACAGGCCGATCGCCATGAAGGTACCACTCAGTAATATCAGACCGAGGAACGAACCCATAAACGCTCCGCTATCGAGGTTACCCATAGGTTCGGCCATATAGGCCACTACAAAGTAGTGGATGAAGCAGGGCAGCAGACCGATAAGAACCAAGGTCCACGCCGCGAAATACTTACCGAGTACGATGCGGGTAAGCGAGACGGGTTTGGTTCGAATCAGGTCCCATATCCCGCTCTGCCGTTCTTCCGAGAATAGACGCATCGTTAGGGCAGGGCAGAGGAGCATAAAGAGCCAAGGACTCAACTGAAACAGCCCGTCCACTTGGGCGTAGCCCGAGTCAATGATATTCCATTGACCCGGGATTACCCAAAGGAAAAGACTTATCGCTAAGAGGTATAGTCCGATGACGATATACGCTATCGGCGTCGAGAAGTAATATGCTAGTTCCTTGCGGTACATCAATGTCTGATCTCAATGTCCTGATGTACAGGTGTCTTCGGGAAGAAGATCCAGAAGGATACCGCAACGACGAGGGCAAAGCCTGCGAAAATATACCATGCTTCTTTCCAACCGTCCCAAATAGCTAGCGGACCTTGTGCCGTTACGCTTTCAGCCATGACGAGTTTGTTGACAATTGCCTGCGCAGAGAGGGTACCGATCGTCGCACCCAGACCGTTCGTCATCATCATAAACAGACCTTGTGCAGAAGAACGTTGTGCGGGTTCGGTCTCCTGATCCACGTAGAGCGCGCCGGAGATATTGAAGAAGTCAAACGCAAAACCGTAGACGATGCAACTAAGCACGAACAGCAGTACGCCCGGGAAACCGGGGTTACCGGCTCCGAAGAAACCGAATCGGAATACCCATGCGAACATCGCCATCAGCATCACGTTCTTGATACCGAAACGTTTCAGGAAGAACGGGATAGCAAGGATACACAGAGCCTCGCAAATCTGGCTGATAGAGATCAGAATGTTGGCGTGCTGTACGCCGAAGGTATTTGCGAACTCTTCGATCGCGCCGAACGAGGTGATAAACGGATTGGCATACGAGTTAGTCACTTGCAGACACATACCGAGCATCATGGAGAAGATAAAGAACAGCGCCATCTTCTTCTGTTTGAAGAGCGTAAAGGCCTTCAGGCCCAGTGCCTCTACCAGGTCCACATTGCCTTCTGCCGGTTTAATTTCGCATGCCGGAAGGGTCAACGAATATGCCGCTAAGAGCAGGCTCAGACTGCCGCTGACTACGAATTGCCAAGGCGTGGATTGGAAACCAAGTAGGTCAATACACCACATCGTGGCGATGAATCCTACCGTTCCGAACACACGAATCGGCGGGAAGTCTTTGACCGTGTCCATACCGGCTTTGATCAACGCGTTAAAGGCTACGGAGTTCGTCAACGCGATCGTCGGCATAAAGAACGCAACGGAGAAGGTATACAAGGTAAACAACGTACCGAATTGCACGTCGGCTGCCGTGTACGCATAAACACCTGCGGCGCACATGAAGAGTCCGGCCAGGGCATGACAAAGACTCAAGGTCTTTTGGGCTTGAATCCAACGGTCAGCCACAATACCCATCAGGGCCGGCATAAAAAGACTAACTACACCTTGGATGGAGTAGAACCAACCGATATGTTGGCCCATACCTTGCTTGAACAAGTACGTACCCATTGAGGTTAAGTACGCACCCCAAACGGCGAACTCCA
>JAEEGL012094395.1_pt1 | contig 10407 bp, 5 predicted proteins | sample 9134231 | NCBI WGS metagenome assembly JAEEGL01 (sample SAMN16246548, study PRJNA631951) | gut metagenome | biome: gut microbiome; feature: rumen; material: fiber-attached | host: Bos | place: Iran: Karaj | collected 2018-10
AGGCTTTAGAAGATTCAATATATATTGAAAAACCGTCACTACATTCCTTTGGATAAATAACATTGCTCATCGATAAACCATTTACAAAAATCTCGACAGAATATTTATCTAAAACAATGTAAATTTCGTCTTTCTTTTTCTTTAGATATGGCATTTTTCTAATGCCTTGGAGTGACCATTTATCTTTTTCCTCACCGGTGATAATTTCACCTGACTTACTTCTAATGAAGTAAAATTCATCATCTTTTAAGTAGAATTCCGTCACTTCTTCCTCTCTTTGTCTAAGGTTAATGTGGAGTGATTTTAAATCTTTCACTTCTAAAACTAGTGTGCCAACACTGAGGTGATCTTTATATTCTTTTTCAATGGTAATTGTCTTACTTAAGTCACCATAAATAACTGGTGTTTGTAACATAAGACCGTCTTCAATTTTGACCTTTCTTGGGACAGTTAGCATACCCGCAAAGCCATATTTTGTACTTGGATTATTTCTGCCCCACATATTCAACCAACCGATTAAATAGTGTTCATTATTCATAATTTGAGGGGCGTAAAAATCAAAACCATAATCAATTAATCTCTTGCCTTTAGATATAAATTTAAAATCGTTATTTAAATAACCAACCTCATATTCACAAGAATGGATATTTAAGCAGTGATTATTTTCACTAGGAAAATCTTGTTCAGAATATAAAATCAACCCTAAATCTTCATGGTAGTCGACACATTCAATCATTCCGCCTTCACTGTTGTGAGTAAGGACATCACTAACAAATTCCCAATTCTTTAAATCAGGAGACTTGAATAGAAGGATGCTTCCACCACCACTAACTTTTTTAGCGGCGACAAAAATATAGTAATACCCATCTTTATAAGTTAATTTCGGATCTCTAAAATCACATGGTTTGTATTCTAAGGGTAAATCATCTTCAGTGAGAATCGCGCCATGTTTTACAAAGTGAATGCCATCTTCACTAGAAGCTAAGCATTGGATTTGTCTAATCTTCTCTGGGTCATCATTAAATATAAATCCGGTGTACGCGATTAATAATTTATTGTCTTTCACTAAGGATGTTCCTGAGAAACATCCATCTCTATCAAATTCATCTCCCGGAGTTAATGCAATAGGAAGATATTTAAAATGCACTAAATCATCACTAACGACATGTCCCCAGTGCATTGGTCCCCAAACGCATGAGAATGGATGGTATTGGAAAAAGATGTGGTATTGATTTTTAAATTTCACAATACCATTAGGATCGTTAATCCATCCTTTTTCTCCTGTGATATGAAATATAGGTTTGTTATTCATTATGATAATTTCTCAGCTAAAACATAGTTTGATGGGATGGCGGATTCTGAAGAGTAGTAAGTGATGAAATCATCCGCTACTAATAAGCCCCAGTCATCCACCGCGTTATCCACCAATCTGATCTTGATGTTGTGACCAATATATTCGTGTAAATCAACTTTGTATTCCACCATGTTGGCTAAATAGACACCATCCACGGATAAATCAAGTGGATAACCCATGTAATAGTATTTCTTGCTCATTTCATGGAACATTTGGTTATAGGTTGTCGCGATAACAGCATCACCATTATCCGCATCTAAGAATTCAACATGACATAAAGTCTTGTTCTTGCCACCGCCTAAACGGTATGTCACAAATCCACATCCACCTAATAAGAAGGAAGATGATGTCATTGTACCAGTATTGGCCTCTTGACCGTTGCTGAAGTTTGCACCGACAAAGAAGGAACCTTGTTTGTTATATAAATAGCATTCATACCACCAGGTATAATCCCTGCAAATGTCCACTATTTTGTGGGAATCATCAGAGAATGTCCAGCCATCTGTATTACCACTTTCAAATGTACCATTGAGCACTTGATTCACGGACGCCTGTTCCGCAAAAGCAAGCGTGTTAGGTGTTAACAAAGCTTCGGTTTTAATCGCATCTGCGGTTTCATAATAGGTAATGAAACTATCAACGCAGACTAAACCCCATTGAGAAGTCGCGTTATCAACCACTCTAATCTTCACTTCTCGACCCATTAAGGAAGAGATATCAGCCTTATAGAGGATCATGTTCATTAAGTTAGAACCTTGACCGATAAGTTCGGTGCCAAAGTCATTGAACATGTAGTTAGCGAATCTCATTAGTTCGTCGCCATTTGTGGCATCGATAATAGACACGTGACAGGCTAATGGATCGCGTCCACCAGACATTCTAAATGTCATGTATCCAATTCCGCCCACTGTGAAACTAGAAGAAGTAATGTAACCAACATTTGCTTCATCTTCTTCACCAGAGAAGAAATAAGTACCTCTCTTATTAAATGTGAGATTTGGGTTATCCCACCAATAAGATTTAGAGGAAATACGACCGATTTGATATGTATCATCAGTCCAACTTGTGGACCAACCAGTTAAATCGCCAGTTTCAAATGTTCCATTTGGAACTTGATGTTCACTGACTGGTTCTCTTTCATATGTCATTGAAGTATCAATGAAGTAATATTCTTTATCTTTCCAGTAAGGTGTGGATTCATAATATGTTTCAAAACTATCGAAAGTCATACAACCTTCATCGTTTCCAGAAACGTTGTTATCCACCATTTCAAAATATAAATCTTCACCGATAAATTCATTTAAATTGATATAGTATTGCACCATATTCAAAAGGTGCATCTTCATTGGAACATATGGGAATTGATCGCCACCATTAAATTGGATGTTACTGACTCTAGCGATTTCTACTGGTTCACCACCATTGACATCCATCACTCTAATATAAGTGAGGTTTTGATCTTGGCAGCCTCCAAGTTTAAAGGAAATAAATCCCTTGCCGCCTAGTGTAAATACAGAGGAACGTAAAACGCCAGTCGCTGTCGGATTGAAGTGACCATAATGATAATTACCATCACGATTATATGGTAAAGACTCATTCCACCACATGGATTCCGGATTAACACCATCATGGGAGAAGGCTTCACCACTAACGATATTCCAACCACCCAAGGAACCAATTTCGAAGTCAGGGTTCTTAATGTGATATTGGTCTTTCGCTTCCACATCTTGGACATAATCTTTAGTTTTGACAAAGTATTGTCCGTCTTCTTGTGGCAATCCATCACCGATGCGAATATCATCAACACTTAAATATCCGTAATAAACGGATTTATCGTTATCAACGATACGGAGATAACATTCTTGATTCGCGTATTTGCTTAAATCAATGGAGTATTCACAGAAGTTATCTGTGTGATAAACACCGTTCGCATATTTAGAAGCATCGATATAATCTTCGGTGTGTTCTAGGAAATATTCATTGGTTTGTCTCGCGATCATCTGGTTAGTGCTCGCTAAATAAATACCGACATAGCAGACTTCTTCTGCTTTCTTATATTCCGCGTTTTCGCCTTTGCCTTTAGTAAGCGCGCCACCAGCTAATTTCATGGACACAAATCCATCGCTTGTTAAGAAGAAGTTATTACTCCTAAGCGCACCTGTACGGCCATGATGATGTTTTAGGTTATAACCTTGGCCTGATAAGAACCAGTTTCCGGTTTTATTTAAACTGATGACATTGTGTCTATCATCGTTTTCGAAATAGAAACTATCTCTTGAGGAAACGGAATCATCGTTATAGGCATCGCCATATTCAATGGTCCATCCTGACAAATCAGATGTTTCAAATCCACCATTATTAATATAATTAACAATGGTCTTTTCTTCTGGTTTTTTATTATTCGTACAACCCGCTAAAGGAATAACTAATAATGTAGCGAGCAAATATTTAATGTTCTTCTTCATATTAGGCTACCTCCGCTAAGTTACCGACATTGCCGTAGTAGGCAGGTTCAACTTCATCCTTAAAGCAACCCTTCATCTGAGTCACTTTGAACTTCGTGAACTTAATACCACTATTATTATCAAATACGGAAATATAATCAGAATCTCCATATTTTGGATAAATTCTTGTCGTTATTGTAGCTATGTCATTCACATAAATCTCTAATTGAGATCTATCGACATAAATGGTGACATCATAGGTATTACCCATACTTGGTAAATGCCACGTGTCACTCTTATCAACATATGTCAGCAAGGTCGATTTCAACCTATCGACAAAGATGTCTCTATTATCGCCGTGTTCACAGAATCTAATCGCTGTTCTTTCGGTCTTTTCATTTCTGTCTGTGGGGTTATATCTCACATAGATACCACCATCATAAGAGGGTTCAGTTGGATTAAGCGTGAAGCTAGCTTTAATTTCATACATATCACTTCTGATGCTGGTTAATTGGCCAGCTAGTTCACTAGCGCCAATAGGCGAGCCTTCATAATTGAATAATGTATCACCATATAATGTAGACACTGCGCTAACAGGTCTTCTGATAACATCGTGTAAATTGTCCGCTAAGAAGATTTCCACTGGCATCGCTAAGTTATGAGCCCAACCGGCAATCTTGTTTTGATCTGTACCGGCGGATTTACCTTGGGCTAAGGAGATAATCACAGAGTGACCATCTTCGTAATTGGTAATACCGGCTTCTCTTTCTTCATCTGTGATATAGCAGAATCCGGTTTGACCAGTATAAATACCTTTACCATGATCAAATAATCTTGGTTTAGGATCATCAGGAATAAATCTACAAGTGTTCTTGTTGAAATCACCAATCCAATAATAGGTATCCACTACGTATCCATCCACGGTGTATTGTGGAGAATCCATAAAGATATATTTAGTGACACTTCCATCTTCTGTAGAAATTGGAAGCATAATACAACATTCCCAGTGTTTTCCTTGCTCTGGGTAATCTTGATAACTAACTTCAAAGGTAAAACCTTTATATTCCCAGTTTCTCATATCTGTGGATCTGAACATGTTGGTGGAACCACCATGGCTTTGATCCCAGTCATCCGCGACGGATGTAGAAACCATCATGTAATAATAAGGTGCATCATACCAAATAAATGGATCTCTAAATTCTTCAATCTTTCCTTGACCACCCGCTGGTTGGACTAAGACGTTAACATCTTCCACAGTCCAATCGGTTAAATATGGATCATCTGGATCAACTGGGTGAGCATATAAAACACTTTGATGGGAGAATCTTGAAGATTCTACATAATCACGATAAGTAGTACCTGCGGTGACGGTTAACCATGGGACACTATCAGGACCGATAACAGAACCACCAGTCCAAGCACCTTCTGGGCATGCTGGCTCTTGAGGCACCACTGCATCTTTAACATAAATCCAGTGAATCATATCTCTAGAGCAAATATGAGCCCATCTAATTTGAGACCAATATGGTCCGATAGGATTATGTTGATAGAAGACATGATACATACCCTTATAGTAAATAGGAGCGTGTGGTTCATTCATCCACACTGCTGGTGGAATACCATGATATTGAGGTCTATATCTATCACCAGAATAGACACTAGAATCTAACGCTACTTCCGAGAATGGGAGATTTGGTACTTCACCATTATCGGAATATCTTGTAAACAAGTATTTCAAATCTTTCGGTGTCATGGAATCGTGATAGATTTCCACTTCATCCACTAAACCAGCAGGAGATTGTCTATCAATACCAAATTCAACGATTGGAGAGCAATAATAACCAAAGTATAAAGGTTCATCACTTTCAATGATTTCGGTATTCACTAAATCAGGAATAATCGCTTCATATGAAACCTGTCCGTTAAAGGTTAAGCAAATATAACCAGTCTCACCATCGAATGTCGCGGAGATATGGCTCCATTCATACAATGGAAGCGCGTTAATTGGATCATAATAGCCCACAAAGACATGTTCACCAGTTTCTGTGTTGCGGAGATTCATTTGGAGTCCCCAGAGGCCTAAACGACCATAACCAAATAAGAAACCTTCATCATTTTCCATATGGCCCCAGTCAAATAAGGCAGTCATCCTTGGATGTCCCTTACAAGCGAATTCATTTCCATAGCGGTTCGCATTTTCAAAACCACGAGGCGCTACCCATGTAGAAAAGGTAATTTTATTAGTTGGTGCTTCGTAATCATTAATCTTAATCTTTGTGGAAAAACCATCCATATATAGGGACTTTCCTTTAACACCTTGCTTTTGCAAAGGATCGTTTGGTTTCTTAAATAAGATATCCGCGTTTTCTTGAGCGAAAACATAATCAATTCGATAGCTTTTACCAGTCGCATTATCTTTTGTATAACTACCATCGAGTTCATCAAAAGAGAAGGAAATCTGCGGTTTTACATCTAAATTAGGATCTAGTTGAGAGGATTTTTTATTGTTCTTGGAACATCCTCCTATCGCAATCGCCGTAATAGCGGCTAAGTTTGCAAATAAGTATCTTAGTCTCATACTATTTGTTACTCCTTTCTACATCTTTAATCCGGCTGTGCCGAAACCTTTGACGATATATTTCTGTGCTAATGTGTACAAGATGAATATTGGTAAGCTAGTGACCACTAAGGAAGCCATAATCTCACCCGTGGTAATTCCTTCAATGGATTGTATTGAAGTTAATGCAGCTTGAATTGGAAGCAATGGCCAGGAATCATCACCGGCATTTGGTAAAACCATGGACGGCCAAATGTAATCGTTCCACACACCGATAAAGGTAAAGACTGCAGTTGTGGCAACGATTGGTTTAGAAAGAGGGAGAATGAGATCGAAGAACACTCTGACTCTAGAGGAACCATCGATGTGCATTGCCTCTTCATACTCCTTAGGAATAGAGGAGAAGAACTGCGTAAATAGGAAGATATTAAATACGGAGATAATACTTGGTAGCACCACCGCTAATATCGATAAGCTGCCTTTTAATCCCAGCATCTGTTTCACAATGGAATACAAAGGAATAATGCTGGTTTCCACAGGCACGACAATTAAGAACAAGATAATGAAGTTAAAGAATCCTTTGCCTGGGAAATGGAATTTCGCTAAAACATATCCAGCTAAACCATTAACTAATACGTTAAAGACAATAACAATAACTGCGTATAACAAACTGTTAAGCGCGTATTTCCACACGTCATATTCACCGAATATCACGCGATAATTATCAAAGAAATGAGCGATATTAGAAAAATCAGGAATAAACATCATAATCGTGCCACTAGCAAAGGCGATAGATTCCTCACTCTTCGTGGAAGCGGCAATCATGTATAACAAAGGCATGATGAAGAACAAAGACAAAGTCGCACCGACAACATAGTAAATAACTGTGTTGATAGTCTTTCTCTTTGATCTCTTCGCTGGAACAAAATTAGGTTCGTTTAAAAGATATTCCTTTTTCATCTCTTCTTCTCTCCTAATAATTTCCTTTGTAAGAAGGTAATTGAGCCAATCACTATTGTTAGCATCAAAGCGACTGCGCAGGAGTAGCCGACATGACGATAGGTAAAGCCTTGTTGATACATATAATAGCTAAGTGTCATGCTTCGATCTTGATAACCAGTTAATAACATTGGTTGAATGAGTACACGGCACGCACCAATAAATACAGTAATAAGGATATATAAGAATGTGGGTTTTAATCCCGGTAATGTCACTGTGAAGAATCTTCTAAAACAATTCGCTCCATCAATAGAGGCGGCTTCATATAAATCCTTACGAACATTTCCTAAAGCAGAAAGGAAGATTAACATCTGATAACCACAACCTTGCCATGCGGAAATAATCACCATCCATAGCAAAACGGTGTTTTTATTTCCTAAGAAATCCTGGGCTGGAATACCGAGGTTTCCTAAAATCGCATTCATAATGCCGTTTGGATTTGGCGATAAGATAATTAGCCACAAGAATGCCGTAACACTTAAGGAAATCGCCACAGGGGCAAAGAAGCAAACCTTAAAGATTGTGGTTCCTCTTCTCTTGTTATTACAGAAAAGCGCTAGTAATAAAGCAACAAGAATCTGCAATGGGACAACAAGGACCACGAATATCGCAGTGTTCTTGAAAGAAGAATAAATCTCACCATGATTTTTGAACTCCGTAAATAACATCTTGAAGTTCTCAAAACCGGTGAATTTCACATCATTTGGTTTTAATAAATCAAAGTCAGTAAAGGAATAACCGAGGGAGAAGAAAATCGGGAGTATAACAAAGAAGAACGCCAATATACAAGCAGGCACTAAAAGCAAGAAGGCAACACCTACTTCAGTAATATGGAACTTCCTACCATTCTTGCGGCTCATCACCAAATCGATGACGAAAACACTCAAGAAGATGAGTAAGAGAACCGCTAAGATGATCAATGCAGCAACAACCATTTTCTTTTCCCTCAATAGTTAAAAGTTTTTATTTGATTTTATTTAATTCACTTTGCAAGTCATTAGCCTTGCTATCGACTAAGCTATTAACTTCACTATCTCTTAAACCATCGATAACTTGACGGAATGTGGCAGAGAATTGCGGATAACCAACTGTTGTTGGACGGGCTTTACCAGTCTTTTGTAATTGTTGATATAAGACATCTTCTGGAGATCCAGCGCCATAGTTTGTTTGCACATCCTTATTAGCGGGAATCATACCTGTCGCATCAGTAATAGTCTTAGAAGAGTCGGCGTTTGTAATGTATTTTAATAATCTAATAACGTTAGATTTATCTTTTCTACCATTGTTACCAATTGCGAAAGACCAAGAACCATTCGCACTAGCAGGTGTTCCACCTGATGGATATGGTAATAAGCCCCAAGCATCTCTATTTGGGAATGTAGCTGGGAATTTATTATCTAACTCTGGAATGGTCCAACCAGAAGATAAGTACATACCGACTTTACCAGTAAAGAAGTCAGTTGCACCGATACCATAGTTTGTGTAATTAGCAGTGACTAGGTCTTTTAAGAATTGGAAACCTTGTTTACTGGCATTGCTATTGAAATAGCCAGTCGCGGTTTTACCACTTTCATCGACGAACGAACCACCGGATGAATAGATGAATGGATACAGCAAATAGGTGGCTGTTTCATCTTTCGTGGCATCCATTCTCATATCAACTGGTGTTTTACCAATCGCTAAGAGTTTCGCACAAGCATCTTTGAATTGAGCGTATGTCCATGGATTATCCACAGTGATACCACTCACATCGATACCCGCTTGTTGGAATAAGGCTTTGTTATAGAAGAATCCAGCGCTACTTTCTTGAATGGGAATACCATAAACTTTGTTTTCATACATGTTCAAAGTAATATATTTGGCTTTTTCTTCAGTAGAAAGTTCTTTGGTGAAGTCATATAAATAACCTGTCTTTGCATATGCTGCACAGTTAGGCGCATCAAATGTAATGATGTCAGGAAGTGTTCCTTCAGTCATATCTGTCGCTAATTGTCTTTCATAAGCACTATCGCCAGCGGTTCTGGCCACAAACATCGGTGTGACTTTAATGCCTTCACTAGAGATTTCCTTATTGAAAGCATCAATGACTTTCTTATAGGCAATACCTTCTGCCGATTTAGCATCGACGTGGAATCTAATTTTAAGATTTCCTTTTTCGATACCAGCAGGTTCTTCTCCAGAGCCGGCGCCATTACAGCCAGTCACGAGGAATGCAGATGTTAATAAAAGTGCTAATAATGTTCTTTTCATATAAACAACCTCCTATTTTGTTGTCTTTCCTTTTATGAAATTACAATCGAATATATTTATTTTCTCGAAATCGTTTTTATCGTTAATAATCTTAATAATAAGTTCAACGCATCTTTCGGCCATTAAATCTAATGGTTGTTCTAGGGTGGTTAGGTGGTTCTCGTGAGCGTATGAGAAGTCGCCATCATAAGAGACAATTTGTAAGTCCTCAGGAACCCTTAATCCACGTGCATGCAACTTGTTTAACAAAACGTCAGTTAATATACACCCAGAGACAAAAATCCCATCAAAACCCTGATATTTTTCAAATAATTCATCAATAATGGTCTCTTCTTCACCATGGTTGACACTACGGTTAATGATGACCTTTTCCATATGATGATTATCCATGACATCGGAATAAGCTTCTTGTCTATATGAGACCTCACTAGCTTCACTTGGTTTAGTGCCGAGGAACGCTATTTTCTTGCAACCTTTTTCAATTAGATATTCCACGCCTTTCTTTGTGGCGGCGTAGTTATCTGTGGTAACAATCGGAATATTCTCACCAAGGTGTCTATCGATAGAAACAATTGCAAGATTCTTGAAGTCTTCTTCTTTGTGTTCGTAGTGAGTAACAAATAGGGCACCATCAGCTTCGTTTTGAGCGAGTCTTTTTAAAATCTCTTGTTCTTTTTCTATACGGTGTTGGCTAGAAGCCACAAGCAAGGAATATCCTCGTTTATCCGCGGCAAGTTCTAACTTCTCAATAAGTTTAGAGAAATATGGATGATTAATAACTGGAACCACCACCGCAATAACGA
>JAEEGL012889493.1_pt1 | contig 10407 bp, 8 predicted proteins | sample 9134231 | NCBI WGS metagenome assembly JAEEGL01 (sample SAMN16246548, study PRJNA631951) | gut metagenome | biome: gut microbiome; feature: rumen; material: fiber-attached | host: Bos | place: Iran: Karaj | collected 2018-10
CCCGCGCGGGGGGCGACCTAACTGTTTTAGACGAGAGCACCAGCTTCAAAATTCAATCCACGCCCCCGCGCGGGGGGCGACACCAGCTCGAAGAGGCTACAGAGGACACCGACGAATTTCAATCCACGCCCCCGCGCGGGGGGCGACAGCAAAACATAACAAATAAATACATGCGGCGGAACCGCATTTTTGTATATTGCGTTATGTTTTGGCTTATTCTTCCGCATCTGCGGGGAAGCAGATACAAAAAACAAGACTTTTTCGTTTCTTTTTTCGGTGCGAAGTTGCGGGGAAATTCTGTGCGCTTCCCCTTCGCACCTAAACCATCAGAACCCCTTCGGGGTCATAAGAGCTCTTGCAGCCATAGTGTTCTATCCTTTCATGGTATTTGTTGCCCAGATGATAGATCCTGAGGCTGTCCTTCTCCTGATCCAGTATGTTCAGCAAAGCCTGTTTTACAAATACCAATTGAGAAGCGTCCAGATCGCATTCAAATACGGAATTCTGCACCCGTTGACCATAGTCACAGCAGATCTTTGCAATTTTACTCAGACGACGTCTGCCCGGCGCGGTTTCGGTGTTTACGTCATACGTAATAAGTACAAGCATAACCGGTCTCCCCTTACTTCCAGAAAAAAGGCGGATAAGAATCCAGATCGCCGCGCAAATACCTTGCCAGCAGCATGGCCTGCGCAAAAGGCACAAGCCCCCACGGAATTTTCTCGTTCAGGAACGGATGCATCAGTTCCTCTTTTTTTCGTTTCTGCCATTCCGCCAAAAAAGTACGTCGTGCGTCATCTTTAATAAACACTGCGCCGCTCTCTTCTTTTTTGAAATCTGATTTCGTAAGCATACGGTTATTGATCAACGTGAGCACAAAACGATCCGCCACGGGCGCGCGCAGTTCCTCCATCAGATCCAGTGCAAGCGACTTTCTGCCGGGACGGTCCGTATGCAAAAAGCCGACGTACGGGTCCAACCCCACGCTGTAAAGCGCAGCAGCGCAGTCGTTTGCGAGGATTGCATAGGCAAACGAAAGCAAAGCATTCACAAAGTCCTCCGGCGGACGACGGGTACGGTCTCGGAACAGGAAATCATCCTTATTTTGCAGGATCAGTTCGTTGAATACGCCGAAATACGCGGCTGCCGCGTTGCCCTCCATTCCGCGCAGGGCGGCGGCGTTTTCAGCGGCCTCCATGGCATGCATCTGCTCCGTGATCTGCCCTGCGGCGTTTTTGAGCGCATCAACGTTCACCTGCAAGGGATGGTCCCGGGCGGTGCGCAGAAGCACGTATTTTGCATTATAGAGCTTTCCAATCAAAAAGGAACGGGCCACGGAAAGTGCCGCCTGCTCTTCATCTGCAATTCGATACTGTGTACGCCGCAACAAAACGTTGCCGTTTTCAAAGGGCGAAACCGAGGTCAGATACCTGCCCTTACGGTCAAAAAAGGACATCGCTACGCCGCACGCGGCGCATTTGCCCATCAGCGCGGGACTTGCGCCCTTATACGAAAAACAAACGATAGCCTCCAGCGTATGCAGTGGGATGTTTTTAACGGCCTCCTCCGTACGGATCTCCACGGTCTCTCCGGTGAGCGAAAGATACGCGTCCTCGGAGAGCACGTATAGCGTATTCAGCAGCTTTCTCATCCGTCTTCCTCCTGCAAACGTCTTTGAATATACTGCGCGGCGGTCTCTTTCCGCTTCATCAGCGAGGGCAGGCATTCTTCCCGCAGGGAGCAGCTTTTACAGCCGCCGTGCGGCTTCACCCTGGGCGTATATCCGCGGCGAAAACAGTCGTGCATTTCCGCAAACAACCGGCACACCCGAACGCGCAGTTCGTCTGTGATTTCAACATACTCCCGGTTTTTGGTCTGTGCGTAATACAGCGCCGCGCGCGGGATATTGCAGCAGAGCATCTCCTCCAGACACATGGCCTGCGCGGCAGCCTGCAGACGGTCGCAGTCGGACGTTTTCTGCCGCCCGTGTTTGTATTCCACAGGCAGCACGGACCACTTCCCTTTTCTTCCCTGCAGAGGGACGCCGTCCTCCGCCTGTGTGAACACGACGGCGTCGCATTCCCCGGACGCGCCGAGGGACGCGCTTTTGATCTGCATTCCCCGGATGATGAGCTCCCCGCCGCGGCTTTCCGAAAGCGCGCGGTCGTGCACACGGGCGTGCTGCACCTGCCCCTCGGCGGTGAGCGCATTCTCGCACCAGAGGCCCTCAATATGGATCAACGCCCACTGCCTGCGGCAGAAAGCATAGTGCTGAATGCCGGAGAGAAGCAGATAATCGTCTTCGTTATACACCCTCGATCACTTCCGGCTCCAATCCGGGAAGAGATTCAATCAAAATCTCATAGTCGTCCACGCTTTCTGGAATATCCACACCATCACGGACGCGAACCTTAATACTGCGATGGACTTTTGCGGAGGAATACTGACCGTCCTTACAATTGTGATCAAACCAAAACAGTTGTACCACTTCCATAGAACCGTCCGGACGCGCGGAGGAAGCATCATTTACAAAAAGCGTACGCAGGCATTCCTTTAATACAAGAGCATCTTCTTCCGAAAAACCGGTTTTCTCTGCAAGTTGAACGTTCACGGAACCTTTCAGAAGATAAAGTCCGAAACGGACGAAATGCTTTGTTCCCATGGTATCGGATGCGCGCACTTCATCATTTTTCTTTTTTTCGCCATTCACACTTTTTGTAATCTGAAGTGACTCGATATCTACCGGCGAAAGACTGACTGCCTGATGGATTGAAACAGGACCGCGGACACCTACAGAAAGCCCCTTATTATCCTTAAAGGCAAAAACTTGACCGAACGAACGCACATCAAGCCACGTTTTGCAGGCAGTTTGCGCATAGACGTCTCTGTCTTTTATATCCTTAAGCACAGAAGATGCACGTTCGCTCAGGCTACCCATACCATCATCACTACGGTCCTCTGATTGAACAAATACTCGATAGCCAAGATCCTGCATTCTATTGCGGATTTTACGTTTGATGCATACATCGGACATTTCACCGAAACCGTTGTAATCGGTTCTGGGACGGTTACCGTTCAACGGGTCACCGTTGGCATTCGCCTTGTTGACAGATATAAGGGCTACGAAATCAATTTTGTTATTTAATTTATTCATAATCAAGCCTCCTCGCTTTCATTTTCAATTGTTTTTTTATTTTCTTTGCAGACAGATTTGAAGAATTCCGCTCTTTGGAGATCATAACCGAGAAGATAGATATCGTCCAATGGTTTATTCAAATCGTTTTCAGGGAAAGAACTAATCCGCCCAACAATATCCTCTTTCAGTGTCAGGTAACGCTGGCGCGCCAAGGGCTCCATTCTCGGCAGGTATGCCGTGCGAAGGTGCTCGTCAACACGAGCATAAACAGTAAACGGACGGCGACGAAAATCAGCCAGTGATTTAATTGCGTTTGTCTGACGATCTTCATTTGTTTTTTTGTAGTAATCAAGCTCTGCACGTTCCATGACGGCCAAAAGTCTTCCGTATTGAAAGCTTCTGTCACAGGTTTCCAGATCCCAACTCATTGAATTTATTCCTTTCCTTTCTGTTGTATATTTGTTCAATACTGCACAAGCAACGAACACGGTTTTTCTCCACAACGTAATACCACATGTGTATGTATTTGACACTCGATCCACAAGGACTTTTTTTATGTCCGTCGGAAAACGTCCATCATCCACACGGCAAGCGACAAGACGTTGAATCTGTTGCTTAAAAACTCGTTTATCCGCTTCCCAGTATTCTTTCTCGCCTTCGGATCTCTTTGTGCCGAAAGCAGTATTTACAATTTGATACAACGACGGCGTTTGTATCCCAAATGGGCCATTATACCAACAGCAATCACGTTCCCAATCGTGTAAACGTTGAAGGAAATCAGATCCTTGCAATTCCTTATAGTAGGTAACTGCTAAACGGCCACTGGTTGCAGCATCAAACACAGCGACCACAACCTTCGCAGCATCCGGCAGTTCAGCCTTATAACTCATGAGTGAACGCAAAAGCGACTCTCGGTAATTTGAAGGGGATATAATGAGTTCATCCTGTTTTTGCCTGCGGAAACTGCCGATAATGCCGGGAGTACAGAATCCCTGTGGATTCCAGCACAAAAAGGTCCTACCTTCGATTGAAACCCCTTGATCTGCAATCAGCCAACGAAGAGCATTATGTGCTTTTTGAGAAGCCTCATAACCAACAGACGCAGCTTGAGCATCATCAAAGAATCTACCTCGGAATGTAAAACCGGAGGTATCGTTGGCTGAAATCAGCTTGGCATTTCCGTTGATAGCACTTACACCTTTAGGATGCTGAATTGCAGGAGCTGTCAAATTACCGCTCACAAGGCAAAGTGTTCCTAATACCTCCTCTTTTTTTCTGAGGTAATAACGTGTGAAAGCGTTAAAAAGTGAAATATCTGTCCAACAGTTCTCCCCAGATCCTTTACCGTCAAGAACTCGCCAGCAAACCACATCTTTTTCCTTTTCAGGCTCACCGGAATCTTTTAATTTAATGATCCCCGCTTTAGATAGGTCGGTCAAAATCTTTCCATTCTCAACATATGAAAGAATCGGCTTCAATTTAGAATGTGAAAAAACGGAAGCGTTCCAATCACGAAGCTGATCAAGATAGATGGCGTATCGTTCATCCTTCTCATTTGGGTACAGATAACTCAACTGATCACAAAGTGGGTGCGGACGAATCGTTAAGCCCGCTCTGCCGGCGGATTCCTCCGTTACAGGAATGATGATTTTCTCATCCATCTTCTCCGCTGATATAAAATTCCCATCTTTATCAAGCGTAATACAAATCTGTGCTTTCGTCGTCTGATGCGCAACCGGCGCCAAAGGCACATCGTGCCCTTCCTGTATCACGCCGACAAGAGATTTGTGTGCATCATAAGTCTCTACAGCGCTTTGAAACAAGCTCATTCTTCCACCTCCCCGAATTCTTTGTATCCGGTAAAGTTATTCAGGGCTTCTCCGAACGGCTTCATTTCCATTGCCCTTACTGTTTTATGCACTGTGCAGTTCTCTGGGCGTGGAAATGTGATTATACCTTTACGCATTACGGGATGCCAAAAATTCAAGGTCATTTTATCCTTTGTGTCCTCGTTATAAGCTTCATCTGCGTAAGTAAAACCATGCAGCATCAAGCCAAAGCTCATTTCTCCCGGCTGATCGTCATATGCGCCTTCCCCCTCATCAAAAACACAGGGCTCTACGTATCCCTGACATTCTCTCGTCCCGAGAAAGATATCCCGACGTCCGCCTTTTTGAATCATACGTAAGGCAATCTGATGATGCTTGTTTTCATTGCGGTCTGCGGCAAGCTCAGGCCGGTTTTCGTTCCATTCAAAATGTGCACGCACCCGATATCTGCAATCTTTGAGATATGTATAATAGGAAAGATCGTTTCCTCCGTTATACTTTATCGGGCGGATTCCCTTGACCTCCGTTTGGATCGAATTCATGACCCGAACCGCGTCGATATACCAGATGAGCGTCGGTTTCCAGTATATCGAAGATAAAATGCCCTTCAGGGCTTCGTACGTTGGAATCTGATACGTACATTTTTCTCCGCCCACGCGAAAGATAGGATCGGAAAACAGTGCGTAATTACCGCTCACCTCAAATTCCACGACGTTCGGAAACTTGGTATTTTTCAAATTCACACCTCCAGAAAAGAATCAACAGCATACCGGGTCGTAACTCCGGTAAAAGCATCATACTGATAGGGCTGCAAAATATTAACACCCATGATCTGCGTCATTCCCCCGCGGGACAGGTTTTTTCGCTGATAATCGTATAACGTCACAGTGTATGGTTTTACCCTTTGCAGCCAATCTGCAAAAGTGTTATCATCCGGGGCGAACTGCCACGCTGCCGCTTCACCAATTAGCCGTTCCCCATCGCCCCATGGGACAACGGCGCTTTCCGTGGCCTCATCAAAGACTTGAAATGTCTTTCCCGCAGTTGCAAAAGCCTGCCGAAGACAAAATGCATTATAATCAGGAACAGATTCATTTGCAAAAGACGGATTTACAGACAGCAGGGAAAACAACGTCTTACGACCCGGAACAGGACCGTCAAAGTAATCCATTTTGGCATTCTTCCATAAATTCCGGTAATAGGTGTTGATCGCCACATCGGAAAACAGATTGTTCCCATATTTTTCCGGTGCGACACGGAAATCCGACAAAAGGGCAACCGTAGCATTCTTGGCCATTTGAATCTCTTTCAGACGCGTCAGATCCTCATCCGCACAAGGCACGATATAGACCGGCGCTAAATCCGAGGATTCCCCATTGCGGTTGCAGCGTCCTGCAGATTGAATCACGCTGTCCATACCGGCACACAGTCGGATCACCGAAGAAAACGAGACATCCACGCCCGCTTCAATTACCTGTGTTGAAACGCAAACAACCTTATATCGTCTATCACTCTTTGCCGCAGCAAGTGCGATCTGCAATTCAGAAAGAACCTTTTTTCGATGAGCCATACACATCGCCGCGGACAGGTGGCAACAGAATGCCACTTCTTCCCGAAGGGCATCAAATAGTATTTGCGCCTCATCTTTCTTGTTGCATATAATCAGTAAACTGTTCTTATCCAGAAGAATACATTTCGCAAGTTCGGGAATCTTTTCTAATCGCATAGGATTTAAAGGATACATCTGTGTTCGAACAAATGGATGCCACAGCTCTTCACAAAACGGAACAATTTCTTTCGGCGTTTGCATTAACGGTTTTTCCAACTTTTCAAAACAAGGTTGTGTGGCAGAACACAGGACAAAGGTGGTTTTGCAATAACGCGAAAGGAAATCTACAGCGCAGTTAAACAGTGAAAGCAGCTTCCCGGGAACAGTCTGAACCTCATCAATCACAATCACACTGTCGCACAACGCCCAAAACCGGCGAATCGACGTCGTTTTTCCATCAAACATCGTGTTCAAGAGTTGTACAAGCGTTGTTATAATCACGGGAGCATCCCAGCTTTGGATCAAGAGTTCACGATTCTGCAGATTTTCGTCTTCCATATCTGTTTCGAGCACATTGGAATGGTGTTCAAGAATCATGTCTTCCCGACCGATGAAATTGTGAAGAATCTCCGCATTCTGATCGAGTATGGAGAGCAGAGGACAAGTAAAAATAATCCGTCTTTTATTGTGTATTTTGGCATGCGCAAGGGCAAATCTCAATGCACTCAGCGTTTTTCCGCCACCTGTTGGAACGTTTAACCGGTAAATGCCAGAGGAGTTTTCCGCAGCAGACCTGCAGATCTCGGATATTTTACTTCTTGCAACGTCTATCGGTTTTTCCTGTGGGAATTCAGCAAGCTTGTTCTCCATGAATCTCAGCCTATCATCCCAGATCGCATCCATCTTCTCAGGCCAGTCGGAAAACTCCGCATCATTCATAAAAATCGCAGTATCCCGGCGGTCACCTTCAATCACAGCGGATAAAAGCAATCTCGTTAAAAGACTAAACCAAAACTCGGCAATTTCACCTGACAAGGCAGAACCGTCAATATCTTCGAGAATCGGAAGTAAACTCCCGTGCGCTTTTGAAAAATACTCGGCAAAAGCATTCTCCCCGCCGATATCTTCAAAAAAAGCTATTTTCGCCTGCTCATATCCGATATTTTCTTTGCGTATTCGCTTGATAAAACCATTTATCCGATCTTCACCGAAACAATCAAAAAGACCGTGATGCGCCGACGTTGCATAAGCCAACAATTCATATGAAATATCCTCATAACCGACCGGCTCAGGAACAGCGTGTTTTTCCAGGAATAACCTACACCCCTGAAAAGTATGGATCACAGAACCTCTGATAACCGAATTCCCATCAGCAGCATCTTCCTGATACTTTTTGCTTTCATCTGTGTTTTTCCCAACATCGTGCACCAATCCTGCTGCAACAGCTGCCGGTGCAAGGCCAATCGTTCGAAGACATTCGCCGGCATAATAAGACACATTTTTATTATGTTCGGCAACAGTCTGTACATATTTCGAACCATCCGGAGTTTTCCGGATATGTGCTGGATAAATCCCCTGCATAGTCTGTCCTTCCTGTTGCTAAAAAAACTTTAAAACGGATAATTGGTTTTCAACTTATACGCTACCATCTTCTATAGTTTATATTACAGCATCCACGGAAAAAAGTCAACAAAACATGGTACCATATAACGGACTGCGATCTGAACGGCTCGGGGCGTTGCGTTTTCAGGATGAAGGACCGGCGCAAAAAATCCTCTTGCTGTTTTCGGCGGATCGGCGTATAATGAAAACAGAACATAAAGGGCTATGAAAAAAATGACGACTGAAACAAACCACACTGAAAAACATAAATGCCCGGTGTGCGGGGGCGACCTCGTTTTAACGATCGGTTCCGACCGCGCGGTGTGCGACCACTGCGGCGAGGCGCGCGCCGTGGACCCGCGGGACGTTAAAAAATACGCGGACGTGTACAATACCGCCGAAACGCTGATGCGCACCGGCACGCGGGCGGGCTATGAGGACGCGCTGACGCGCCTGCAGGCGATCTCTTTTATTCCGCAGGCGCGGGAAAAGGCCGCGCTGTGCGAACAGCGGCTGCAAACGCCTGCAAGCGGGCTTCACAGGACCGCGCCGACCGACGGCGGCGAAGAGAAAGGCAGCGTGGCGCTGGGCGTGATCATCGCCGTGCTTACGGCGCTGTTTTTTGCTGCGGCGGTATTCTGCGTAGGCTGGGCGATCTATAAGCTTTCCAGAGGGCAGCTGACGCCCACGCAGATCGTACTTCTGCTTGCCGCGGCGGGCCTGTTCGCCGTGATGCTGCTGATAGGCAGAAGCAAAAAACAATAAAGCCTCTTCACGGAAACCTGCTGTATAATGAATGTGCTTCGCACTTAAGGAACCCCCGGCGAGGGTTCCTTAACAACCTCCTGCGCTATTGAAGCGCAGAGATTTCGCCCGCTGCGGCGGGCGACCGTGGGCGCTGCCCCCCGGACCTCGCCAGCCTTTCGAGAAAGGCTGGACCGAAAGCTTTTATTGCGAATCCCCCAAGTTTTCGTGAAGATCCACAATAAAGCGGCGCGGCGGCTTAAACCGGCGGCAGCGCGGCGCAAATAACGGAGGCAAGATCCCTCGCGGCGGCGTGGGATCTTTCTTTTCACCCGTTACGGTCTGCTTTTTACCGAAAACGCCCCCGATCGAACGGATCGGGGGCTTTCTCAGCGCGCAGAACAAGGAACGCGCTTTCCTGTATCAAACGACTCAGCCGTTCTTAAAACCGTTGAACAGCGTGGTGAAGAAATAGAGCATGGTGTGGATAAGGTGGATGATACCGCCCCACGTGCCGTTGTGGACACGGCCGCACCATTTGCATACTCTGCTGTTTTCGGATTGCACCGTGCGGGTTTCGGTGGCGTGGCAAACGCTGCATTCACGGGTCTGCTCGCCGTTTTTGGTATCGGTGGCGGGCTTGGTGGTGACCCATTCGCCCCAGGTGTGGCCCGCGGCGGGAATGGAGGCGCCGGAAGCGATCTTGTTGCCGCAGCCGAGGCAATACGTATCGCCCGTGAAGCCTGCTTCGGTGCAGGTAGCGGCGGCAGCGCCGCGTACTTCGGTGGCGCCGTCGTGGTTGGCGGGATCGATCGGGAGCTCTTTTTCCTCTTTGTCGCCGCAGACGCAGGTGCGCTCGGCAAGGCCTTTGCTGTGGCAGGTGGCGGCGGTCACGGTGACCCATTCGCCGTAGGTGTGTTCCGCAAGCTCGGTGTAATCAAAGTGGCTGCTTTCAAGGACATTGCCGCACGCGGTGCAGCGCACGACCATATCGTAGCCGCCGTATTCGGTGCAGGTGGAGGGGACGTCGTTCTCCTTGGCGGCGTCGCCCGGCGTATGCGCCGCAAGCTCGGTGTAATCGAAGTGCTCGCTTTCAAGGATCTCACCGCACGCGGTGCAGCGCACGACCATATCGTAGCTGCCGTACTCGGTGCAGGTGGAGGGATCGTCGTTCTCCTTGGCGGCCTCGCCCGGCGTATGTGCCGCAAGCTCGGTGTAATCGAAGTGCTCGCTGCCGATGGGCTGCTCGCAGACGGTGCAGTAGGTGACCATATCGTATCCGCCGTATTCGGTGCAGGTGGAGGGAACGTCGTTCTCCTTGACCGCTTCGCCCGGGGTATGGGCGGCAAGCTCGGTGTAATCGGAGTGCTGCGTTGCAAGAGGTTCGCCGCATTCGGTGCAGCGGGTGACCATATCGTAGGAACCGAGCGCGGTGCAGGTGGAGGGATCGTCGTTCTCCTTGACGACCGGGCGCGCGGGAGGGGGGGCAGGGTGGGGGTCTCGGTGGTGCCCGTATCCGTTAGGCTGGTCGCAGACGGTGCAGTAGG
>JAEEGL013983217.1_pt1 | contig 10407 bp, 7 predicted proteins | sample 9134231 | NCBI WGS metagenome assembly JAEEGL01 (sample SAMN16246548, study PRJNA631951) | gut metagenome | biome: gut microbiome; feature: rumen; material: fiber-attached | host: Bos | place: Iran: Karaj | collected 2018-10
GGGGGCGGATATTATCCGCCCGCGGGTAAATTGCCTGTTATTTAATGAATTGTTTTTTTAATAAGAAATCGCATTGCAATAAATTGTAAGGGTTCGTGACCGCACCAACATATATACATGCCGCTTGCGGCAACCGAAATTGCTCATTACTCATTAAAAATTGCACATTGCACATTGCTAATTGCAAATTATTTATCTCTCTTCCCTAAAGTACGTCAGTCCCAGACTCTGCGGCGGCTGATGCTCCTTCTTTTTCTTGGCGCTTATTACGATAAGAACAACTATTGTTACCAGATACGGAAGCATCTTGATTATCTCTTTTGCGCTTGAGGAAAGACCGGGAATATATACACAGATGATATAGAGTCCGCCGAAAATAAAGGATGAGAGTATTGCCGATTTCGGCTTCCACAGGGCAAAGATAACTATCGCGATAGCGAGCCATCCTCTGTCACCGAAGCCGTTGTTTGTCCATGCGCCGGCTGTGTAATCCATGACGAAATACAGTCCGCCGAGGCCTGCAATCATTCCGCCGATTATTGTGGAAAGATATTTATACTTTGTTACATTGATTCCGGCGGCGTCAGCGGTGGCGGGGTTTTCACCTATCGCCCTGAGGTTCAGACCGATCCTTGTTCTGTTGAGAATAAATGATGAAATGATTGCTATGATTACCGCCGTATAGGCAAGAAAACCGAATGAAAGAAAAGTTTTTCCGAATAAACCTAGGCTGCCTGCAAACGGAAGGGTCTTTTTGTAGGCAAGGCCGGTATCTAGAAGCGAAATTGAGCCGCTCTCATTGAAGAATTTGAGCAGGGAACCGCCGAAGAAATTGCCGACACCTACGCCGAATGTTGTCAGAGCAAGTCCTGTTACATTCTGATTGGATTTGAGCGTCTGAGTAAGGAAAGCGTAGATGAGTGACATCAGAGCAGAGCCGAGCAATGCAGAGCAAAGAGAAATCAGTATACAGAGAATGGGCACAGTCTTCTCGACGCTGTGCTCATACAGATAGCCGCCGATTATGCCCGAGATACCGCCGACATACATTATGCCCGGTATGCCGAGGTTCAGATTTCCGGATTTCTCGGTGATTATTTCACCGGTCGAGCCGAAGAGAAGGGGAATGCCCTGGATAATTGCGGCGCTGATAAAAGAGGCGATTGTCGTAAGCATCATTTACCCTCCTTCTCTTTAGTGGATTTTATCTGATAGTTGATAAAGAATTCACAGCCTATGATAAAGAAAATAATGATTCCCGTGAGAATATCGGCAATGCTTGTGTTGAGATTGAAGTTCGTCGCTATTTCTCCTGCACCCTTCTGTAAAAACGCAATCAGGAATGATGTGACAACCATTATTATCGGGTTGAATTTGGCAAGCCATGAAACCATAATAGCCGTGAAGCCGTTGCCGCCCGCGAGATCCTTTGATATGGTATGGTTTGTGCCAGCTACCAGCAGAAATCCGGCAAGTCCGCAGAGAGCTCCGGAGAGAATCATTGTCCTTATAATGACTTTTTTAACATTAATTCCTATATATCTTGCAGTGTTTTCACTCTCGCCCACAACGCTTATTTCATAGCCGTGTTTGCTGTATCTGAGATATATGAACATAAACACGGTAAGCGCGGCAACAATAAGAATATTCAGCAGATATTTCTGCCCGAAAATATCAGGGAGCCAGCCTGCTTTTGTTGATGAATTGACAAGCCCCATTACGCTTGAGCCGCTCGGTACCCAAACCATGATGGCAAAAGAGACAAGCTGAATCGCAATATAATTCATCATAAGGGTAAACAGGCTTTCGTTTGTGCCCCATTTTGCTTTGAGAATCGCGGGGAAAATGCCCCACAGAATTCCGCCGAGGATTGAAGCTGCCAGCATTGCGATTATCAGCAGCGCGTTCGGGATTCTGTCACCGATTTCATACATGAGCACCATACTGCTCAGACCGCCGATGAGCACCTGACCCTCCGCGCCGAGATTCCAGAATTTCATCTTGAAAGCCGGAGTTGCGGCAAGGGAAATGCAGAGCAGTATTGCAAGATTCTGAAGCATTGCCCAGAATTTTCTCGGAGTGCCGAAGCTGCCTTTGATAAGCGCCCCGTAAACTTCAAGGGGATTTTGCTTTGTAAGAATGACAATTATAAAAGCGCATACTATGAGAGCGGCTGCAATAGCGCCGATTCTTATGAGCCAGGCTTTCCACCACTCAATTGCAGGGCGTTTCGCTATATGAAAGAGCGGCTCTTTTACTTTATCCTTTTTATTCATCCTTTAGAGCCTCCCTTCATACCTGTCATCAGCATGCCGAGCTCTTCCTTGTTAGTTTCTCTCGCGTCAACTATGCCGGTTACTCTTCCGGAGCTTAGCACGAGAATTCTGTCACAGAGCTCGACAAGTACATCCAAATCCTCACCTACAAAAATGACGGCAACTCCGTTTGCCTTCTGCTCATTCAATAAACGGTAAATGAGATATGAGGAGTTTATATCAAGACCTCTTACGGGGTAGGCGACCATAAGCACGGAGGGAGACGCCGCGATTTCTCTGCCGACAAGCACCTTCTGAATGTTTCCGCCGGACATTCTTCTTACCGGAGTGTTAATACCGGGTGTAACAACCTCGAGGTCCTTTACGATTTTTTCGGCAAGTTCTTTCGGCTTTTTACGCTCAACAAATGCCGTTTTTCCCTTTTTGTAAGAGCGGAGCATCATATTGTCTGTGATATCCATATTGCCGACAAGCCCCATTCCGAGTCTGTCTTCCGGTACGAAAGAGAGACGCACGCCGAGCTCTTTTATCTGCACGGGAGTTTTGTCTCTGAGATTGTCGATTGTTCCCGTCTTGGGGTTGTGGTATATTATTTCTCCTCCGTCAAGCTTGCAGAGACCGGCGATTGATTCAAGCAGTTCTTTCTGTCCACTTCCGGAAATACCGGCGATGCCGAGAATCTCACCGCTTTTTGCCGTGAATGAAACATCGTCGAGGATTTTAACACCGTCATTGTTTTCATAGTCAATTCCCTTGACCTCAAGACGGTCCTGAGAATTTTCGGGAGCTTCTCTCTCAATATTGAGACTTATCTTTTTGCCGACCATCATTTCTGTAAGCTGCGCCTCGTCTGTTTCGGCGGTGTTTACGGTGCCTATGTATTCGCCCTTGCGCAGTACCGATACTTTATCGGATATGGCAAGTACTTCGTGAAGCTTGTGAGTGATAATAACAATCGCTTTGCCGTCCTCTTTCATTTTGCGCAAAACATCAAACAGCTTGCCCGTTTCCTGGGGTGTGAGAACGGCGGTGGGTTCATCGAGAATAAGTATATTTGCTCCTCTGTAAAGCACTTTTATAATCTCAACTGTTTGCTTCTCAGAGACGGACATTTCATAAATCTTTTTTGACGGATCAATATCAAAGCCGTATTTTGAGCTGATTTCCGAGACCTTTTTCTCAATTTCTTTGATGTTAAATTTCCCTTTTTCTTCAAGACCGAGCACTATGTTTTCAGCTGCGGAGAAAATATCGACAAGCTTGAAATGCTGATGTATCATGCCGATTTTATGCTCAAAGGCATCTCTGGGGGAACGGATGACAACCTCTTTACCGTCAATGAAAATATGACCGGAATCGGGGAAATAGATACCGGATATCATATTCATAAGCGTTGTCTTTCCGCTTCCGTTTTCTCCTAAAAGTGAAAGTATCTCGCCGTTATTTACGGTGAGACAGACATTTTTATTCGCTTTTATAGTTCCGAAAGTTTTTGAAATGTTTTTTAATTCAATAGCGGGAGCTCCCATAAAAAACCTCCGTCCTTTTTACTGAAAACAGAGCAGGAATATTTCTGCTCTCTTTTCGGTAAAAACACACAGGGGCGAAGCGAAACGCTTCGCCCCGGAGAAAAATGATTATAAGATTGTGATGCCGTCTATATCAAGATCGAAGTAGGGAGCCGAACGGTATTCACTCTCATGGAAGTAGCCGTCAGCAATCGCTTCGGTTTCACCGATGAATTTGCCGTCATCGTCAACATCGGCGAGATAGGAATCAACCTGTTTGCCTTTAACGGTAAATGTGGAGGTATCATACACCTTAAGTGATCCGTCTTCCAGAGCGGCTTTGACTTCTGCAAGTTTTTCAGCGGTTCCCTCTGCGGCAACTTTATCATTTAACTCAAGCAGCTCAACAGAGCCGGTGGCTATTGTGCCGGTCCAGTCAGTGTCGAAGCTCTTGCCCTGAGCAACAGAGTCAATTGCGAGTTTGTAATAGGGAGCCCAGTTTATTCTTGATGCAACAAGAGCGGTGTTGGGGCCCATGAACGCGGTGTTGATATTGTAGGATACATTGGGGATATTGTTCTCTTCGCAGGCCTTGGGAGCGCCTTCGGAGTCGGCATGCTGGCTGATAAGAACGCAACCGTCATTGATGAGCTTGAGAGCGGCTTCTCTCTCGAGAGCTATGTCAAACCAGGAGTTTGTGAATGTTACTTCCATAGTGGCACTCTCAACTATCGAGCGTAAACCGAGGAAGAATGATGTGTAACCGGATTTAACCTCGGCGTAGGGGAATGCGCCGACATAGCCGATTTTTGCCTGATCTTCTGTAATCTTGCCTTCGGCAATCATCTCTTTAACTTTCATACCCGCTGCAACGCCTGCAAGGAAACGGCCTTCATAGATTGAAGCGAAAGCATTGTGGAAATTGGGGATATTGGCTGTGTGAGCATGAGTGCCCGTTGCATGGCAGAACTGAACCTCGGGGCTCTCCTGAGCGGCCTGCATGATGTAGGTTTCATGACCGAAGGAGTCGGCAAATATAACATTGCAGCCTTCGTCAACGAGTTCTTCAGCAGCGTTGAGGCATTCGTCATCTTCGGGAATATTTGTCTTGATGAGAACCTGATCGTCACTGAGACCGAGCTCTTTCTGGACTTCTTTCATCGCGAGGATAAAGTTGTTGTCATAGGTTGAGTTTTCGTCGTGAAGGCAGATAAGACCGACTTTGATTTTTGAATAGTCAAGACCGCTTGACTCGGCTGCGTTTTCACTTCCGCTGTCGGGAGCGGCAGTGGTTTCGCCCGAGTCTTTGGCGCCGCAGGCGGCAAGGCCTATAACAAGAATGAGTGAAAGGATAATTGCGAGAATCTTTTTCATAAAATTACCTCCGTAATATTTTTCTGAAATTATATCAGGTGTAACTTCCGAATTTGATTACACCGTCATTTATGGATTCAATGACTGCGAGGGATTCAACGTGATAACCCATGCTTCTGAGCTCTTTTCCACCGGGCTGAAATCCCTTTTCGACACAGATGCCTATACCGCTGACCTCAGCGCCCGCCTGCTTGCAGATTCCGATAAGTCCTTTTACGGCTTCTCCGTTGGCGATAAAATCATCGATTATAAGCACGCGGTCATCGGCGGTCAGATATTTTTTTGATATACCTATCTGTGTTTTTTGATTTTTGGTAAATGAAAAAACCTCACCTGTATATAAGTCAGTGCCAACATTGCGGTTAACGCCTTTTTTGGCAAACACAACGGGTACATTGAAATACTGGGCCGCGACACAGGCAATGCCTATTCCCGAGGCCTCAATGGTGAGGATTTTATTGATATTGTCTTTTACAAAAAGCTTTCTGAACTCCTTGCCGATTTCGCAAAGGAGCTCTATATCTATGCGGTGATTGAGAAACATATCCACCTTGACTATATCATTGCCGACTGTTTCGCCTTCTTCACGGATTCTGTCTTCGAGAAGCTTCACTTCAATCACCTCCGATCGGTTTGATTTTTTATGAAATAATTATAATATTCCTTTGGCTAAAAATCAAGATTAAAATTTATAAAATAATCATATGTTTTGCGGTTATATTGTTAGGAATACGGCATATATTGTGGTTTTGCTTTATTCAAAGCAGACAGAGCAGGGATGAAATAATGCTGTTTGAAACAAGGAAACCGCGCTGATTCAGTCTGAAAACCCTTCCGTCAAAAAATCCGAGACCGGCATCCGAGTATTCACGGCATTTATCCGTGAATTTTTTACCCGGTTTTATGCCGTATCTGTTTTCAAATTCTTCAAGCGAAAACCCTTCGACAAGCCTGAGCGAGAGCATCAGATATTCCTCCGGTCCGCCGCCCTCGTCCTCATAAACCGCCGGAGAATCTGACAGATATTTATTTATATCACTGTCATAATAAAACCGTCTGCCGTCAATCATCGAGTGGGCTGCCGGTCCGAGCCCGAGATAATCCTTGCCTTTCCAGTATTTGAGGTTGTGACTGCTTTCATAACCGGGGAGTGAGAAATTGGAGATTTCATAGTGAGAAAAACCTTTTGATACCAAATAATCCGCGGCCTGAAGGTAAAATTCGGCAGCGCTGTCATCATCGGGGATAGCATATCTCTCGCGGTGATTCGCAAGAAATGTGCCGTCCTCAACCTTGAGGATGTATGCGCTGATATGCTTCGCGCCGGCTGAAATGCAGTATTCAAGCGAAGTTTCAAGTGATTCCGCAGTCTGTGACGGGATTCCGAGCATAAGGTCAAGAGATATATTGTTTATACCTGCCCGGCTTGCCCTCTCAATCGCCCTTGATACCTCTTTCTTTCCCGCGCGTCTTCCGAGTGCTTTTCTTTCTGCGTCAACCGCGCTCTGAAGACCCATTGATATTCGATTTACACCCGCGTCTGCAAGAATTCCGAAATCAAAATTTCTGTCAATTTTTCCTGTATCCGAAGGATTGCATTCAACCGTTATTTCTGCCTGTGCCGTTTTTTCAGCGGAATTGATTATCCCGGCAAGTCTTTTTTCTCCGATATATGATGGAGTGCCGCCGCCGAGATAGACGGTATCAAAAACATACGGCGATTTTTTTATATCGCCGCATATTTTTTCAATATATTTATTTACTGTTTCTTCGTCGGGTCTGAATGAGTAAAAATCGCAGTAGATGCATTTGCCTGCGCAGAACGGTATATGCACATAGAGCCCGACAGGGGATTTGTCAGTTGTCATCATCAAGTTTGAGCACCGCCATGAACGCCTCCTGAGGCACCTCCACAGTGCCGAAATGACGCATTCTCTTTTTGCCTTCCTTCTGCTTTTCAAGCAGCTTTTTCTTTCTTGTAATGTCGCCGCCGTAGCATTTTGCAAGCACATCCTTGCGCATTGCCTTAACGGTCTCTCTGGCGATAATCTTGCCGCCGATTGCTATCTGGATGGGGATTTCAAACATCTGTCTCGGAATATTGTCTTTGAGCTTCTCGGCAATTTTCCTTGCCTTTGAATACGCTTTATCGGAGTGAATGATGAATGAGAGAGCGTCAATCACATCGCCGTTTAGAAGTACATCGAGTTTGACCAGCTTGCTCGCCCTGTAATCCGTTATTTCATAATCGAATGAAGCGTAGCCCCTTGTTCTCGATTTTAGAGAATCAAAGAAGTCATAGATAATTTCATTCAGCGGCAGCTCATAGTGAATATCAACCCTGTCGGGTGTGATATAATCCATGTTTTTGAAAACTCCGCGTCTCTCCTGACATAAATCCATTATTGTTCCGACATACTCTGAGGGAGAATAAATGTGAGCGTCGGTAAACGGCTCCTCGCAGGAGACGATGTTTGCGGGGTCGGGATAGTGAGTCGGGTTGTCGATTTCAATCTGTGTGCCGTCCGAAAGATTGATCTTATATACAACGCTGGGAATGGTTGTCACAAGGTCGAGGTCGTACTCTCTCTCAAGGCGCTCCTGAATGATTTCAAGGTGCAGAAGCCCGAGAAATCCGCAGCGGAAACCGAAGCCCAGCGCTCCCGAGGTTTCGGGTTCATAGCTGAGTGAAGCGTCATTGAGCTGGAGCTTGTCGAGAGCATCGCGCAGGTTTTCGTAATCTGCGCCGTCCGCGGGGTAAATTCCGCAGAATACCATCGGATTTACCTTCCTGTATCCGGGAAGCGGCTCGCTTGCGGGATTTTTTGCTGTGGTTACCGTATCGCCGACTCTTGCGTCACCGACAGTCTTTATGCTTGCCGTGATATATCCTACCTCACCGGCACAAAGCTCATCCCTCGGCTCGGGAAACTGAGCTCTCATATAACCTGTTTCAACAACATTGAATTCCGCGCCCGTCGCCATAAGTCTCATGGTATCACCGGGTTTGATTTTACCTTCTTTTACTCTGACATATACTATGACGCCCTTGTAACTGTCATAGACTGAGTCAAATATCAATGCGCGGCAGGGGAGTGAGTCATCCGCTTTCGGAGCGGGAATGAATTTAACAATCTGCTCAAGCACCTCTTCAACATTTTCACCGGTTTTTGCCGAAACACGGGCGGCTTCGGAGCAGTCAAGGCCTATTACATCCTCAACTTCCTTCGCAACTCTGTCGGGGTCGGCGGAAGCGAGGTCGATTTTATTGATCACGGGCACTATTTCAAGGTCATGGTCGAGAGCGAGGTAGGTATTCGCGAGTGTCTGTGCCTCAACACCCTGTGTTGCGTCAACAATAAGTATTGCTCCCTCACAGGCGGCAAGCGAACGCGAAACCTCGTAATTGAAGTCTACATGACCCGGTGTGTCAATAAGATTAAGCAGATACTCTTTTCCGTCTTTCGCTTTGTAATTGAGAGTGACTGCGTGCGCCTTTATGGTTATGCCTCTCTCTTTTTCAAGCTCCATATCGTCAAGGAGCTGATCCGTCATATCTCGCAGGGCTACCGAATCCGTTTTTTCAAGCAGACGGTCGGCAAGGGTCGATTTGCCGTGATCGATATGAGCTATTATGCAGAAATTTCTGATATTGTCTTTTTCAAATGCCAAGTCCGTTACCTCGTTTTATTTTATATGCCCGCGTTTTCAAGATCTCTGTAAACATCGTCTTTTCCTATCCACATTTTTTCCCATTTCCAGCCTGAGATTTCCTCAATCCTCTTTTTCTCCTCATCCGTTATTTCACATGTACCCGTTTCATGTTTTTCTTTAATTATTCTCTTGATTTCTTCATGGTCGTGCTTTGTCATCTTATATCTGTAAATCGAAATAATACAGAAGAGAGCGAGAATCGCGGGGATAATGGAATAGTTGAGTCTCAAGCCGAATGTGGTTTTCTTTGACTGGAGCTGCGGCTCTTTGATATTTGGGTCGTAGCCGAACCATTCAAGAGACTGACCCACAGCAAAGCCCATAAGACTGCTCACGGTCTTGCTGAAAAGAGTTTTGAATGTGGCTATAACACCCTCGCGGCGTCTGCCTGTTATAAGCTCGTCTACATCGGTGATATCGGGCTGAATGTTTTCCGCCACAAATCCGGGACCCGAGAACCCTATATTATAGCATATTGCTGATAGGACTATAACAATGTATTTAATCATCCTCGGTGTCTCATAGGTAAGCAGGGAGTTTACTGCTATGCCGATAACCATAAGCGGGCCGAGCACCTTGCCGCAGGCGGTTTTGCCTTTGTATCTCGTGATGAGATAGTTAATCGGCGAGCCGCTGAATTCTGCAATACCCGCAATAATATTCATTGAAATAAAAATATTGTATGTATCGGTTACGCTGACCATAAAATACTGATCTGCGTAGCTGCAGAAATATCTGCTCATTGAGAAGAAAAGCGCGATTACAAAATACTGTCTGAATGCCCTGTTTGAGAAAACAAGTCTGTATTCACCCAGCAGATGCTTGATATCGAGCGGAGGATTGACCTGATGCAGCGATGATGGTTCCTTTGTCTTAAAGAAACAGTAAATGGGAGCCCACAGGAACCATATCATCAGCACTATGCCGACCATGGTGTAATTGTGCCTGTCATCGGGTGAAGGAGTCGGCAGACCGACAAGAGCAGTTTTAATGCTGAATCCGCTCAGAGCCAGTGCAGTGAAGACATAAGATGTGACCTGACCTATTGAATTCATCGCATATTCAACAATTTTATACTGCGTTCTCTCAAAGTATCCGGGCGCCACAGTCGGCAGCATCGCCTCGTGAGGTATGGACATCATCGTCATGCAGGTGCAATAAAAGAGCGATGAAAACAGATACCACGCCCAGGTCGCATTGGGGTTACCCTGTGAAGAGATTCCGAATGAAGTCCATTTTGTAAGGTATGCCAGCGCAAAGGGAATCGCGGAAATAATCAGATATGGTCTGTGTCTGCCGAGCTTTGATTTGGTTCTGTCTGTCAGAATACCCATTACAGGGTCGCTGATGGCATCCCAGAGACCGGCAATGAGCGTGATACGGCCCGCCATACCGGTTTTCATTCCCTCAACATAGGCAAGGAACTGCTGATGGAACTGACCTAAGGGGTATCCCGTGCCGCCTATTGTGATGTTGGCACTGGTGTAATGCGCTTTGGGAGCGAGCCATTCGCCGAATTTGCCTTCGATTCCGAC